>Ga0194055_10002403_pt1 | contig 14870 bp, 12 predicted proteins | sample SepL449m_MetaG_FD_155482 | JGI IMG/M metagenome (GOLD analysis project Ga0194055, IMG submission 155482) | Anoxic zone freshwater microbial communities from boreal shield lake in IISD Experimental Lakes Area, Ontario, Canada - Sep2016-L442-9m | ecosystem: Environmental > Aquatic > Freshwater >... | reverse complement strand
ACGGTGATCAGATCGGCCTCGGGAAGCGAGTCGCCGACCAGCACCACAGGGCGGCTCCTACCAAGCCGCTCCAGCAGATCGGTGAGCTTCCCCTCGAGGTGAAGTCCGCTGGCCACCACAAGGTCGGCGCCGGCGAGCCGGTCGGCATCCCGTGGCGTTGGCTTGTACGAGTGAGGATCGATGCCGGGGGCCATCAGGCAGTCAACCGTCACCCGGTCGCCGCCCACCTGGCGTACGAGATCGGCCACCACGGTGGTGGTGGCCACCACCCGCAGCAGGCCGCCGTCCGCCGCCCCTGAAGGCTCGCGGCCGCCGCAGCCGGCCGCCAGGAGGACAAGCCCCCAGGCAGCAAAGACGATCCAGCGGGCCGTCGGGTTCCACGGCCGGAACCCGCCGCCTGCCACCTCATTTTTTGGGAAATCAAAAATCATTTTTTGAATCCTCAAAATCATACCCACCCCTCCAGGCCCGCGACAATCCGGCCTTCGTGTGGCCCGAGTGGGAATCCTGCGAATCACCGGCGCGTTGACCATATCGCGTGGCAGACTTACGTTCGGGCATCAGCGGCGTAACGCCAGCCCGAGGCACGTTCCGATGGACTCGACCTATTTCAAGCGGTATCGGATGGAGGTGGACCTCTCGGTCCCCCGGTTCGTGCCCGCTCTCCCGACCGACTACCGGCTCGTGCCCTGGAACGAGGCGGTGCTCGACATCCACGCCCGCACGAAGTTCCGGTCGTTCCGCGACGAGATCGACTCCGTTGTCTTTCCGTGCCTCGGCAGCCTCGAAGGCTGCCGGCGGCTGATGCGGGAGATCCGGAACAAGTCCGGGTTTCTGCCCAACGCTACGTGGCTGATCGCCCACGGAACGACGCCCGAGACCCTCCAGTGGTGCGGCACGATCCAGGGGGTCGCCGAGCGGGGCGGCGGCATGATCCAAAACATCGGCATCGTTCCCGGCCACCGAGCCCTCGGCCTCGGCACCTGCCTGATCGAGCGCTGCCTCGCGGGCTTTCGGATGCACGGGCTGCAGCGGGTGTCTCTCGAAGTTACGGTGGAGAACGCCGGGGCCGTCCGGCTCTACCAGCGGCTCGGCTTCCGCCGGGTGCGGACGGTGTACAAGGTGGTGGACGAAGCCGCCGTCATGGCCTAGTGTGCCGTGATCTGGCACCCCCCGGCCGCCGGCGATCCCCCTGAAGGCACCCCGCGTTGAAGCAGTCGCTCCACTCGACCACCCTGGGCAACGGGATCACGATTGTCGGCGAGCGGCTCCCCGAGCTCGAGTCGGTCGCAGTCGCCTTTCACGCGCCGGTGGGAGCCATCCACGACCCACTGGGCAAGTGTGGTCTGGCAACAGTCACCGGTGAGATGTGCCTCCGCGGCGCGGGCTCCCGCGACAGCCGCCGGCTCGTCGAAGACCTCGAATCAGCCGGCGTGCAGTTGGCGCAGGGCGTATCGAGCACGCACATCAGCGTGTCGGGCGCCATGGTGGCCCGCCAACTCGCGGAGGTGCTGCCGATCTACGCCGACATCCTCCGTCGGCCGCTACTCCCTGCCGACGAACTCCCTGCGGCGCGGCAGATGGTGCTGCAGAACCTCGCCGGCATTGAGGATGAACCAGCCCACCGCACGCTCGCCGCACTCCGCCGACTGCAGTCTCCCGCACCCTGGGGCATGCCGACCGAGGGGATCTCGGCCGAGGTCGAGTCGATCGAGATCGACGACGTCCGCCGGTTCGTCGCCCAAAACCTGCAACCGGCCGGCATGATCGTGTCGGTCGCCGGCCGCATCGAGTGGGACGACTTCGTCGGTCGCGTCGAGGCACTCTTCGGCGACTGGCAGGCCGCCCCCGTGTCGCCGGTGGCCACGGGGCCACGTGGCCCGGCAACGCTCCATGTGGCTCACGACGCGCAGCAGACCCACGTCGCCGTCGGGTGGCCGGCACCTCCCTACCGCGACGATACCTCGCACGAGGCGACGGCCGCGCTGGCGGTCCTCGGCGGCGGCCCGAGTTCACGATTCTTCACCGAGATCCGCGAACGACGCGCGCTGTGCTACACCGTGTCGGCGGGCTACCAGACGAGCCGCGACTTCGCCCATGCCGTCTGCTACTCGGGCACGTCGGCCGATCGTGCCCAGGAGACGCTCGACGTGATGCTCGCCGAGATCGCCCGACTGCCGGGCACGATCACTCGCGACGAGGTGGATCGCGTGAAGGCCCGTGCCAAGAGCGGGCTGATCATGCAACAGGAATCGAGTGCCGCACGGGCTGGCGCCATCGCCCGGCAGTGGTACCACCTTGCAACCCTGCGGACGCTCGCGGAAGAATTGGAGCGGTACGACCGGCTCGACGTGGATGCGATCGAGGCCTGGCTGGCGGCCCATCCGCCCCGCGATCTGACCGTTGTGTCGCTCGGCCGAGAGCCGCTGGAGGTGCGACATGCCCTTCCTGCATGAACGGCTCCCCAACGGCCTCGACGTGATCGCGGAGACGTCCGACGCGGCGGTTTCAACGAGCGTCGGCTTCTTCGTGGCAACCGGCTCTCGCGACGAGAGCGACAGCGTCTCCGGCGTGAGCCACTTCCTGGAGCACATGGTCTTCAAGGGCACGCCCGGGATCACCGGCGACGAAATCAACCACCGCTTTGACGCCATGGGGGCGAGCGCCAATGCGTTCACCAGCGAGGAAGACACGGTTTACTACGCGTCGGTCCTGCCGGAGCAGCAGCACGAGGCGGTCGATCTGCTCGGGGCGATGATGCGGCCGGCTCTCCGCGGCGCGGACTTCGACACCGAGAAACTCGTCATCCTGGAGGAGATCCGGATGTACGACGACCAGCCTCCCTTCGGCGCCGACGATCGCTGCCGTGCGGCCTACTTCGGCCGGCACCCGCTGGCGCGGAGCGTCCTCGGCTCGGTGGAGTCGATCACCAACCTGCCCGTGGAGGCGATGCGCGACTATCACCGCCTCCGCTACGCCCCCGGCACGATGGTCCTCGCGGCCAGCGGTGCGGTCGACTTTCCCGCGCTCGTCGAGTCGGCGAAGCGGCTGTGCGGCGACTGGGAGCCGGCCGCCCCCACGGAGCGGCGCCTGCCGCAGCCGCCACGGCAGGCGGCGCATCCTGGAACCGAGCGGATCCTGAAGGCCACCGCCGCCCTCGACTATGCCGTCTGGATGGTGGCGGCCCCCGACGAGTTCCACGACGACCGGCATGCGGCCCGCCTGCTCACGATCCTCCTCGGCGACTCGTCGGGCAGCCGGCTCTACTGGGGTCTGGTCGACTCTGGCGAGGCCGAGCAGGCCGCGTGCCTCTACCAGGATTTTCTCGACGCGGGCCTGTTCATCACGCAGCTCTCGTGCGATGCAGCCGACGTGGAGACGCTTCGGGAACGGATCGCCGACATCTACGCGGCAGCTGCCGCGGGGGGCGTGGAGCAGGCGGAGTTCGAGCGAGCCCGCAATAAGCTGGCCAGCCGGGTGGTCCTCGGGGGCGAGAAGCCCCGGCGAAGGCTGTTCGACATCGGCCTCGACTGGTCGCACGCCCGCACCTATCGCTCCGTTTCCGAACACCTCCGCCTCGTTGAGGGCGTGATGCTCGACGACGTGCATCGGGTGCTGAGGGCCTGGCCGCTCGACGCCCCGGCGGCAGCAGTCATCGCCGGGCCCGACGAAGAGGGCTGACGGCGGTGAAGACTTCCGCCGCACCGCCGGGCGAGCCATAATCCCGGTCGGTAATCGCGGTCTCCGGAAACTCGCCCCCGTCTCCCCTGCTGGTGCCGATCCCGATGCTCGTGCCCCTGTTCGCCAACGCCAACCGCTGGCTGCTCGCCCTCCCGCCGATCTGGATGGTGGGGGCCGCCGCCGCCGCCACGCTCGTCGCCGCGATCGTCGCCTACGGGCTGCTCCGACTCGTGGCCCCGCGGATCGCCGCCGAGGCCCGCGTCAGTCTCGGCGACGGGTTCCTCGGGCCACTCGCCTGGCTGCTGCTCGCCTACTCGGCCGCCGCGGTCGCCTTCACGCCCCTGGTGCCGCTCGATCAGGTGACGCGGTCGCTCACGCGACTCTGGTCGACGAACGACTTCGAGCGGACCATCGTCGTCGAGCCAGGCACCAAACTCCAGGAGATCCCGCTCAGCCTCCGTCCCCAGGAACTCGCGGAACTCCGCTTGGAGAGCGATGCCCCGCTGCTCGTCCGCACGCAGCAACCCGTGGAGGGCTACGCGATGGTCAAGGAGGCCGAGGTCTCCCTGGCCGCGGGCGCGCCCTGGTCGTGGACAAAGACCGAAGGGGCCACCAATCCGTTCGTCGGGCAGCGGGCCAAGCTGGAAGCGACCAACGACGGCACTGCCCCGGCCAGGCTCTCGATCGGCTGGCGGTTGGCGGCCGAGAATCCGCAGGCTGGGGTCCTCCCCTGGACATTCGTCGCGCTCGCGGGTGTCGTGGCCGCCTACTCGCTCTTCCGACTGGGTGCGCCACGGCTGGCCGCCATCGCCTCCGCCACCACCAAGGAGGCGATCGGGCAGCCGGTGTTCACGGTGGCGATCGTCGCCGGCATCGCCCTGCTGCTGGCCTTCATCGTGATTCCCTACAACACGTTCGGCGAGGACGTGAAAATGCTCAAGGACAGCGGGCTCACGCTGATCAAGGTGCTCGCCCTGCTGGTCGTGGTCTGGACGGCGAGCATCTCGGTGGCCGACGAGATCGAGGGCCGCACCGCCCTCACCGTGCTCTCCAAGCCGCTGGCCCGCTGGCAGTTTGTGCTCGGCAAGTTCGCCGGCCTCGTGCTCGTGGCGACGCTCGTGTTTCTGATCCTCGGCGGCGTGCTCTTGGCCACCACGAGCCTCAAGGTGGTCTACGACGCCCGCGAGGCGTCGAAGACCGATCCGCTCTGGCGGGACTGCGCCGAGGAGATGATTACGGTGGTGCCCGGACTGGTGCTCTCGCTCCTCGAGACGATCCTGATGGCGGCCGTGAGCCTCGCCGTCTCGACGCGGCTCGGCATGGTGCCCAACCTGATCATCTGCTTCACCGTCTACGCACTCGGCCACCTCGTGCCGCTGATCGTGCAGTCGAGCGTCGGGAAGTTCGCCATCGTGCGGTTCTTCGGCAAACTGATCGCCACGCTGCTCCCGGTGCTCGACCACTTCACGATCGAGGCGGCGGTGGTGGGCGGCACCCCCGTGCCCTGGGTCTATCTCGGCTGGGCTGCGCTGTACGCCGCCCTCTACTCGACGCTCGCGCTGCTCGTGGCGCTGATCCTCTTCCAAGACCGCGACCTCGCCTGACACGGCACAGGTTGACAACCTGTGCTACGGATTTGGTCAGGAGTGTAGGTTTCAACCTGCGCTGCTGAATGCCACAGGTTGAAAACCTGTGCTACGGGGAATGAACTCAGCGAGGGGCTGCCCGTGCCCCGAGAGCCGGCGTTGCTGGCCAGCGCAGGCAGGATGCCGAAGCGCAGGCAGCATCGAGTGAGCGCAGGGCAGGATGCCCGCAGCGAACGTCCGGCGATGGGGCACGGGCAGCCCCGAGCCAGCGCCGATACGGCACAGGTTGACAACCTGTGCTACGAGGGGAGACGAACTCACCCCAGTCAACGCGTCAGGCCGGTGCGGGCCGCCACGCCCACCATCGATGAGCCATCGGTCGAGGTACCCGGCATCGACCACCAGCCGCTCTCGGCCGATCGCATCGCCCGCGCTTCGGCCTTGCCGTCGAGGAACACGGTAACGCCCTTGCCGACCCGCCGCTCGATCCGCGGTCCTAGTTCGACGCCGACCAGGCCCCACTCCGCGTTGTTGCCCACCATGGTGCGGAGTTCGAGCGACTCGCGGCCGTCGCCGCGGTCGTTGGAGACGCCGACGCGACCCATCCACCGGGCCGGCCCTTCGGCGACCATGTTCGAATCGGCCAGCATGCCGGCCGAGACGTCGAACCGGGCGATGCGGCTGCGGAGTTCCGCCGTCATCGGCGCCGGCGGCGCGTCGCGGCCGACCGGCCCCTGCATCGCGACCGCGAGTTCCGGCATGCGTGCAAAGTTCTCTCGCTCCCGGGCGGCCTCGATTCGCTCCAGTTCCCCCGCGATCGATCCCGTGCCCTCGAAGTTGCCCAGCCCGAACCCGTCAAACTCCACCGGCGCTGCGGCGTGGCCGACGGCGGCGAGCAAGACGAGCACGGGCGTGAGGATGAAGCGTCGCATGAGCGATCCGTGGGGCCGAAGGCCATTACCGATATCGGCACCTCGCCGTCGCGCATGCAGCGGCAAGCGTGCCGATCGTGCCGACCGACACGAATCTGCCGATCAGCCGGTCTTCCGATGGGGAAACATCGGGATCGTGGGGGACCGACCGACCGAGCCGGCACGGCCGCGGCCGAATCGCGTGCATTCCAGGGCGTCGATGACCCGCGCGGCGATCTCCACGGCCGCCGCCCCTGCGGCTCCCGTGACGAGCGGCGAACGCCCTTCCCTGATGGCGGCCAGAAAGTCGTCATGCTCGCAGGCGATCGCGTTGGCATCGGCGACGGTGAACGTCTCGAACGGCAGGATGTCCGTGAAGAAGCGGTCCTTCATCGCACCCCGCTCGGCCACGGGCACGGCGGTGGCGGAGAAGTCACCCGTTCGAACGCCGTCCGATGGCGACACGACCTCGACGGTCTTGGCGGTCAGGTCGCAGTGCAGGAGGGCTTCGGCCGACCAGATCGAAACGGTGCGACGGGCCGTCGGGCTGATCCGCGACGCCGTCAGGTCGGCGACGAGCCCCGACGCGAACACAAGCCTGGCGCGGGCCACGTCCTCGAAGCCGCCGGTGGCCACGATCCCCTGCGCCTCGACCCGCTCGAGCCGGCCGGGATCGAGCGAGAGCACGAGGTCGATATCGTGGATCATCAGATCGTGAATCACGCCCACGTCGAGCGAGCGAAAGGTGAAGGGCGCCGTCCGCGTCGCCTCGATGAAGATGGCCGCACCGGCCCGCGCCGCCGCCGTCTGCCAGGCGGGATTGAACCGCTCCACGTGGCCCACGGCGACCGTTCTTCCACAGCGACGCGCGGCGATCACGATCGCTCGGGCGTCCTCGACGCCAGCCGCGATCGGTTTCTCGACGAGGAGGTCGATGCCGGCCTCGAGGAGCGGCACCGCGACCCCGGTGTGCAGGCCCGTCGGGGCCGCGACCACCGCCGCATCGACGTGGCCGACGAGATCCCGGGGCTCGGCCACCGCCCGGCAGCCATGGGCGGCAGCGATGCGGTCGCGCGACTCCGGCAGCGGATCGACGACCGCCACGAGTTCGGCATCCGCACGGGCAGCGAGCAGCCGCGCATGAATCGCCCCGAGATGCCCACACCCAACGACCGCCACTTTCATCCGCTTCATGCCGCTTTCCTCCGTTCCCGGGAGCGGCCGTGCCGCCCCTGCTGCTGCCGCTCGAGAAACTCGAGCAACTCGTTCACCTGGGGCACGAGCATCCCCTGCGACCGCAGGATCTCTCGCGCCGGCTCGACACCGACCTTGGCCCGATACAGCAGCCGGTAGGCCTCTGAGATCGCTTCGATGACCGGCTGCGGAAACCCGCCCCGCCGCAGGGCCACCACGTTGATGCACCGGGGCCGCGCGGGCGAACCCTCGCAGAGCATGAAAGGCGGGACGTCGTGAAGCACGCGCGAGAGCCCGGCCACGAACGAACAGCACCCGATCGTCGCCCAGTGATGCACGGCGACCACCCCGGAGAGCGAGGCCCGCGAGTGCACGCGAACGTGGCCGCCGAGAAGTGTGCCGTTCGCGATGATCACATGGTCGCCGATCCGACAGTCGTGGGCCACGTGGGAGGCGGCCATCAGGAAGTTGTGACTGCCGACTGAGGTCACACCCTCTTCCTTCTCCGTCGCCCGGTTGATCGTCACGCCCTCGCGGATCACGTTGTCGTCGCCGATCTCGACACAGGTCTCGGTGCCGCGGTAGCTCACGTCCTGCGGTTCGCCACCGATCACGCAGTTCGGAAAAACCCGGTTCCGCTCGCCGATCGTGACCAGGCCCGAGATCGTCACATGATTGGCGAGCACCGAGCCGCGGCCGATGGTGGCACCAGACGAGATCACGCAGTAGGCGCCGATCGTGACGTCATCGGCGATCCGCGCCCCGTCCTCCACGACAGCCGTGGAGTGAATCGCCGGCGGTCGCCCTACGGCACCCGCCACCGGCACCTGCTCGTCGTCACGCTGGTCGTGGTCTGCCACGCGATGTCAGGCCGAGGCCCGCCTCCCCTGACCCGCAACGAGCCGCGCGGCCATGGCCCCGTTGAGTCGATGACCGCTGCGCCGGGCCCGGACGTGGGCGTGGAGCGGTCGCCCCACGAGCGCCAGGTCACCCACCAGGTCGAGCACCTTGTGGCGAACGCACTCATCCGGCCAGCGGAGCGAGTTGCCCACAGGCCCGTCGGCACCGAAGACCAACAGGTCGCCGTAGCCGACGGTGACCGCCAGCCCGGCGTCCCTCAGCCGCGCGGCGTCGTCCTGCGAGATGAACGTGCGGGCTGAGGCAAGTTCCGCCCGATAGGCCTCCGGCGTGACATGGACGGAGAGCGTCTGCCGGCCGATTGGGCCGGGACCATAGTCCAGTTCATACTCCACCGAGAGGCCGGCGAATCGCGGCGGTGAGACCTCGACCCATGCGTCATCGTCACCAACGCGGCACGCCTCCTCGACGACGAGCGGCTCGGCAGCCACACCGAGCGACTCACTGCCGGCGACATCGAGCGCGTCGACGAAGGCCCTCGACGAGCCATCGAGACCGGGCATCTCCTCCGCATCGACCCGCACCAGACAGCAGTCGATCCCGAGGCCCGCCAAAGCGCTCATCGCATGCTCCACCATCTGCACCTGGACGCCGGCCGAGGCCAGGTTTGTCCGCGCCGTCGCCTCCACCCGATGATCGACCGTGGCAGGCATCCGAACCGGCACCCCCGAACCTGTCCGCACGAACACGATGCCGGCGCCCGCCGGAGCAGGCACGAACTCAACCGTGACCGGGCAACCGCTCCAATACCCCGTGCCGGAGACCGAGACGGGGCGGCGAATGGTCTGCTGAGGGCGCATGCGGGTCGCGTGGGAGGGTGGAACAGGCCCGGAGGGTCGTCCGCGACGCCCCTCCGGGCCCGGTGAATCGACTCCGGTCCTGCGATCAACGAACCGGCTGAGACTGCGACGCGGGCGCACCGGCGACCGCGGCGCCGTTGAGCATCCGCAGCACGTCCGGCGTGATGTCGATCTGCGGATCGTAGTAGACGATCGGCTTGGTGATGCTGCCGAGGATCCGATTGCGATCGGCGGAATCAACCGGATCGCCGTCGAACCGATGCACCACCGCGATCCCGTTGTCGCGGGCAAACTGGCTCACCGCCCGCTCGATTTCGTTGTAGACCTGGAGGTAGACCTTCGCCTCCCGGTCCATGAAGTCCTTCTTCTGGAGCTGGGCGTTGACGCTGAAGTCGCCCTGCGCCTTGGCCACCTCGGCCTCGAGTTTCTTGTACTCGGGCGTGCCCACGTTGAAGCCCTTGAGAGTCTCCATCAGGCTGTTGATCCGGTCGCGCTCGGCCTTGAGAGCATTCTCGGCCTGCATCACCTCGTCCTTCATCTTGTCCATCGCCTGCTTGAAGCGAGCATGGTTCTTGAAGATGTAGCCCACGTCGATCACGGCGGCGTGACTGGCCGGCGCTGTAGCCCGTGCCGCGGGGGCAGCGGCCGGCGCGGGCTGCGCCTGGGCATGGACGGCGGTCTGACCGAGTGCCCCGGCGACCGCGAGTGCGAAGATTGCCAGATGCCTATTCACGGAATGCTCTCCTTGCTTGCGGAACGTGGGCCGAATCTGTGGTAGCCGGCCCACCGAGGCGGCCATCCATGGCCGCCGGGATTGCCGACGCGGGCGGGATGATGGCGACCGACCCCCGCCGACTCAAGGGCAACTTCGCCGCGGAAAACCGACTGCTTTTCGGACTGACATCACCTCGCGTCGCACCGGCGAGGGGCTGCCAGTGCCCCATCGCCGGACGTTCGTCTCGGCCCTCCAGGCCTCGACTCTCTGCATGTCCGCTGCGCTTCGCCATCCTGGCTACGCTTGCTCCCATAGCCCGGCTCACGGGGCACTGGCAGCCCCTCGCCTCGCCCCAGTAGCACAGGTTTCCAACCTGTGATGCAGCACCTTGCCTGAGGACACGGGCAACCCCTCGCAAACCGTTGGGCATCATGCTTGCGAGCGCAGGCAGGACAGGCTGCGGGATCGGGGCGAGGATGGCGAGCGTCGGCTATCCTGCCGTCGGCGAGCCAACTCGTCCCGTCCCGCAGCCGGCTTTGGCTGATAGGCGTATGAGCCGCCCCTCAAGGCGTCACTTCGGCGGTCCAAGCGTGACGTCGAGCGTCACCTCGGCGCCGTCGCGGACGACGACCACCGGCACCGTGTCGCCTCCCTTGTGCTTGCGGAGCGCGCTGTCGAAGTCTTCCAGGTTCGTGATCGCGCTCGCGCCGAGACGGACGATTCGATCGCCCCCCTGGAGGCCGCCCTTCGCGGCCGGCGACTCCTTGGCCACGCCGGAGATCGAGTAGCCCTTCCCGGGACTGCCGAAGTCGGGAACGCTGCCGAAGTAGGGACGGTCGCCACCGCGGGCGAAGGCGGGCGCCGCAACCTCCACGTAGGCGGGCCGGTCGGAACGCGTGGCCAGATCGCGAACGATGTCGGTGACGAGGCCGGTGAGCTTTTCCATGCCGGCGACATTGATCTTATCGACCGTGTCGCTCGGGCGGTGATAGTCGCCGTGCGAACCGGTGAAGAGGTGGAGCACCGGCACCTTCTTCGCGTAGAAGCTCGCGTGGTCGCTCGGGCCGAAGCCACCGGGCTCCTTCGCCACCGTCAGGCCATGCTCGACCACCAGCCGGTCCACGAGTTCCTCGAGGCCGATCCCCGTGCCCGTGCCGTGCACGATCACCTTGTCGTCGGCGAGGCGGCCGACCATGTCGAGGTTTACCATTGCCACGGTGTCGGAAAGTGGCAGCACCGCGTTGGCTGCATAGTGGCCGCTGCCGAGCAGGCCCCGCTCCTCGCCGGAGAAGGCGACGAAGAGCACGCCGCGCGGCAACGGCCCCTCGGCGGCCAGATGCCGGGCCACCTCGACCAGCATCGCCGTGCCGCTGGCGTTGTCGTCGGCGCCATGATGCACGGCCTTCTCGCCCGGCACGGTCGAGTTCTCGCCCCCGTAGCCGAGATGATCGTAGTGGGCACCCAGGATCACCAGTTCTCGGGCGTCGATGGAGGGGGCGTCTCCGGCGGCCGGCCGACCGGTGCCAGGCAGGAAGGCGAGCACGTTGCGAGACGTCGCCTCGCGGCGATCGATGGCCACGCGGCCGCGAATCCGCCAGCCGTCGAGCGGCCGGCTGGCCGGCTCGAGACCGTCGTCGATGCCCTTCTGGATATCGGCGAGGGGCCTCTCCATGCCCCGACGCACCACGTCGTCCACGGTGGAACGCCGCAGGTGCAGCACAGGCATCGTCCGGGCGTTCGAGCCCTCGCCGGCCCGGGTGAATGCCATCAGCGCGTCGCCGTCGGCGTCGGCGTCGTTGCAGAACACGACGGCACCGGCCTCGTGCTCCGACGCGTTGGCCACCTTGCGGGCGAGCGCCGCGTGCTGCGAAGCCTGGTTGCCGTCGAACACGCTGTGTGGATCGTCCTTCTGGGGCTCCTGCCGCAGCACCACCACCGCGGCTCCCTTCGCGGCAGCACCGAGCGGCGCGTAGTCGTCGTAGTGCTCCGCCGGCGCGGTGATCCCGTAGCCGGCGAACACCAGCGGTAGATCGAACTCCCCACTCCCGCCGCCAGCGAGCGGCGTGAAGCCATGGCCGAGCTCGAGCGGTAGCACCACCGGGCGGCCGTCGTCGCCCAGCGGGCCGACGAGCTCGACGACGTTGCGATCCGCGGGCCCAAGCGTGGCCTCGAGGGTCATCTCGAAGGGCTGAAACGGACCGTCGCCTACGAGCCGGGTCTGCAGCCGGTCGATCGCCCGAAACCGCTCCGCCACCCAATCGGCCGCGGCCTCGATGCCATCGGTCCCGGGACCGCGCCCCTCCCGCTCCGGCGCGGCCAGCCACTCGACCGCGGCGCGGAGCCGCGCGGAGACCGGCCCGTCGGGCACTGGCGTCGAGTCGGCGCCGCATGCCACGACGGCGGTCACGGCGATCATTCCGGCGATCGCGCCCCGCATACCGACCAGAGCCAACTCCTTGGCTGTCTCCACCATGATCTCGCCTCCTCGCAGGATGTCCGGCACTCCACCACGTTCATTTTACGCCGCCGCCGGGATCGGCCGAGGCTCGCTTCCAGCGGCCTGCCCGCTATGAGAGAATCGGGCATCCCCAGATTCTCCGACCGTCCCGGACCAGTCCACCGTGCCGTCGCTGTTCGTCATCCAGGGCCGCAACCGCGGCACCCGCTTTGAGTTCCGTGCCAATCAGGGGGCGGTCAGCCTCGGCCGTGAGGCCGGAAACGCCGTTCAGGTCGACGACCACGAGGTCTCGCGGCGGCATGCCGAGATCCGCCAGGTCGGCGATGCCTATCTGCTTGGCGACCTCAAGAGTTCCAACGGGACGTTCATCAACGACGTCCGTATCGAACGGTCCGAACTCTCCAGCGGCGACCGTATCCGCCTGGGCCGGACCGTCCTGATCTACGCGAAGGACGGTGACGATCCCGCAATGTTCGCCGCGGTCGATATCGTGCCCACCACCGAGGCGGGCGACGGCTCCCGGATCGTGCGGACGATGCGGGAGGATGATTCGATCGTGCTCGCCGCCCCGGAGGAGTCGCAGAACCGCTGGCTGGCCAAGGCCCGCAGCAACCTCCAGGTGATGTATCGCACGTCGCTGGCGGTGAGCCACACGCTCGACATCGACGAACTCCTCGGCCGGATTCTCCAACTGGTCTTCGAGTGGGTGGAGGCCGACCGGGGCTGCATCATGCTGGTCGACCCCGAGAGCCGCGAACTCCGTACGAAGGCCCGCCGCGACCGCAAGGCCGGCGATGCGGCGACGATGCAAATCAGCCGCACGATCCTCGACTACGTGCTCGACCACCACGAAGGCGTGCTCACCAGCGACGCCCAGGAGGACGATCGGTTCGCCTCCGGCAACAGTGTGGTGCGAACCGGCGTGCGGGAGGCGATCTGCGTGCCAATGCGAGGCCGCTACGACACCGTCGGGCTGATTTACGTCGACACAACCACGCCGCTCATCGAGGCGGTCGACGGTGGGCAGCGGCGGTTCAGTGACGACCACCTCAAACTGATGATCGCCATCGGCCATCAGGCGGCCCTCGCGGTGGAAGACACCACCTACTATTCGGCGATGGTGCAGTCGGAGCGGCTCGCGGCGACCGGCCAGGCGATCGCCACGCTCTCGCACCACATCAAGAACATCCTCCAGGGCATCCGGGGCGGGAGCTACCTCGTGGAGATGGGGCTGGAGAACGACGACCTCGGCGTGCTTCGCAAGGGCTGGGACATCGTCCGCCGCAACCAAGACAAGATCTCGTCGCTGGTGATGGACATGCTCACGTTTAGCAAGGAGCGCGAGCCCGATCCGCTGCCGACGGACCTCGCAGCCCTGATCGACGACATCGTCGAGACAGTGCAGCAACGGGCGACTGAGTCGGGAGCGACGATCCACTGGCAGCCGCCCACCGACCTGCCGCCCCTGCTCTTCGACCCTTCCGGCATGGCACGGGCCGTGCTCAACGTGGTCACCAACGCCCTCGACGCCGTGGAGGACCGGGCGGACGCCGCCGTGACGATCACCGCCGCGGCCGACCGCGAGGCGGGCGTCGCCAGGATCACCATCGCCGACAACGGCGCCGGCATGGCGCCCGAGACCCTCGCCGACATCTTCACGCTCTTCGTGTCCACGAAGGGATCCAAGGGCACGGGGCTCGGCCTGACCGTGAGCCGCAAAATCCTCCGCGAGCACGGCGGCGACATCCGCGCCTCCAGCCGACTCGGCGAGGGCAGCACGTTCGTTCTCGAGTTCCCCCTCCAGACGGCCGAGAGCCTCGGCGAACGGGATGCGGACGACGCGCCCGGCGAGCCTCCGCCCGACATGCACCCATGACCGCCCCGCCACGGGCCGGCGATCCCGGCGGGTTGCCACCGATCTCGGCGGTGGTGATCACAAAAAACGCGGAACGCCATCTTGCTGCGGTGCTGGCATCCGTCGAATTCTGCGCCGAGCGATTGGTGCTCGACTCCGGATCGACCGACGGCACCATCGCGATAGCACGGACCGCCGGCGCGAGGGTCGAGCATCAAGACTTCCTCGGCTACGGGCCGCAGAAGCGGCAGGCGGTGGAACTCGCCCGCCACGACTGGATCCTCGCAATCGACGCCGATGAGGTGCTCGACGCCGACGCCCGGCAGGCCGTTCGCGGGGCGGCCCTCGACGATCCCGCCGCCTGCTACGCGCTGCGACGACGGACCTTCGTCGGCCGCCGCGAGGTCCGCCACGGCCCGTGGAGCGATGACCGCGTGCTCCGGCTCTTCAACCGCCGCACCGCGTCGTTCAAGCCGCTGCCCGTCCACGAAGAGGTGGAGGCCTCGCGGCCGCCGAGCCTGCTGCCGGGCTCGATCCTCCACTACAGCTACGCCTCGTGCGGCGATGTGCTCGCGCGGTCACTCCGCTACGCGCCCCTGAAGGCGGAGATCATCCGGGGGAAGCGTCAGCGAACGAGCCCGCTGACGATGCCGCTCCGCGGCCTCACCGCCTTCCTCAAGAGCTACGTGCTGCGGAGCGGCTGGCGAGACGGCGCCGCGGGATTCGTTGTCGCCCTCTCGCGGGTCATCGAC
>Ga0194055_10002397_pt1 | contig 14897 bp, 14 predicted proteins | sample SepL449m_MetaG_FD_155482 | JGI IMG/M metagenome (GOLD analysis project Ga0194055, IMG submission 155482) | Anoxic zone freshwater microbial communities from boreal shield lake in IISD Experimental Lakes Area, Ontario, Canada - Sep2016-L442-9m | ecosystem: Environmental > Aquatic > Freshwater >... | reverse complement strand
CCACAAAGATAAAGAGCCATCTCTGCAACTTCATTAGGTTCAATCAATCTCTTAATCGCCGCTGGTGCAAGCATGATTTCATCTACAACTCGTTCGGCAGTGATGTTATGTATTTGTGCTTGATCCTCTATTTGCTTCTCAACCAAATTAGTTCGAACGTATGCAGGCGCAATGGTATTTGCAGTCACTCCATGTGGGCCGCCTTCAAGGCTGACCGCTTTATGCAAACCTTCCATGCCGTGTTTAGTCATTGTGTATACCGATTTGAATGGCGAAGCGATATGTCCATGAATACTTGAGATCCCGATAATGCGTCCCCACTTGTTCTTATACATATGCGGCAGCGCCTTTTGAATTAAGTAGAAAGGTGTGCGAAGCATCAAATCCAGCATGAGGTCTGCTCTATCCATAGGAAAGTTCTCGACAGGTGATACATGTTGAATTCCTGCACTATTAATTAAGATATCTGCGTCCAAATCATTTGGAAAGAACTTTTCTGGTGACGATAAGTCTGCAGCCGTGTACTTAATTCCATGATCTGTTTCTAGCTCTTTAAGTGAGGCTACGTTCATATCCACTGCCATCACATCCGCACCTTCTTGAGAAAATGCGATAGCGCAAGCTTTACCAATTCCACTACCTGCACCAGTAATCAGTACTTTTTTACCAGTAAGTTTCGGCTGGGTTTCGCGATTCATGGGTTGAGTTTACTTCTACGTTTTAAAGAGTCAATCTTTTTAAATAAGTTCAACTTCAGTTGTAAATTCAAGGTTCTGTCCTGCCGAAATGAATGTAGACCTTCCTGATTGCGATGCACCAGTTAAAGCATCATCTGGATAACACGAGGCGGGTTCGAGTCCAGTCATCTCCGCTCTTTCAAAAAAAGGGAATCGAGGTGAATACCTTTCTTCCCAGTTCCAAAGATAGGGAAATTTCTCTTTATCCCATGTGAGTCGTGCTCCAGTTTTTCGATCTTTATCAACAATTGTTACCCAGCCTTCATTGCCTTCCAGGAGAAAAACTAAACGTTCAAATGCACTTTCTATCGGAACACGTAAATCTGGTCTACCAATTCCAGATTCACTCCACAACATTGGTCCGCCGCTATCTTCTTCAAAACCTTTTGGGAATGCCCAAACACTTTTTTCTGGGGCATCAATTCGAGCAGTCGTAGAACCCTGAAAAGCAATATGCTCGACAAGAACAATTTCTTGTGTAGTTTGTGTTGTATTAAGAATTTGGGTTTTAGCTCGGAATATTGGTTTGTGGGAATCTATTTCAAGAACTCTTTTTACATGCAGAGAATCGAAAATAGTGAGCTCTAAAACGATTTGGTTCGCACTTTTACTAACAACCGTCCATGGCAAAATGGATGACTCACCATGGCATGAATGTCTTTGCCCGTTATGCACACATTCGTTACCTGCATTTGGAGTTAAGAACTGCCAGCCTCCTCGATATCGCGACAACCAATGAGTTTCACTTTCGTTTTCAGGGTAAGCGACACTCATTGGCTCTGGCGTATCCCACTCATACCAAGCCAATACATTCATTGTTGGGTCAAGCGAGCGGCCGATATGAGAAATAGTTCCGCCGTTAATTGGGTTAACAATCGCGGTGATGTATTGATTTTCTAAACGAAATTCCACCCTATTTACTACTTCCCCCAAGAGGTATGCAGTGGTCGGCCTTCGGCATATCCCGCTGAAGATTGAATTCCCACAATTGCTCGTTGATGAAATTCATTGAGGTTCGCGGCGCCAGCATACGTACAAGATGATCGTAATCCAGCAATAATTTCGTCTAGCAAGTCTTCAACGCCAGGCCGATCTGGGTTTAAGTACATTCTCGAAGTGGAAATACCCTCTTCAAACAAAGCCTTACGTGCGCGATCAAAGGAATCTTCACTAGAAGTTCGAGCTGCAACTGCACGAGCAGATGCCATGCCAAATGATTCCTTAAATAGACGTCCTGTGGAATCTCTTTGCAGATCACTTGGCGACTCGAAGGTCCCGGCAAACCAAGAACCAATCATTACGTGCGAAGCGCCGGCCGCAAGAGCTAGTGCCACATCCCGAGGATGACGAACTCCACCGTCTGCCCACACTGACTTATTTAATTTCTTAGCTTCGGTTGCACACTCTAAAACAGCAGAAAATTGTGGACGCCCAACGCCAGTTTGCATGCGAGTAGTACACATTGCTCCAGGACCTACGCCCACTTTAACAATGTCCGCTCCTGCTTCGATTAAGTCCCTGGTTCCTGCTGCTGTAACAACATTTCCCGCCACTATAGGAACTCCGGGATTTGATGAACGTATTGTTTTAAGAGCATCAATCATTTTCTGCTGGTGGCCGTGTGCTGTATCCACTACAAGTAAATCTGCGCCAGATTCAATAAGCGCTTGTGCTTTTCCTGCAACATCGCCGTTTATTCCAACAGCTGCAGCGATTCTCAGTTTGCCATTTTTATCAAGTGCTGGAGAATAAAGAGTTGCACGCAGCGCGCCTACCCGAGTTAAAATTCCTACTAACTCCCCATTTTTTGAGATTACCGGAGCTAACTTCCGTCTTTCGTCACTTAAGAACTTGAATGCTTCCTTAGGGTCACAATCGTCTTTGAGTGAAACTAGATCTGTTGTCATCACTCGACTCACTTGCGCAAAGCGGTCAACACCCTCGCAGTCGTCTTCTGTAATGATTCCAATTGGTTTTCCGTTTTCTACAACAACTATCGCTCCGTGTGCGCGTTTATTTAGAAGACTCATTGCCTCTGCAATAGTTTGAGTTGGTGAAAGGGTTATTGGAGTATCGAAAAAAGTATGGCGTGCTTTTACCCAAGCAATGACATCGTGAACAATTGCGTGTGGAATGTCTTGAGGAATTACTGAAATTCCCCCACGGCGAGCAATTGTCTCTGCCATGCGTCGACCAGATATCGCAGTCATGTTTGCTACGACAATTGGAATTGTCGTCCCTGTTGAGTCACTGGAAGAAAGGTCAACTTCCATTCTGCTAGCGATCGTTGAACGACTTGGAACCATAAAGACATCGTCATAGGTCAAGTCAAAAGAAGGTTCATTTAAGAAGCGCACGAGTGGAAAGCCTAGTCAGACAGAGCACACAGGGCAACAACTTAGGTAAAACCTCTCACTCCCCGAAGAGGTTGTGAACTCGGTCAACTCACAGGTGTTAATTGGCACTATCCGGCAAAGTGAAAGTGGGAGCAGAGATAACATTGGGCGATAAATTGAAACGCGGATCTTCTGTTTAACGCCCGAGGGGATGAGAATGCTGAATATGGAACGTTCCTGCTTATTAAGGAGCATCCACGAATTCAAGGCAAACTTATGATTACAGAGCATTTAGTAGATGAATTGAAAGCTTTGGAGAAACTTCGTCATTTGCGAAGAAGTCAGGTAACTGAATATCCAACTCTTGCGATAGTTCTCGCTTCCTCTCGCCCAAATGACTTACTTAAGATTCTTTCACAATTAGAGAAACAGTCGCTGGCAACTTTTGAACTCTTTCTGGGGATTCACGGCTTTGAATTAAGTTCCCCTCATCAGGATCTAATCAATCAGCTAAAAGCTCGAAATATCCCAGTTAATATTCAATCGTTTGAGAATTCTTCAACACTCGGCACGGTGCTGACTGCATTGGCAAATAAAACCAATACAGAATTTGTTGCAAAGATTGATGATGACGACATTTACGGCCCGCAACACTTACAAGATTTGCTTGACGCAATAATTGTAAAAAATGCAGATGTAGTTGGTCGCGCGATGAACTATATATATCTTGAAGGCATTGACTTAACAGTTAGGCGCCTTCATAAAATTGGAGTTTCTGCTGTTGAGCTGTGGTCGGATTGGGTTTGCGGCGGGACGATTTTGGTGAAAAGTTCGATTGGTAAACAATCTGGGTGGTTTGGAGAAGGTAAAAGTGGAGTTGATCATTTCTTACTTACTTCAGTAAGAAAAAATGGTGGAAAAATTTGGCGCACATATGGCGCAGGGTATATCTACTGTCGCTCCGTGAGTAATCACACCTATGCAACGGATTACTCAAAATATTTAAAATCATCAACAGAGCAACATGTTGGCATTTGGTCTAATAAAGTATTCGGGACCTCATGAATAAAGTAGAAAGATGGAAATTTAATCGCCCTGAAGTCCTTAATATCGTTGATAATCCAACTCTCACTGTGGATCTGATTATTACCTGTCGTAATAGCCAAGTGAAATTAGATTTAGCCCTTGCTGCTCTCTCTGTACAAAATTATCCAGAAGATTTAATACATGTTCACATTGTCGACGATGGTTCTTTGCCTAAATTGACTATGCCACCGATTCATCCTAAAAATTCAACGCTGCATTACTACGAAAATGAAGGCGGTAACTGGGGGAAATCCAAGAGCACCAACTCTGTCGCGCGTAAGTCGAAAGCCGACGTTCTCTGGTTTCTCGATAGCGACATGATTGTTGAACCTTCCCATCTTTCTCATCACATGAAATGGCATCATCTAGGAACGGACTATGTTGTCCTTGGTTGGAAGAAATTTGTTGAAGATTGGTCTTATGATCCTCATTCACTCGCGACTTCTATTAAGGGCGGTAATTTCTTAAAATTACATTCCGATGGCGTAAATCACGGATACTGGGAAGCGCGAGTTGTTTCCTCGAATGAATTTCGTAGTGACGATTTAGAGAATTTTAGAGCTTTGGTTGGGGCAACATTTTCGTTATCGAATGAAAATTGGCAATCTTTAGGAGGTTATGACGAGAATTTCATCACGAGTGAAGATACTGAACTTGGATGGCGTTGCATACTGCAAGGACTACGTTTCGTTCCTGAACGAGATGCACTCTCATGGCATCTCGGTTTGACCACGATTGAAAATAATCGTGATGTCATTCTGAGTCATAATAATCCGCTTCTTGCAAACAAAATCCCCGCATTAAGTCATTTGCGCCGAAAAGGTGGACTCGAATGGGATGTGCCTGAAAATGAATTTTTGATTGATTGCCGATTAATGACAATTGATTCTTTCTTCGCATTTATCCAGCCTTTACTCAAGGATGTACAAGGACAAAGCAAATTTCGATTACTTGCCAATTGGCCGATGCTTACAAATCGCTATTCACCGACTGATGATCAATATAAAGACCTGAGAGAAATTCAAAGGTGGTGTGAGAGTGATGAAAAGTTTAAGTTTGAAACTGTAAGCAAAGATTCTTATCTAAAAATTGATGAAATTCTTGAATTGATTCTAATTAAGAGTACTCCGTTCTATTTCTTTGCTGAGGGTAATTTGAAATCCGGAATTGAAGCGCAACAACTAAAAACATCACTTCTACAATCTGGTAATGGACTAGAAGGAATTGTTGATAATGGGGACCATAGATTTTTTGTTGCTTATGCGCCTGCAATTTCCACAGCGAAGCGCACTGCTGGCTCTACATACAAAAACCTCGAAGAAAGTTGGGGGGTGAAATGGCATTCCCTTGAAGATTTTCAAGTTACAAAGAAACCTTTACTTTTGCGATCTTTACTCTTTATTCGGTACTGCTTCCGTAGAGTTATTCAAGTAAAATCATTTGATCAACTGAAAGATTTACTCCGTCGGGGCTTTATGGTTTACAAAGATAAAATTCTAAAAGAAGATCAGGATTAAAAGTCTTCTAAGTTAGAAGGTAGCGTCCCAACATTGAGAAACTTTAAGTACTCGTCTGTGATTTTTTCAGGTTCGCCTTTTGCCACTAATTTTCCTTGGTGCATCCAGATCACTTCACTGCAAAGAGCATTAAGGGATGCAATCGCGTGAGAGACAATAATGATTGTTCTCGCCTCTTCACACATTTGTCTCATTCTTTGAAATGACTTTTCTTTAAATGTAGCGTCTCCGGCCGAGAGTGCTTCATCTAGTAAAAGTATGTCCGGGGTCATTGCTACTGCAACACTAAATGCAACTCGGCTATACATTCCTGATGAATATGTACGTATAGGCATATCAATGAAATTTTCTGGCAAAGCGGCGAAATCAATAATCTCATCAGTTTTAGCTTCAATTTCTTGACGAGTTAATCCTGCTGCAAGACCTCCCAAAATAATATTGTCACGCCCAGATAAAGCAGGATTGAATCCAACTCCAAGAGCCAAGAGGGTGGAGATTTTGCCATTCACCATGATGCGTCCGTCGGTTGGAGGTAAAATTCCTGCAATTGACCGCATGAGTGTTGATTTTCCCGCGCCGTTTGCGCCAACAATTCCTAAAACTGCTCCGTGAGGAATATCTAAAGTTAAATGATTAACCGCTTCAACTGTGCGAGTTCTAACTTTTTCACCCCGGCTTGCACGCATTACTGCATTCTTTAGTGTTCGCTTAGTGTCTACATTTATTGTGTATTTAATTGAGAGGTCTTCTATTCTCACAGCGAGATCAATGGGCATCTCCACTTTTTTCTTAGATTCGGACCGCAAAATCGCGCTCCCTTGATATGAAGAGATACCCCCCAAAGAGCATCGCTAAAATTGCCCACACAACACAGCCAATCGCTTGCGATGAAGTGGGTGGTGCTCCATTTACCCAAATATTGGAAGTTGCAGACAAGGCAGGCCCAAGTGGATTGACATACATAATCATTCGATGCCAACCATGCAGCATCTCTGGCCTCCACAACACAGGCGATGCGTACAGCCAAATTCTAGTTAAATACGTGAGAAATTTTCCTGTGTCCCTGAAATACACATTCATTGTCGCAAACATTAACGACAAACCAAAACTCGTAAATACGAGTGACAAAATTATAAAGGGAACCAAAAGCAAATTCCATGTTATAAAAGGTATCTTGGCATCTGGGAATATAAATTTTCCAAAAAAGATAACTACAAAGTAAACGGGGATTGTCGGTAAAAATTGCCAAAAGGCTCGAATGATTGAGGAAAGAGGGAGCAAGGTTAAAGGAAATGCTTGATTTAGAATTAATCGCCCACCAGAAATAATTGATTGCGCACCGTCATTAATGCAATTTTGTGCAAAATAAAATGTAAATAATCCGATAAGAATGTGAGCTAAGGTTTCAAGACCTGCAGTCTTGCTTCCGCCACCCCTGAGAATTGTTACAAGCAAGAAGTAGACCATTGCCAACAAGAGTGGATTAAGCACTAACCAAATTTTTCCGATTCGCGATCCCAGGTATTCGGCTTTGTCTGCAAATCGAGCAAGTTCAATAGCAAAAGCTCTCCGACCCCAGAACTCGCTGAGGTAACGACCTAGCGGTGGGAGAGACGCTCTATGTGGTTCAAAAACTCTAACGTTAGTCGCGAAGCCCGAATTGGAGCCGTCCTCATTTGCCATAGTGACCTTAGTCTGCCATCTCGGCGCGCAAGGACAGCCCCGTTTCGTGATTTATCGCGATGATATTGGTCCCAGTGGAATTGCTCGGACTCAGTTGATTCGGCAACTGCCAGGGTTCCGCTCTATGGATTTACCGCAGTCGTTACCTGGTCATCGGATAGCGCTGGTTTCAAGTTGAAGGAAGGCGAACAGTTGTAAGCCAACAAGTCCCGATCCAAAATGTTGTCGCGAATCCCTAGCATCTCTTCAAAAAAAATGGACAGGCTTTGCATGACCAAGTGCACATATACATTCACACTTACTCACTGCCTTGCCTTCTGGTACTTTTCCTGGTGTGGATTCAACTGAAGTTTATGAATTCTTGGAAGAGGTTTCAAAAAAATGACAATGTTTTCTTCTGAGCAACTTCATGACCAAAATTATTTCAATGACCCTTTTCCTATTTGGGAACAGATGCGTCACGAGCATCCTATTTTTCATGACACTATAGATAATCGTTGGTTAATAACAAGGTATGACGATGCTGCAGAAGTTTTCCGAAATCACGCCATCTATTCTGCAAAACCCTACTCTCGTTTCGGAGATGTTATTGGGCAAACGATGGTGCAAATGGACGGCAAGGATCACGACATCCGCCGCTCAATTGTTGCCCCTGTAATGGTGGGAAAGAGACTCGAAAACGATTATCAACCATTAATTGATGGAGTTATCGATCGTCTTCTTGCGAAACTTCCTCAAAGCGGAACGTTCGATGCGATGAAATCTATTACTTCACCCTTACCTTTGAAAGTAATTGCAACAATGCTTGGGATGCCAGATTCTTACGATTCATATTTATATGACGTCACCATTAAAGTGTTTGAAGCCTTGGCAGGAACAGAACCTGCGAAGTCGCTTGGAAAAGCTAAGCATGAAGAGTTTGCATTACAAATTGATCAAATCATTACAGAGCGCATTAATTCTCCCCGGAGTGACCTCATTACCGGAATTACTCAAGGGCGAAGCGAAGACGGGCAAGCTCTTTCTCGTCAAGAAATCGCATCCTTTATTACTTTGTTGCTGGTCGCTGGCGGAGAAACCACAGACAGAACCCTTGCTAATTTTTGGTATGTATTACTTAAGCACCCAGAATCACTTGCAAAAATCCGCTCAGATTTCTCGCTTTTAGAACCAGCAATCTCAGAATTCATGCGTCGTGATGGGATAGTTGTTTACGAGGATAGAGAATTATCTGAAGATGTTGCATGGTATGGACAAGAGATTAAAGCTGGCGAAATTATCCGAGTTGCAATGATGTCGGCTAACAATGATGAAACTGTCTTTGCAGATCCTCGTGCTTTTGATATCGCTCGAAAAGATCTTAATTTAGGAGCAGAAAAGAGACCCGGTGGACGTTCAGAAGGCATTGCGCACCATATGGGATTTGGATTGGGAAAACATTTTTGTATTGGTTATCACCTAGCTCGCGCTGAAATGAGTAGCGCGACCGAAAAACTTTTTACTCGCTATGAAAAACTTGCCTTTGCGCCAGGACCAGAACCTGACTTAAGCATCCGTTGGCATATGAGGCATTTGGATCACCTCATGTTAAGTGGAAGTTAGTCAAGAACTCATTTTCATCGGTGGTCTTGATGTCTGGACGTAATAAGTAAATGAATTAGATATTTTCAGTGATATATAGGAGTTACCGTGGTTAGATGTGGTCATGAAGAATCGACGACAATTTCCAGATTTGAGATTCATTCTTCCATTAATCAACTGGGGTTTGCCAAAATTCAATAACAAGTCACTTCTTAGCAAAGTTGTATTAATCCACGATTTTAAAGAAATTGCAGCGCGCAAAGTCCCAAAGGCTGTTTACGACTATGTTGAAGGTGGCGCGCATCAAGAAGTATCACTGCAACGTAGCGCTGACGCCTTCTCCAGGGTTGAATTCCAACCAAACGTTCTTTGCGATATCTCCAAAATTGATACTACTGTTGAAATTTTCGGGAAAAGGATCTCAATCCCAGTCATTTTTGCACCCACTGGCTACACGAGACTGATGCATCATTCTGGCGAGATTGCCGTCGCTGAAATTGCAAAGAAAAACAATTTAATTTATTGCCTATCAACTATGGGAACCACCGCGCCTGATGAGTTGGCATTGGCTGTTCCGAATGCTCGTTTATGGTTTCAGTTCTATTTAATGAAGGACCGTGATGCAAGTGTGAAAATGATTCAACGGGCTCAAAAGCATGGTTTTGAAGTTTTGATCCTTACAGTGGACACCCCAGTTTCTGGAATAAGAGCGCGCGATATTCGAAATGGGCTAACGATTCCCCCAAGAATCGGTATCAAAACTTTATTCGATATGGCCAAAAAACCTCAGTGGTGGCTCAACCTACTCACTACGGCACCTTTAGAATTCGCAGCGTTTCGTGGATACAACGAACCACTCGCGCAAATTGCTGCCAAAATTTACGACTCCTCGCTAAATTATGACGACATTACATGGTTGCGCACTGTTTGGAATGGTCCAATTATTGTTAAAGGGGTCCAATCTATTTCTGATGCTGAGAAGCTCGCAGATATTGGCGTGAGTGCGATTGTTCTCTCTAATCACGGAGGGCGACAATTAGATAAAGGCCCCGTGATTTTAGAGCTTTTACCTAAAGTTGTTGAAAAAGTTGGTCATCGAATTGATGTTTTTGTTGATGGCGGATTTATGACCGGTCAAGATGTCGTCGCAGCGATTGCTTTTGGAGCCAAAGCAGTTTTAGTCGGCCGCGCATATCTGTATGGAATCATGGCTGCTGGTTCTGATGGGGTACAAAAAGTTGTGGACATTTTGAGTAGCGAAATATCAAATACGATGGCGTTGATGGGAGTTTCATCTATTAGTGAGATCAAACCCGAGCACGTGAAGTTAAGAAATAGTTAGCGAACTCTTCACACCCAATTAGTAGCTTTTAGTATCGCTATTACTGGTGTCAGAAATAATCTCAATACCTGCGCTAGTTCCAAGCAAAGATGCACCTGCAGCAATTAATTCGCGAGCTTGCGCTAAATGCTTGATTGACCCAGAAGCTTTAACTAACACTCCGTTTTTTGCACGCTCAACTAAATAGCGAATACTTGCAGGATTAGCGGTTTCTATTTGACCACTGCTCGCATTCTTAAGATAAGCAACGCCAGCCTCCATAGAGAGTTGCACTGCTAATTCCTTTTCTTCAGCAGTGAGCAATGGAAGTTCAAGCATTACTTTAATTGGCACTCCAGATGCTCGGACTACCCCTGCAATATCTTCCCGAAACTCGTCATACATTCCAGATTTCAGCCAACCAACTTGCACGCCAATATCAATTTGTGTTGCACCTAGTCTTACAAGTTCTGCTGCTTCGGCGGCCTTACCGACACTAGTCATAACACCTACGCTTGGAAAATCTAGCGCTGATGCAACTTCAATTCCTGTTCCCTTAAGAATAGACGCGGTGAGTGGAACCCAAGATCCCGGAACCATCGCGGCACTAAACCCATATTTAATTGCTTCTTCAACGTGTGCAATCATCTCTTCCCGAGTTGAACCCACTTGGATTTTCGTATGTTGAATGTATGGAGCAAGTTGAGCTGGAGTTAACTCTGCAGGATTTACTGGGCTAGACACGTATTGATCTCTTCTCTGGTAGGTAGTGAATCGATAACTCCTGCAATTCCAACAGAATGCGAGCCAGATGCAGCGGCAAATTTCACACATTCAAGAAAATCTTTACCCTCAGCAATAGCGACAGCAAGCGCCGAAGTGAAACTATCACCAGCTCCAGTTGTATCTACTACTTTCTTTGCTTTAAATGCCGGGACCGCTGTAACGGTTTCTCCGTCATCCACCAAACAACCTTCTGAGCCCAATGTCATAACGATTTTTGCTTGTGTTTTTGCGCGCATCTTTGCGATTAACTCTTTAGGTGACAAGCCATGATCGTTCGCTAATCCCAATAAAACAGGAGCTTCTGTGCGGTTGGGTGTGATGACATCAAATGCTTCCCACGTTTCCGGTGGTAATTTCACCGCTGGTGCTGGATTGAGAACAATCATGACACCTTCTTCGCGTCCAATTTTCAATGATGCCAATACCGCAGGCAAGGCGAGCTCCATTGAGACAACTAGTACGTCTGCTTTTGCAATATGTGGGCGAAATTTCTCTACATGCGCTGGTGTTAATTCATCAAGTGCTCCTGCTGCAACGATAATCCTGTTTTCACCATCAGCATCAACCAAAATAAATCCCACCATTGTGTGACGCTCGCCGGTCACAACACAAGAATCATCAACTCCTTCTACTTTCCATAGTGCGCGGGCTGCAAGCCCAAAATCATCGGGGCCAACTGCTGTTAAGAAACTTACTTCTGCACCAAGTCTTGCCGCGCCAATAGCCTGATTAGATCCTTTACCACCGGGGCCGGCATCAAATACGCCACCCATTAAAGTTTCACCGGATTGTGGAAATTGTGGAAAGCGCATGGTCATTCCTACGCCATAACTTCCCACCACTGCTATTTTCATTGAAGTCCTTAGATTTGTGCTTTTAGAGTTGGGTAATCCTAATATGAGTTGAAATCTTATTCAATAGCCTACCTGCTAGCACTTTGGATGAAAATATATAAATATTGGCGTGGCTATCCAGATTTGTATTTTCATTTACTACAGAATTGATTTGTTCATTTATTGAAAGGAAATATTGTGACTGTTGTCAGTGTGACTATTGAACTTATTACCGAGATCCCTTTAACTATCAATGAATCAGATAGGGCTGAAGGTCAATCTTACGTGGACTTAATTACCGATGCTGCTACGTTCTTTATGGAAAACAACGACTTAAACCAATTAGATTTTCAAGTTAAAGTTGTTGGGGATGTGATTGCCGCTGAGTAGTTTTGAGTACGCAGTGTTAATTCGGGTATAGATAAAGCCCCACACTCTCCCTCGAAGAGTGCGGGGCTTTATCTATTTATTTAGTTGTTTCTCGGAATTAGGAACCGAATATAGTTTTCCAATCAGAAATTGTAAGGCTGTAGTAAGCGCCACCTTCAAGTGTCTTCTGGTTGAACTTCAAGATTCCAGAAGTTGATTTCGTAGTGAGATCTGGGCGTGCTGTGTAGCCGCCAGTTGTATGTACCTGAGCATTGAAGTAGAAGTGCTTCGATGTATCTCCAGGCTTAGAAATAAGTGAAGTAACATCAAGGATTCCTGATGACTCTTCATCTACTGTCATTAACTTTGAGCCATTCTTTGCGAAGTAATCCTGATTGAACTCAGCAATAACAGCCAACTTTCCATCTTGTGGACGGAATGCAACTATGCGTGACACGTGGTCGTTGTTGCCTGGGTCTTCCTGAAGCAAAACAATGCCTTCAGATGTGATTGTCATGTTATCTGGCTTGCTCAAGTATGGAGCTTCTGAACCGTCGAGAAGTAGTTCGAGCTTTGCGCCAAGTTCTGGCTTCTGACCATCAACAAATGTCAGTTTCCAGAATCCGCCACCGTCGCGCTTTACACCAGGCTCTGATGGATTCTCCTTGGTCGCTCCTGGATCCTTATTTGATTCAGTAGTAACGAAGTAGTAGACGTTTGGATTTGTTGGATCCCATTGGCCATCTTCGATGCGTGACATTTCAGTGCCCTTTGCGGCGTGATCTGCCTGCTGTGTCTTCATATCGCCATCCCAGATGGTCTTAGCGAATGTCACATCAACTGGCTTGTTCTTGCCATATGTTGTGCGGAAAGCATTGTCATTTGCGATATTTGGAATGCTCATGACGTGAAGATCTCCGTTTGTTAGCCCTGCCTTATCAGCAAATGTTCCTGATGTTGTCTTAGTTCCGACATACATAAAGAGCTGCGAATCAATAGCTGATCCATCTTCATTTGCCATAACAACAGTGTTCTTACCTGGCTTAACGTTAGGAATTAAGTTCTCCCATGATGCAAGTCCGACGCGTGGAAGGTTGATTGCATTTCCATCCATGTCGAATGCGAAGCCGCGTGCGTATCCGCTATCGCCATCTTCTTCACCAGCTAGATAGACAGCACCTTCGTATCCGTATGTTGTTCCGCCATCTTTAAATGAGAGTCCGCCAGCTTGAACGAGAGTCGCAGCACAGAAACGGCTGATGAACTTATCCATGCCGAGTGTCTGTGTTGTTGGAGCTGCTCCTACTGGAGTTGCTTGATAAGCCTTCGTGTTGTAATTATAGAAACTCCATGAAGTGATGAAGTTTGAAGCCTTGAGGATGCGATCTCCAGCTGCGTTCAATGTGAACTTTGTGATTGCAGAGCCGAGGATTGGGTTTTTGCCATTTTGAGCCTTTTCGAATGCTCCGATGGGGGCATATGAAGGTACTTCGTGGCTTGAAAGCAAAGTGATTGTTCCATCCGCATTGCGGTATGCGCCCATTCCATCTGGGATACCTTTAATCGTAAATCCAGAGATTGTGTCACCAGCGTAGGCAAGTGACTTAATATTTACTGCATTATTTGAGGCGATGATGTATTCAGGTTTTGTACGAGCAGAGTTTGCCACTGTAATTCCTGCAACGGTTACAGCAATTGTCAAACCTGCCACCAATTTGTGACGAGTATTCATTATCTTTCCATTCCTTTAGTTTTCGAGCCGGGATGAGTTCCTACCGACTCAGTGGCGAAACTTTCTCTTCCTTTAAAGACGGGAGAGTGAATGGAGAGTAGAATTAAAAGGAATAGTTACAATTTTTTTTTCCACCAGAAATACACCGGCTATTAACTTTTGTTAGGTAATGTGAATCTGTGAATCCAATTTCGCGACGAATCCTAGGTTTCGGATTCATCACTATCCTGGCCATGATCGCTTTTCCCGCATTTGCCGCCAGAACGCCGCCAATAAAGTGCCGAGTGCTCGGACAAACAACGACATATAACGGCAGGCTTTTTACCTGCATCAAAGTTAAGAGCAAAGGCAAGAACGTCTTAGCCTGGGATTCTGGAAAAATTATTCCCTCCCCTTCACCAACTTCATCAGAATCAGCAACCGCAACACCGTCGCCAACGCCTTCAGCAAGTAAATCTCCTGAGCCAGTTGTGGTGAAGAAGACCGACATTGCAATCACTAAATCTTCGGAAATTCCACTTCATTCAACAAAATCATTTACCGCAAAGAACCGCTACGGCAATACCACCACTTACATTCTCGTTCGAAATTCTGACGGGATACTTGTAATGGATGCCACCTGCCCACATCAGGGGTGCATAGTCGCAGTTGAATCGGAAGGGCTGCTCTGTCCTTGTCACAACGCACTCTTTGATCCAAAAAATGGTGATGTGCTTCGTGGGCCCGCTTCATATCCGCTAGACCGCGTACCTGTTCGCGAGGAAAATGGCATCATCTACCTGGCTGATTGAAATTCAGGTAAGTAAGAGAAAAAGAAAAGCCCCTGGTGTGAAAGGCGCCGAGAGCTTAACTTGTGCGCGCGAAGGGATTCGAACCCCTAACCTTCTGATCCGTGAATTTAGCTATTGCGTTAGTG
>Ga0194055_10002396_pt1 | contig 14900 bp, 20 predicted proteins | sample SepL449m_MetaG_FD_155482 | JGI IMG/M metagenome (GOLD analysis project Ga0194055, IMG submission 155482) | Anoxic zone freshwater microbial communities from boreal shield lake in IISD Experimental Lakes Area, Ontario, Canada - Sep2016-L442-9m | ecosystem: Environmental > Aquatic > Freshwater >... | reverse complement strand
GAACGCCTTCACAGAGCTGTCGTACAGATCCTTCAATGATGTTTCGGTCCACAAGTACATGACCGCCTATATACGGCTCTGGAATAGCTATTCTATTGCATGGTAAATGGGATAATAGACACCGACCTCCCCCCGCCGGACGGCAGAGGGGGGTTCAAACACCGCTTCGAGGTCATGATGCGCCCCCTCGGACCCGACCCAAAGAAGGACGGGATGGAGAAGTCCGTCTTCGTGGACGGCAAGAGGCTCGACTTCTCAATCGATGTGGTGAGGTTCCTCGAGGCCAGACAGAAGGGCGTCAAATACTTGGTCGAGGAGCAGAAGAGAATAGAGAAGCAGTTCGTGAACGCCGTTTCGGATGCGATAGGGAGGAAGGTCACCGTGGGGGAGATAAAGAAGGCCACCGTGGAGGGATGGATATGACCGACAAGGAGGGTTACGGCTATGAGTGGGACGCCATGCTCGTCGGAGGTCCTGCGGATGGATGTCTGGACAGGGTCATATCCATCAACGACAACGAACCCCCGGGAAGCGTCATCCGCATAATGGACGGCAGTTCGATGAGAAGAGAGAGCCTCGGAGAGAAGCTCATAGAGCGTCTGACGCGCGATCAGTTGGACGGCTCGCAGAGGGTGGCCGTATACGAGTTGAGATCGGTGGAGGATGACGACAAGTGCGTCTACGACTACGCCGGGATCATGACCATGGACGACTACAGGGAGGCCTATCTGCCCGGGCCCGGACTCGACTGAGCAGAATCAGCCCTGCGGAGCCTGGGGCTGTTGTCCGCCCGGCGCCGGCTGTTGTCCACCGTCGGCAGGCGGGGCGGCCTGCGGAGCCTGTCCGTTTCCGCCCTGATCATTCTGCTGTGGCTCGTTCTGGGACTGATCCTTGCCGGCCGAGTCGATGACGGACTTCATCGCGGCAAGAACATCCTGCCTTGATCCCTTTCCGTTCCTCTCGAGCTCCTCAGCGATCTCCATCATCTTCTTCTCTACGACGGCCTTCAAGTCCATGTTCTTCTCGCCCTGCTTGTGCTGGGGCTCCGAAACCGATCCCTGAACGGCGTCCTCGTTCTCTTCGATCCACCTCGTGAACGAAGGCACTACGGAACTCTCCCTGGCGATGGGCTCCTCCTCCATGCCGGACTTCAGCCCCCGCTCCAGGTCGCCCGCGGATATCCTTCTGCTTTTGAGGCCGGCCACGAGCTTGGACGCCACGAGCAGCATCTTGTCCTCAAGGTCCTTGACGGGAACCGGGCTCCCATTCTTCTCGTTCTGGTCGATTATCCTCTCCACCTTCGCCCGAAGTATCGATCTCAGGTCGGTGGGCACATCGATCTTTTCGTCGCCCATCATGTTCGCGAACCTGGTCTGATTCACGTCCTCCCCTTCGGATCCTATCTTCCTCGCCGCCGCGCGGGAGTTGAGCGAACTGCCCCCTATGCCGGCCACGGTCTGGGATATCACGGCCTTGATCTTCTCAAGAAGTTCGTCGGGGGATTCCGATTCGAACTTGTCCACTACCCTGCGGATGGTCGGTCGCAGTTCAATCTCTATATCTGGGTCGACCTCGGCGGAGCCCGAACCGAAGTACATGGCGTGGGCCGTCTTGTCGAAGTCCTCCGAAAGCACGGCCTTCTCATGCATCCACTGTTTGATCGACTTCATTTTCTGACCCCTTTTTTATGTCTTGTCGCCGGTCTTTATCATCCGGTCTTTTTTTGCGACCTTGTCGCTGTCGCCCACCATGCCCTTGAGCCTCTCCACGCGCCCCGAAAGGCCGGTGACCCTGTCTCGGGCCACGCCCAACAGCGCCGCCATGCCCTCGCTGTCGCCGCACAGGCGCAGAAAATCGCCCCAGAAGTCACCGCTGGTCTGGAGATTGATGCCCTTGCGGACGACCTCCAAGGCCTTCTCTTCGTCCTTCTCGTCCTCGGACTCTCTGTACTCGTGGAAACTAAGCATGAACTATCTATCCCACGGCGTCAGAAATTGACCCAAATGGACTCGTTGCTGGATCCCGGCAGCCCCTTGCGGCTCCACAATGCGAACAGCCTGCGGTACATGGCCGAATTTCTGGCGCAGACGACGGCCTTGCCCCTGAAGTTCCGCACGAGTTCGCCGAACTCCGCGTGGAAGTCCGAATTGCCCGTTTCAAGAGCGGGCGGATCGCAGAAGGCGAGGCACCGGTCGTGGTTAAAGGCCTTCAGTACCTCCACGGCCCCCTTGTTTAGCATGAAAATCTTGGACACGCGCGAGTTGACCTCGGGGATTCGCTCGAAGAGGCCACACCAGCAGTCCCGGCACTTCACCTTTCCGTCGCGTTGCAGGTAGGTCTTCTTGAGGGCGCTCTTGCTCATCTGCCTCAGGACGAACTCCCTGACCGCCTCCGCCATGTAGTCGCCGCCCAGGGCCTTGATGTACCGTTCGAACGTGTCCTTCGAGTGGTCGACCCTCTTCACTCTGGACGAGAACACCGAGTGTTCGTCCCTCAGAGCCCGCCAGATGTTCATCAGCGAGTTGTCCAAGTCGGACACCACCTCCTCCGCCGAGACCTCCTTGGCCAGGAGCACGCTTCCGTCCCCTAGGAACGGCTCTATGTAGTCCATGGACTGGTATCCATCCGGGAACTTCTCGACTATCCAATCGGCCACCTTCTGCCGGCTACTGCTTGTCTTCACCACCGGCTTCAGGCCCATCGTTCCCCCTTATGTATATCGCGTTTTCACACACGTTGCAGAAAAGGTCGTAGTCGCCGTACCCCTGCTGCCCCGCCCAGAACCAACCGGTCCGGGCCTTCTTGGCGCACATGGCGCACATCGCCTTCATCACGGCCTTCTCCCCCTCGCCCTCCAAATACCAATAGCTGTCCTGCCGCATGACGGAAACCATGAACTAGAATAGTGTGCCGATGGGCAAAAGTACTACATTTGGGGCAACCGAGGATAGATAGGCTCATGAGACGCAACGCATGCTCGGGTACGACCCGAATCACAAAGGGATCCCTGATCGCCACCATGGGATACCCGGGGTATGTCCAGAGACCTTCGGGAATACCGACCCTCTCGGAGCAGAAGAAAAAAAGAATCCTTGCCGTCCTTGAGGAAAACGAAGGCAATTTCAACAGAGCGTCGGCAATTCTCGGAATCAGCTCCCCCAGTCTTCAGAGATGGGTCAGAGAGTGGTCGGCGGCAAAAACGAATCCGAATCCACAGTCGGCAACCAATCCCACGCGGAACTTCTACGAGAAAATAACGAACAAGTGGTCGATAACGGCCTTCGACCCCTCGTCAAGGGAGGTCTGCATCGAAATTGAAACCCCAAGTTCCACAACCCGCCTAAGCTACACGATACCAAATCAGAAGACGCCCGATTGAAAACTGCCTAAACCCGCCCGCCGTCAAAAATTTCAAGACAGCTTTGCTCTTTGGTTCTTTTCAGCTATCATGTTGGTGTGTCCGAATGGTTCGGCACGTAACACAGAAGGAAAAGAAATGAAAAGTTTTGCTGCAATTGCCCTCGTCTGCTTCGCCACCGTTGCCGTCGCAGAAACCCAGACCCCCACGCTCGCCGAAGGCACGAAGAGCGTTCTCGCGACAAGCCAACAGTCGGCAACATCAGCCACGGTGGCACCAGCCTCCACGGCGGTCGTTGCTTCCGTGGTCGCCACCCCGGTAGCATGCTGCCAGGAGACGGCGAGCGAGGTGAGACTCGGCCCTTGGCAGGCCCGACGCCTGACCCGTCAGGCTGACCGTCAGGAAGCCCGCGACAGCCGCGGCTGCTGCAAGGACAAGTGCGACTGCAACTGTCGCAAGAGGAGCCGCCCGACCGCGATCGTCCCCACTCGGGCGAAGTGCGACTGCTGCTCGAAGTAAGACAAGCGGAGGCTGACGCTGACGAAGATACGACCCCGCGGGCAAACCCCGCGGGGTCGTTCATTTTAGGAACTTGAGTTTGTAGATCGTCCTGTAGGTGAGAGCCACAACCTCGTCCATGACGTTCTGCAGGTGGGAATCCTTCAGGGAGTCGCGACCCACCACGAATATCTTGACGCAGTCCTCGAGGTATTCCGTCGCGTTCGACACCGCCTCCACCTTGAACTCGCAATCGCCGAGCAGTCCGTACTGCCCTTGGTAAGTCTCGACGAAGCCGTCGACCAGTTCAAGCAGATTGTCGTAGAAAGAGTTCAGCGCCTTGTGTTCGGCGAAGCTCTTGCTCTTCAAATGGCAGTTGTGTGCCACCTGTCGGGCCTCGAACATCTTCTGTACGAGGCCCTTCACATCTTTCGACTGCTTGTATTGCTGTAGGGTGATCATGGTCTATTTTAGTCCTTAATTTGCCAAAGTTGCTAACAAATTTCTTGGTTGTCCAACAGCCTCTCGGCGTCCTGCTGGACCCTGAGCCAGTAAATCTTGGCGTAATCCATCGCCTCGTTGTCCCATGTCAATTCATTCTCTATCCAAACCCTGTTGAATGTGTCGACATAGGACACCACCACGTTGATCCCCGCATATGCGGACTTGTCCGGTGCGACCCTGTTTATTCTCTTGATCACCACCGACTCCAACAGTCCCATCTTTGCTTTTTTCTTTATGTACACCCTTGATCCTATGGGGAAGTTCACGAAGAAATTCTTCTTCAGGCCGATGGCCGAACATCCGCTTACTCTTATGGATCCCGTTGGTTGGTAAATCATCTCTCGCGCTCCATGTTACGGCGCTCATCGGCACTCCGGGGGCGGGTGCAAAGGGCGACAAAATGACAGGCACACCCTATATATGATGCCGAATCGAAAGGTCAATTCTGGAAGGCTCCAATGAGTGGAGGGCCGACGGCAGACCTTATTTGTCGCTAGCCATGACCAAAAGAGATAAAAACACATACTTCGATGCAAAATTCTTATGTAGAAAACATATCAAGTTTGGAATTGGATTCTAAAAAATCAGTTAGAATCGCGACCGTTTTTGATATCTATTTGTCGGGCAATCAAATAATCGACGGAATACAATCTGTTTCCGGGGACAGAATTCTGGTCAAGAACCAGAGTGATCCCAAACAGAATGGAATCTACAACGCAAGAACTGGAACTTGGCTGAGGTCTGACGACGCCAACAACTCCCAAAAGGTAACCCCTGGTCTGTCGGTGTATGTGGAGGAGGGAGATTCCAACTCGGGCACAGTCTGGACTCTGTCGACAAAAGGGCCGATAGAATTAGACCAAACCGACTTGTCTTTTTCTGTTTTTTTTGGCCAGCAGGGGTCTCAAGGAATAACAGGTCCACAAGGCACACAGGGAACTCCAGGAACAATAGGGGTTGACGGAGCCCAAGGCACAGCTGGTACACAGGGAACCCAAGGTACACAGGGAACCCAAGGTACACAGGGAACCCAAGGTACACAGGGAACCCAAGGTACACAGGGAACCCAAGGTACACAGGGAACCCAAGGTACACAGGGAACCCAAGGTGCACAGGGAACTCAAGGTGCACAGGGAACTCAAGGTACTGTTGGCTCGCAGGGGGTCCAAGGTACACAGGGAGTCCAAGGTACACAGGGGGTCCAAGGTACACAGGGAGTCCAAGGTACTGTTGGTACACAGGGAGTCCAAGGCACTGTTGGCTCGCAAGGTACACAGGGAACACAGGGAGCTCAAGGCACTGTTGGCTCGCAAGGCACACAGGGAACACAGGGAACTGTTGGTTCACAGGGAACTCAAGGCACTGTTGGCTCGCAAGGCACACAGGGAGTCCAAGGTACTGTTGGCTCACAAGGCACACAGGGAACCCAAGGTACACAGGGAACCCAAGGTACACAGGGAACCCAAGGTACACAGGGAACCCAAGGTACACAGGGAGTCCAAGGTACTGTTGGCTCACAAGGCACACAGGGAACCCAAGGTACACAGGGAACTCAAGGTACACAGGGAACTCAAGGTACACAGGGAACTCAAAGTACTCAAGGCACTGTTGGTTCGCAGGGGACACAGGGGACTCAAGGTACTGTTGGCTCACAAGGCACACAGGGAGCCCAAGGTACACAGGGAACTCAAGGTACTGTTGGTACACAGGGAACTCAAGGTACTGTTGGTACACAGGGGACACAGGGAACTCAAGGTACACAGGGGACACAGGGAACTCAAGGTACTGTTGGTACACAGGGGACACAGGGGACACAGGGGACTCAAGGTACACAGGGAACTGTTGGTTCACAAGGCACACAGGGGACACAGGGAACTCAAGGTACCACTGGCTCGCAAGGTACACAGGGGACTCAAGGCACTGTTGGTTCGCAAGGCACGCAGGGAGTTCAAGGTACGCAGGGAGTTCAAGGTACCACTGGCTCACAAGGTACCACTGGTTCACAAGGTACGCAGGGAGTTCAAGGTACACAGGGAACTCAAGGTACCACTGGTTCACAAGGTACGCAGGGAGTTCAAGGCACACAGGGAGTCCAAGGTACACAGGGAACTCAAGGTACCACTGGTTCACAAGGTACGCAGGGAGTTCAAGGCACACAGGGAGTCCAAGGTACACAGGGAACTCAAGGTACCACTGGTTCACAAGGTACTGTTGGCTCACAAGGCACACAGGGAGTCCAAGGCACCACTGGTTCACAAGGCACTCAAGGCACTCAAGGCACTCAAGGCACTCAAGGCACTCAAGGCACTCAAGGCACTCAAGGCACTCAAGGCACTCAAGGCACTCAAGGCACTCAAGGCACTCAAGGCACTCAAGGCTTTATTGGCGGACGGGGAGTACAAGGAACCGAAGGTCTACAGGGCGTACAAGGAAATGTCGGCGCCCAGGGCGTTCAAGGAGTTCAAGGAGTTCAAGGAACCCAAGGTCTTGAAGGTACACAGGGAGTTCAAGGCACACAGGGAGTCCAAGGAACTCAAGGTACTCAAGGTACTGTTGGCTCGCAGGGCACACAGGGAACTCAAGGTACTGTTGGTACACAGGGGACACAGGGGACACAGGGTACACAGGGAACTCAAGGTACTCAAGGTACACAGGGTACACAGGGTACACAGGGGACACAAGGTACACAGGGGACTCAAGGAACTCAAGGAACTCAAGGAACTCAAGGTACTGTTGGCTCGCAGGGGACACAGGGAGTCCAGGGTACACAGGGAGTACAAGGTACTGTTGGTTCGCAGGGTATACAGGGGACTCAAGGTACACAGGGAGTCCAAGGTACTGTTGGTTCACAGGGCACACAGGGAGTCCAAGGTACACAGGGAGTCCAAGGTACTGTTGGTTCACAGGGCACACAGGGAGTCCAAGGTACACAGGGAGTCCAAGGTACTGTTGGTTCACAGGGCACACAGGGAGTCCAAGGTACACAGGGTACACAGGGAGTCCAAGGTACACAGGGAGTCCAAGGTACTGTTGGTTCACAGGGAACTCAAGGTACTGTTGGTTCACAGGGAACTCAAGGTACTGTTGGTTTACAGGGAACTCAAGGTACTCAAGGTACACAGGGAACTCAAGGTACACAGGGAACTCAAGGTACACAGGGAACTCAAGGTACACAGGGAACTCAAGGTACACAGGGAACTCAAGGTACACAGGGAACTCAAGGTACTGTTGGTTCACAAGGCACACAGGGAGTCCAAGGAACTCAAGGAACTGTTGGCTCGCAGGGAACACAGGGGACTCAAGGTACTGTTGGTTTGCAGGGTACACAAGGAACCCAAGGCACTGTTGGTTTGCAGGGTACACAGGGAACCCAAGGCACTGTTGGTTTGCAGGGCACACAGGGAACCCAAGGCACTGTTGGTTTGCAGGGCACACAGGGAACCCAAGGCACTGTTGGTTTGCAGGGTGCTTCAGGGACTATTGGAGTTGACGGAGCGCAAGGTGCTACTGGTTTACAGGGCGCCTCGGGAACCATAGGAGTTGACGGAGTCCAAGGCAATACTGGTTCACAGGGCATCCAAGGAACTGTTGGTTCACAAGGAGCACAGGGAACAAATGGTCTGCAGGGAGTAACCGGTAGTCAGGATTTGACGACCTCTTTAATTGCAGGTTCTGGGATATTTTTTATATATGATTCCGAAACCGACACCCTCACTCTGTCTTTACAATCGGTTCAGGGCATCCAAGGAACCATTGGTTCACAGGGAACTTCAGGAACCATAGGAGTTGACGGAGTCCAAGGCGCCACTGGTTCACAAGGGATCGAAGGTTCACAAGGGATCGAAGGTTCACAAGGGATCGAAGGTTCACAAGGGATCGAAGGTTCACAAGGGATCGAAGGTTCACAAGGGATCGAAGGTTCACAAGGGATCGAAGGTTCACAGGGGATCGAAGGTACACAGGGAACTCAGGGCACACAGGGAGTCCAAGGCACACAGGGGACTCAAGGTACACAGGGAACTCAAGGTACACAGGGGACTCAAGGCACACAGGGAACTCAAGGCACACAGGGAGTCCAAGGTACACAGGGAGTCCAAGGCACACAGGGAGTCCAAGGCACACAGGGGACTCAAGGTACACAGGGAACTCAAGGTACACAGGGAACTCAAGGTACACAGGGAGTCCAAGGTACACAGGGAGTCCAAGGTACACAGGGAGTCCAAGGTACACAGGGAGTCCAAGGTACACAGGGAACTCAAGGTACACAAGGGATCGAAGGCACTACCGGCACCCAGGGAACAATTGGTAGTCAGGGTTTAATTGGGTCACAAGGCTTACAAGGAACTCAAGGTTTACAAGGAGTTACTGGAGATTTAACAACAACAACTGAATTGAAAGCCGGGTCACAAATAACTTTTTCTTATGACTCCGCACAAGACATACTGACAATAGCGTCCACGGTGGCACAAGGAGTACAAGGCACAACAGGAGTCGGCACACAAGGCACAACTGGAACTCAAGGAGTTCAAGGCACAATAGGAGCCGGCACTTCAGTCAATATCATTGCCGGTACCAATATTAGTGTTAGTTCAGCTAGTGGAGATTATACGATTAATTCAATTCCATTGATCCGCTATTCAAACACTAGTAGTTTTCCAGCTTCTGGCGTATCAACATCATATTATTTAGCTAGTGATTCTAGTAGATTTTATCAGTGGACAGGATCTCAATATGTAGAAATAGGTTCTCCAACAACTACCCTTTCAGCTAATGATCCTACTGTTGGACTGACTATTCTTCATCCATTTTTATTAGGAGGCATGTAAATGGCCCAGACACACAAAGTATTAGGCCAAGTGAATCCCGCGGCGGCCACGCTAACTACACTCTATACGGTTCCGGGCAGCTCACAGACAATTTGCTCGACTTTAAGTATCTGCAATGCGTCAGGTACTAGCACTACATTTCGTGTAGCCGTTAGGCCTGCTGGCGCGTCTATTGACACATCACAATATTTAGCTTATGACACCATCATTTCTGGAAACGATTCGGTATTCTTGACGCTGGGTATTTCCTTAGCGGCAACAGACATTGTTAGCGTATATTCCACTACAAATACATTAGCATTTTCTTTATTTGGAGTAGAGATCACATGACAATAAGCTACATCAGCAAAGCCACCACGAACTCCAACGTTGCCACGCTGCGTAATCAACAGCCGAAGGTGCGTGCGCTTGTTGTAGGCGGAGGCGGAGCCGGGGGCTCTGGTGGTGCAACAGCAACTTTTGGAGCAGGAGCCGGTGGCGGTGCGGTCGTAGAGCAGACAGTAGCTATAACTTTAAACTCTGCTATTTCTGTTACTGTTGGTGCTGGAGGTGCAGGATCTGTTACCGGTGGTATTAGAAGTAGTTTTGGAGTTGCTAGTAAATTTGATAGCGTTACAGCAATTGGTGGAGGTTCTGGTGGAATACAAGATTCTAACGGAAGTAATGCGTCATATGTGCGATCTGGTGGTAATGGTGCTAATGGTGGTGGACGTTCGTATCTCATAGGTGGGGCCGGCGATGTCGCTGGTGCATCTGTGACAGGCTCCGGTTTCGCTGGCAGCGTAGGTGACGGTTTTAATCCTGGTGGTGGTGGCGGTTCAGGAGGTCTCGGTACCACAGGAGGACTTGGAGGTGCCGGAAAAGTATCAACTATTACTGGATTAACTTATGCCGGTGGTGGCGGTGGTGGTCGTAGTGGTTCTGCTGGTGGAACAGGTGGAGGAGGTTCTGGCGGTGCTTCTGGCGTAGCAGCCGTGGCAGGAACAGCTAATACAGGAGGTGGCGGAGGTGGAGCGTTTGCAGCTTCTACTGCTACTGGTACTGGCGGTTCTGGTATTGTGGTTCTACAATTTGACCCGGGGCTAGCTATTACAGTCAGTGTTGGTTTAACTTCAGTAACAACATACACGGCTAACGGTGACGAAGTTGTAACAATCACAGCAGGTACAGGAACGGTAACATTTTCATGAAATTTTAAATTTATCTATAGGTAACATTATGCCATTTTCATTTCCAAGTAGTCCAACCCTTAATCAACAAAGCACTCAGAATGGTCGTGTATATTCATGGTCAGGATCAGCATGGGAATTGGCGCTAAGCGTAGCGGCACACAAATCTACTCACTCTACTCTCGGGTCTGACGCTCTTGGTCCCGGCGACATAGGAGCGGCATCAAGTTCACACTCTCATTCTGGAACCGATATTATTAGTGGCACTATCGATGATAATAGGCTATCCGGTAATGCACAAGCGTCAATGAATCTTTATTTATGGGCAAATTTTAGGTAGGAGAACATTATGGCAAGTAGTCCACAGTTCGCAGTCACTCCAAGAATAGGAAATGTTTCTATAGCTACTGCTGAAGCCAGCTATACAGCGCCCACTAACGTTGGCACTTTAATTACAGGCGCGGCTACTGGCACGCGTATTGCTGAAATCGTAGTGAAGATGGCGGCGACTAGCGCGGCAGCTATTGTACGTGTGTTTCTTTATGATGGCACCACATACTGGCATTTTGATGAAATTACCGTAGCTGCTGCAACTGGCTCGTCAACAGTACAGCAAACTCGTGTTTCAACTACTTATAATAATTTAATACTACCAAGTGCGTCATGGTCAGTAAGAGTAACAACATCAGTAGCTCAAGTTACTCATGTTACTGGATTAGGAGCTGATCTATAATGAATCAGGGTATTTATGGATTAGGTGGACAGATTATTACACCCGTACAGGGGCCGTTTAGCGGAGTAGCAGATGCGAGGAAACTCGCACCATTACAATTTCTTGTGGTTGCTGGAGGAGGAGGCAGTATTGGTGCCAATTCCTCAAATTGCAGCGGGGGAGGTGGAGCGGGTGGATTTGTTGAAGATACTTTAGCTATAACTCTTGGAATATCATATGTTATCACTATAGGTGCTGGAGGTTCGGGTACTGCTGGAGGAAGCACTACACGGGCAGGTAATGGTTCATTTTCTCGTTTTGGATCCATTTCAATACTTGGGGGTGGATCTAGTGCTGGAGCGGGTACTGGCAATACTGGTTTTGTAGGATCTTCTGGTGGAGGTGGTGCAAATGGTAATACTTCAGGTGGTAGCACACTCATTAGCGCACAAGGAAATAATGGAGGTTCAGGCACTACGAATGTTGGAGGTGGAGGTGGGGGAATTGGGGGTGTTGGCAGTAACGGAGTAGCGAGTACAACTGGCGGTGCTGGCGGAATAGGTAGAGCCTCTACTATTACTGGTTTGTTTTATTCTGGAGGAGGAGGAGGAGGAGTATTAGCTGCTGCTACCGGAGCGGCGGGAACGGGTGCTTCTAGTAGCGGAGGGAACGGCCAATCTTCTTCTTCTGTTGGATCAAACGGAGCAACTAATACGGGCGGTGGCGCTGGTGGGGCTGGTGGTGGCACGACCACGGCTGGATATAATGGAGGATCTGGTGTTGTATCTTTACGCTGGAATGCATCTCAAATGGTTATCACCATTAGTTCAGGATTAACTTTTACATCAAATATAATAGGTTCTGATAGGGTGATAATATTTACTGGTGGCACTGGAACAATAACTTTTAATTAAAGGAATTCTTATGGCTCATTATGCGTTTCTAGATGAAAACAATATGGTAACAGAAGTTATAGTGGGTAAAAATGAGGAGGAAGGTGGTATAGATTGGGAAAAATATTATGGAGAATTTAGAGGACAAACTTGTAAACGAACTTCATATAATACGGTTGGCGGAGTTCACAACGGAGGTGGAGTTCCATATAGAAAAAATTATGCTGGAATAGGCTATCTTTTTAGAGAAGATGTAAATGCCCCAGAAGGGGCTTTCATTCCACCCGGTCCGGGGGATGATCATTTGTTGGATGAAGATACTGGATTGTGGGTTGATCAAAACTACCCAGCTCCTAAACTTGATTGAAATCCGAAGTTAATAAAATCAATCTACAAGGTGAAAATGGGAATATTCATAAACAACAAAGACTCAAAAAGGCTCATCAGAAAATCTGGGGCTGGCTATTGCCTGAAGTATGCCCCGGCGCCGAGCGTCAGCGTCATCACCCCCACGGGAAGCGATGTTCAGGTGAACGCCATCATTCAGTCGGGGGGAGACCTTGGCGTAGACCTGTCGTTCTTGAATATACAGTCCGCCGGAACGACAACTGTTACGCCCCTTGCGTTTCCCAACAATCCAACTCTACCAGGGAACTTCCAGGTCGGCGACGCGTTCGGGATATTCGAGATAAACACCACCGCGACCTTCACTGGCAGCGTCACAATAAATTTCGTCCTGCCCTCGAATGTGACCCAGCAGGTTTTCGACTCTGTTCGCATATTCAAACTGAACTCGGGCGTGACGACGGACGTGACCGTATTGAACGGGCAGTACGCCCCGAACTTCGCGACAAAGACCATTTATGCGAGCGTGACGAGTTTCAGCGAGTTCTACATCATACCTTCTGTCGTTTCGGCCACACCAACAGCTACACCAACAGCTACACCAACAGCTACACCAACAGCTACACCAACAGCTACACCAACAGCTACACCAACAGCTACACCAACAGCTACACCAACAGCTACACCAACAGCTACACCAACCGAATGAGTAAAAATATCAACTATTCCGAATTGGTGAAGACTTTGCAAGACCGAATTCGTCAAACATTCCCAATCCTATCTAATGCTCAACTTATTGAGGGTCACGGAAAGGACGGAGTCGTTGTGAGCATCACATACAACGACGGCGACGTCTACAAGCACAAGGACCCCAGCGTCGGCGAGGGGGTTGTCGGCTTGAGGTGCAACATCCTCGCCAGCAAGGCGGAGAGTGGCGGTACGATTCATGTGGAAGACAAGACCTACGACCTAAACGAGGGCGACATGATGTGCTATCTGGTCACAGAGCTATGCCACAGCGTTGAAGTATGCCACGGAGACAGCCCTAGGACGCTGTTCATGTTCGGATTTGTCGTCAACAAGGATGCTTGGATCAACAGTATATAGCGTAGACATTTGTGCTGGTGGGTTTTTGGAGGCAAAAGGACACGCCAGCCTTGTGTCTTGTACGGAAGGAACCCGTCATAAAACAAGCATCAAAATAGACAAAATGTGTGAATTATGTCATACAAAATAAAAAGAAAAAATGATCAAAAAAGTTACATTAAAACTTTTGATGGATCGTTCAAGGTACTCTACGCTCCTGGCGGGGGCTCCACGCCCACTCCTACGCCGACGGAAGAGGACTACCTTTGCGTCTTCACCTTCGCGACCACGCCCACTCCTACGCCGACGGAAGAGGACTACCTTTGCGTCTTCACCTTCGCGACCACGCCCACTCCTACGCCGACGGAAGAGGACTACCTTTGCGTCTTCACCAATCAAAACCCTTGAATCGCAACCCTTTTAGGCCATGTACAGCAAAGAAAAGATCGTTGTATATCGAGCATATCTGGCCGAGCGCAAGGTCGTTCACTTCAACTCCTTGACGAAGCAGTCTTCTCTGGTTTCAAAATCCACGAGGCACTCCTTTGCCGCCCTCTTTACTCCGGGAAAGTAGTCGTAATTGACATAGTAATCATGGCCGGCGAGCACGCCTCCTCTCTTGACCTTCGGCATCCAGGCCATTATGTCCGCCTTTACATCCTCGTATTCATGAGATGCGTCTATGAAGACGAAGTCAAGAGACTCGTCTTCGAACTGCCCGGCGGCCTCCAGGGAAGGACTCCTCATGGGCTTGTAGTGCCCCGCCAGAGGCTTCATGTTGCTCAAGAACTGGTCGTAAAGGCCGTCCACACCCTCCATGCCCTTGTGTTCGGAGCTGCCGAGCCAGGTGTCCACGCAGTATAATTCTATGGACTTGCCGGAGTTGGCTATCTCCACAGCCATGAAGGCTGAGGACTTGCCCTTCCACGATCCCACCTCCACGAACCTACTTCCCGAAGTCGATCTCTGAACCATGTGCCGGTAGAGTTCGGAGTACGAGAACCAGTCCTCGCCGAACTGGGGCCTCCTGTATATGTGCGGTATGGGGGCGAAGTGCTTGACATCTAGGTATTGACCCTTCTCTCGCCACCAGCCGACCACATGCTCGTACGAGTCCCAGTGGTGCTCGCCTTGTCCCCTCGCTTCCGTGGGATCATTGCCGAAGTAGGTGGATTTTACGTTCTTCACATCCTCCGAGAACAAGGGGGCGTTGTACACCGTGCCTATGTTGCCGAACAGCAGGTTCTCGACGATCGGGATGAGGTTGGTTCCTTTGATGTCGAGGTTGAACTCCTCCCCGTCCACGTAGTAGTTGTCTATCACCCTCTTGGCGTATTCCCGCTTCATCAGGTAGGCCGCGGCGTTCCAGTCGTCCCCGAGGCGATCTCTCAGCTCCACCCTCGTGGGATAAGGACGAACCCATGTGAGTTGCACGCACTCCCAGTCCTTCGGGAGCCTGCCCATGAAATCCTGCCAGGTGAAGTTCCAGTAGTCAACGCACTACAGAGA
>Ga0194055_10002394_pt1 | contig 14907 bp, 18 predicted proteins | sample SepL449m_MetaG_FD_155482 | JGI IMG/M metagenome (GOLD analysis project Ga0194055, IMG submission 155482) | Anoxic zone freshwater microbial communities from boreal shield lake in IISD Experimental Lakes Area, Ontario, Canada - Sep2016-L442-9m | ecosystem: Environmental > Aquatic > Freshwater >... | reverse complement strand
CAATTATTATTAAGTCATATACTTTACTCATACTTTTGCAATCTCCCTCGGCTCATAATCATGAGGCGCTTTTTTTAATAAATTTAGTAATTTTTGCTTAGTCAAAAGCCCAGCCTGTGCACCCATCTTTTGCACTACACTCATTGGATTTATAGGTGCCCATTTTAGTGCAGTTACGATGTCCTCTCCGCTGGCTAAGGCTGCTACAAAAGTAGATGTATAGGCATCGCCACAGCCAGTCCTGTCGTAAGGTTTTTTAGGATCTGGATAGTTCCTCATACTATAAATCGTAACGCCGTCACTTGCAAAGCTTCCATTGGGACCATCGGTCACGACTACTATTTTAGGGCCTAGGCTATGTAACTGTCTTATCAATTTGGTAACATCCGTAGTGTTTAGTCCAGTTATTAACTGTGCTTCTTCGAGGTTACATGCAAATATTTCTGTTTTTAAGTATAGCTCGCGAAGCTTATTCGTGCCCATTCTGATTTGGAAAGTACCAGGCTGAAATGCTAATTTAACAGACTCATTAGCCTCTAGATACTCGACAATATCTTCATGGATATGGCCAGCTTTTTCTCCGATTGAACTTAAGTAAATCCATTTAGGGGTAGCATGTTCGGAAATAATAGGCCAATGGTAATCGTAGGGTTCGTGCTTTATTAATATTGTTCTATCAGCTCCATACCACAAAACATAGTGGTAGTTACTCGACATTCCCTTGTGCCTCTTGACGAACTCTGTCGAAACCCCCTGCATTGTTAGGGCAACTAAAATATCTTCTCCTACTTTGTCGTCGCCGATATTAGCATACAGGCTTGATGTTAGTCCTAGATTGGCAAAACACACCGCAGCATTTGGGCTGTTACCAACGCCATTTACCACTACCGCTTTTTCAAAAGGTATTTTAGTCCCATATGTCATGCAGAGAAGCGGATGGTGAGAGCCTGGCTGCTGAATAGTTGCCTCGTGTGGTAGTAGCCTAATAAACGCATCTGTGACGACGTCCCCTACACTTAGAATATCTATCTTATGGTCTGAATTCATAATATATTTGTCTCTACTTTCATCGTTCTTAGGGCTGGTTTTTTTAATATTCCTGTCCTTGTTCCAAAAATCTCCATGACCGAGCAGGCATTTGCGCTAGCTAAGGTTAGCGCCTCTGGGATGCTCTTATTTTGAAAAATTGCTGCCATGTAGGCGGCGCTAAAAACGTCCTCAGAGCCAGTCATATCTAGAGGGTTAGATTTTTTATATGGATTTGATATGTATATTGTATTATCTTCAAAAGCATAGGCTTTATCAACTACATCATACATCAATATAGACTTTGTTCCAAAGCCATTGATTAGACGAATAAGATCTATTTGGGACTCATCTTTTCCGAAGTATCCACTGGCAACCCCGAAAGGTATTAGCACTCTACTTGCAGTGGATAGAACATAGCTTATTTGTCTCTTCTTATAAATACCCAAATTGCTGAGTGAGACAGCAAGCTCGACATTATTAATTTTGGCCCAGCTAGCATAATACTTGTATACTTTAAAATCCTCTGGCAATTCTGAAAAATACACTAGCTTGGCTTTGAGCTTAGAGAATTTGGTGTCCTTAGCTCGTAATGAACTACTAGAATTATCATAGCTTAATCCAATCTCATGGCTTCTTTCTGTAACGATATGGATTTTCATATCGGTATGATGCTCGGGTCTACTTACTAGCGTATCGACCCCAATTCCTTCGTGCTTGGCAATTATTTTAATCTGATTGGCCAAGTGATCTTTGCCAGTTCTTGCCATGCAGCCAGTATTTATTCCTTGGCGTGCAAAAACAATAGATGAGTTAAGGGCTGAGCCACCTGCCTCGTAAACTGCATGGTCAATGCCATAGCTTGAATCATTATTTAGGGTAATAGAATCCTCCGCCAGAAGCCTGCTAGGCTTAAGCTGCTTGCCACTTATAAAAATATCGAACCCGGCCGAGCCTATACATATTACATCAAGATTCATTTATTTAGCCTTTAGTACGTTATTTATAGACCTTACTATAGAGGCTGCGTCGAGATCATATTCGGCCCATAGCTGAGCTAATGTTCCTGACTGCCCAAATCTATTTTGAATTCCAAGCCTTATGACTTGTGTTGGCAAGTGCTCGCTCAGTAGCTCCGTAATCGCTCCTCCTAAACCACCGGCAACCTGAGCCTCCTCTAGGGTGAATACTAATTTGGTTTTTTTAGCACTCTTTATGATTGTTTTTTCATCAAGCGGCTTTATTGTGTGTGAATTTATGACCTCTATTTTTAAGTCTTTTGATTCTAAATATTTGGCGGCCTTGAGCGCCTCATAAACTAATGGGCCGCAAGCAATAATAGTAAGGTCACTACCTTCTCGCAAGACATTAGCTTTACCTATACTAAATGGGGTATCTTGATGAGTTATTACGGCCGTCTTTTCGCGAGTCAATCTTAAATAGCTTGGCTTAGCTAGCTTGGCAAGCTCCAGTGTAGCTTTTCTGGCTTCAATACTATCGCACGGCGCTACAACTATCATGTTCGGCAATGAACGCATTAGAGCAATGTCCTCTAGCATCTGGTGGGTCGCACCATCAGGGCCAACCGAAACGCCAGAATGACAACCGACTATCGTTACGGGTCTATCGTTTAGGCATATAGTTGTACGTATTTGCTCCCAATTTCGGCCTGGACTAAAGCTTGCATAACTCGTTACAAAAGGTCTCTTACCGACAGCTGACATTCCGCTAGCTACCGTCACCATGTTTTGCTCAGCGACGCCCATCTCAATGAATCGATCTGGAAAAGCCTTCGCAAAAGGTTCAACTTGGGTTGATTCTACTAAGTCTGCCGAAAGCGCTACTATAGATTCGTCTTTCTTGCCCGCATCAACCAAGCCTTCGCCAAATCCTTTTCGAGTAGGTTCCTGGGTGATTGATTCAGAGTATAGTTCGTCGCTTAAGAGACTATTCATGTTCACTCCTTATTTTTCCATTAATAGTCCTGAGTTTTTCTAGGGCTGATTTTGCCTGAATTTCCTTAGGTGGATCTCCATAGATATCTTTTATTCCAGGAGGTATTCCATGCCATCTAAAGTCAAACTCCATATAATCGACTCCTTTTCCAGGAATAGTGTGAGCGATAATACAAGTGGGCTTTTCAAATATTGCCTTGCTTTGATTCAGGGCAGAAATAATATCATTAAAATCATGTCCATTTATTTCAATCACATGCCAGTTAAATGCTTGGTACTTCATAGCAAATGGCTCAAGAGGCATGACATCCTCGGTCATTCCATCGATCTGTATGTTGTTCCTATCGACTACCACGGTTAGATTACTAAGTTTGTTTTTGCCAGCAAACATAATTGCTTCCCAGGTATTTCCCTCTTGGTGCTCGCCATCGCTAGTCAGGCACCAAACACGCGGCTGCTTCAAAGAATCCATCCTTAAGCCATATGCCATACCTGCAGCCTGACTTATTCCGCTGCCGAGCGGCCCGCTGGTTGTTTCGAGTCCAGGCAAGCGTAATCTTTCAGGATGACCCTGCAGTCTTGTTCCGAACTTTCTCAAGGTCTTAAGCTCGCTATGGTCAAAATAGCCCGATTTTGACATGGTGGCGTAGAGAACTGGATTTATGTGCCCATTACTTAAAACTAATCTATCTCGCTCGGGCCAATTCGTATCCTGTGGCTTATGCCGCAAGACTTCAAAATATAACGCCGTGAAGATATCAGCCATGCCTAAAGGTCCGGCCGTATGCCCACTGCCTGCCTCGACTAACATATGGATTATATCTTCCCGGATTTGATTTGCTATTAATTCAAGCTCTTGTTCGGTATGAATCACAGAGTGTACTCCAAAAATTTCATATAACTACTAAGGGGGTCTTCGGTATCAAATATTGCAGAATTAATATTAACAACATCGAATCCTGCCTGCAGAACCTTCTTTGCGTTTGTAAGATTAACACCTCCGTCTAAGCCCACCTCAGCAAAAGGAAACATATCTCTGACTTCTGTGAGTCTATCAAAGACCATTGGGTCTAGTTTTTGACCAGCGAATCCAGCACTATATCCCATAATCAAAACGTGATTAAGCAAGTCTGTAAATGGTTTTAATTTTGATAGCTTAGTTTCTGGGTTGATAGCAACTCCGGCATTTAAGCCAGATTTTTTTATTCTCTCAATAAATGGCATTAGGTCTTCGCCGCATTCAAACTGAATTATTATTTTATTTGCATTAAGAGCTATGCACCTTTCGACGAATGGCTTTGGGCTTTTCACCATCAAATGTACGTCCATTCTGGTGTCCGTAAGCCGACCTATCTGATCGAGCTGGATTGTTTTATTATCTACATACTCTCCATCAATAACATCCAGCTGAAAACGATTAGTAAGTTGCCTTATAACTGATAATCTGGCGCTGTATTCTTCCTTTGTCCTAACTAATACTGCTGGAACTATTTTTGTCATTATTCTCCCAATTCCATCTGATTAATTTCTTCTATGCGACGCTTGTGTCTAGCTAGCTGCGAGAACGGGGTATCAAGCCAAGTCCTAGATATATCTAGGAGCTCTTTATTTGATAATTCACCAGCTGACAAGCTCAAAACATTACTATCGTTATCTTGCCTAGTTTCGAATGCCTCGGGTTTATCACGTACAACTACTGCCCTAATGCCGTCGAGCTTGTTGGCTGCAATCGCCATTCCTTCTCCGCTATGACAAATAAGTAAACCCATAGAGTCTGGGTTTTCTTTGACTGCTAAGGCAACTTTTTTGGCATACACAGGGTAGTCATCGTCTGGGTCTAATTTATATGCACCCAGATCGTATATTTCATAATTTTTCTCAAGTTCAACTGCTAAGGTATTTTTCTTATCATATCCAGCGTGATCTGCAGCTATAAAAACTTTCATATCACCTTAGCTTCTTGCCAACCTCCACAACCAGTTCTACTAATCTATTAGAGTAACCCCATTCGTTATCATACCATGCCACAACTTTAACTAAATTACCACCCACTACTTGAGTTAAGTTCAGGTCAATGATGGCAGAGTGTGGGTTACCAATCAAATCGCTAGAAACTAATTGTTCATTTGTACAGTCAAGAATGCCCTTAAGATGTGTTGTTTTTGATGCTTCTACTAGGCTATTGTTTATTTCATCGACAGTTGTGTTGCGCTTTGTGACAATCGTAAAATCAGCTATCGAAACAACTGGAACTGGTACTCTAATACTTAAGCCCATGAAATTGCCCTCTAAGGATTTGACTATTTTCGTCGCCGCAACTGTAGCATTGGTAGTTGTAGGGACCATATTCTCCGCCGCGTTGCGACCTTCCCTAAAATCTTTATTTGGCGAATCCTGTAAGGCCTGAGATGCGGTGTAGGCATGCACAGTGGTCATAAGTGACTTTTCAATACCAAATTCATTATCTATAACATAGGCAATTGGGGTGATGCAGTTAGTAGTGCAGGACTGATTTGATATTACCTCCTGCTCAGAGATTTGTTCATCGTTTACTCCCATAATAAAGTTTCCTGCTTTAGGATTATTATCATCGTTCTTTATCGCAGATGACACCACGACCCTCTTGGCTCCCGCTGCAATATGCAGGCCAGCATCTTCAGTTTTTGTAAAGAAGCCCGTACATTCGATAGCGATATCTATATTCATCTTTCCCCAGGGAAGCTTGGATGGATCTTTTTCTGCAAACACTCTAATTGTTTTACCATCCACGATCAATGAATCTGCTGTGCTCTTTATATCTTTATGGTAAATACCATAATTACTATCGTATTTAAGCAGATAAGCTAAATTTTTAGTATCTGACAGGTCGTTAATGGCTACGATTTCTAGCTGTGGATTTGCAAAGGCAAGCTTAAAGGCACTTCTTCCAATTCTTCCAAAGCCATTAATTGCTACCTTTATCATAGTTTTCTCCATTAATTGTTATGTTTATATTATACCAGTATAATCTGGTAATTTAGTTTATTCTAAGGCTTTTTTGGCGGTGCTGGTGCATTTGATATCATATCGATATTCCTACCAGTCTGTGGCATTTGAGTATGAGGCATATTGGGATTTTGATTATTTATAGAATCACTTTTTGCAGGCTTGTTTGAATCCATCTGACCACTCTTCTGGCCAGAAACAGTTTCTTGATTGTTTAAATAGTAGTCGTGCAATATACGCCTTTTATGGTGATGCTGAATGACATAAAACAATCCAGCGGTAGGTATCAATATGACTGCAATTATAGCCCCAATAAGCACAAAATATAGATTAGGGTCGTTAGCTTCCTTGCCATTAGTCTTAGCGTCTTCTGCTCTGGCTATGAAGCTATCTACGAGTCTGTTCTGGGGATATTGAGACTTAATTTTCTTAAAATCAACAATAGCAGAGCTGTAGTAGGCCTTGCTGAATTTATATAAGCCCTGCTCCCAAATTTTCTGAGAACCCGATACGTCTTTGGGCAATTTAATGCCCGACTTAGCAACTAGATTCTTTACATCTTGAATGTCGCGCATATAGTTTATCTTACTGTCAGCTCCAGATCTATCGCTTATTTTATATGTAGCAAGGCCCACCACATCGCCGTTTGCATCAAGCGCTGGCCCCCCTGAGTTTCCTTCAGATATCGAAGCGTCAGTTTGGATAAGTTTATTTTCTGTTCCACTGGCATTACGTATTGAACTTACAGTGCCCTGAGTAGAACTTGGTACATTTTTATCTTTACTTACCAGCTCATTTTCCGCCAGACCAGGAAACCCCAGTACAGACAGCCTACTTCCCTGGCCCAAGCCTAAAATTGTGCCAAGCTTGCTATACGGGTAGTCCGATCCAGTCTCTAGCTTCAGTATAGCTACATCAGAACCGCTAAAACCTTCTTTTGAAATATCGGCGTAGGGGTTGTAGTCAACATCCACTAGCCTTGCCTTGACTATATTCTGATTAAAATCAAAAGCTTTCAAATTAGTTGGCTCAAACATCACCGCCTCATCAGATAATTGAACTGCGTAAACACTATCGACACTATTCTCCTTCACCTCCGCATCACTCAGCGCACTATCTGACAAAGAAAAAAGTATCGATTTTATTGCATCCTTATCGCCCTTGGCGGCATTTTCATAGAATTCATTCGCCGTGGCTTGGCTAACCAAATTAGCCTTAGTCAAGAAATTTAAATAGCTTTTAATAATAGGCAAGTTACCAAGCTCAATACTGCTAGCCAGGACTTCTCCGGCGGAAGATTTAACAACATGCCCATTGGTGGCGATATAGCCTTCAGGGCTTATTATAAAACCTGAGCCATAGTTTGCCGAACAGGCACCAGTGAAGTTTTGGCTCAATGACCCCAGCCGCAAGTCAAAACTCGGGCAATAAGCGGCGGCTATTCTTACGACTGCAGGCTCATTTTTTGCAATAGCTTGACTATCGTCTGGTTTGCTACTTAGAGCTGCACTTGAGTCAAAAATTTTTGTAGCTTCTTGTGTTTTTTTACTATTTGAGGCTGCTAGATATAAAGTTACCACTATTACAACTACTACTATTACGGATAGGACAATAAAAATAGCCTCCATCCACCACAAAAATTTTGAGGGTGTCTTGGGGGGCTGATTATTAACATAATTTGCACCTTCTTTTTGAGGCGTATTTTTATCAAGCATAATACTTATGCCTATCTTATCACATACTATTTATGTTTGGTGTGTGGTTTACAGACATTGCTCGAGCAATCTCCGCCGCTTAAGAGCTGGATTATATCTTCCTTATCATGGGCACCACAAAGCGCTTGCTTGGTATCTACATTCACGAATGCAGGAACTCCAGGAAGTCCCCCACAGGCCTCTCCGATGATGTCATTGTACTGCTCCATCTTGCGGGCGTTTTCTTCGTTATTCCAAACCTCTAATTTTTCAATCTTTGCTCCAGTATGTTTTTCTATGTCCTCAATTACAGGCTTCATCGAAATACAATGCGGGCAGGTCTCTCCATAAAATTCAATTACGTGACCGTATTTTTTTGCCATTCCCCTCCTAGGTTTTAGTTATATTATAAGTATAACTTGCTTTGAAAAATAAATACAACTATTGAGCTAGAGCTTTATCGATAGCGGTAATAATTGAATCCGAACCCTTGTCGGTGTCCACCTGAACTCCATTGACAAAAAACGAAGGTGTTCCTTTCAAATCGAAGGCTTCCCCGAGTGCAGCTTGGCTATTTATAATATCGATTACTTTTTGGCTAGTATAGTCTTTCTTAAATTGGCTCATATTTAAACCAATCTCTTTAGCATAAGACTCATACTTTGATGTGGGATCTTTTTGCTTTTCCCAGTCCTTCTGCCTTTCATAGAGTATGTCGTGCATTTGCCAGAATTTACCCTGCAAAGCTGCTGCTTCTGCAGCTTGTGCGGCCGATTGAGCATTATCATGTATTTGAATCAATGGAAAATTCAGAAATACGAATTTTAATTTGCCATCATATTTAGGCAAAATACTTTCCTTTATAAACTCATGGTATTGTGAACAAGCTGGGCACTGATAATCCCCGAATTCACTCAAAGTGACTTTTGCATCTGCTGGGCCCTGAGAATTGCCCTGAGATAACTTCGATACATCAGCCTCGACCTTTGGTCTGGTTGAGTTGGTCTTGGTTTTATCTGCACTCTCTGGCCTGCTTATAGCATAAATTACAAAGCCAATAACTAGTACTATTAATCCTATTATGATAATTGTTGGTATGTTTTTCTTCATGTGTTCTATTCTAGCAACTTATATCATAACTCAAAAGCATAAGTATTTGTGACAGCTGATCTATGAAAAAATATAGCTAGTTGAGCTTAGCTTTTACTTCAACAAATTTCTCGACTTTGCGAGACTTTGAATCGAACTTTTTCATTTCCAGCTTGTCTGGGGTATTGAGTGTATTTTTAACAGTGAAATACCGAGTACCGGTAGCCTTGTTTTTCAATACAACTATTTGTCGTTTAGTATTCTTTGCCATAATGAGTATGAATTATATCTTATAAAGCGTTATTTTTCAAGCTTATTTGAGGCTATTTCAATCCAATCGATATCGTCGAGTTCTTTTTTATAAAGACAGACCCTATCGAATTCATAGCTAGATATTAATTTCGTGCTTGCAAGCTGCTTCTTGAGGGCTATTGCAGAATCCGAATCTAGCCTATTAACTAGTGTAATGTGCGGATGGAATGGCCAGGCATCTGATGTATCTTGCATTATTTTTAATGCCTCAGGTAAATAGATGTTTTTTATTTGCTCGAAGGATTCGTAATCTTTTGGTTCGTAATATACAGCAGAACTTGAATGCCCGATAAAAGCATCGAAGCTACTAAAATCCCTCTTAAACCGCCTAAAAGGAGCGGCATTCTTAAATTCAGATATTGCATTATTTAACTCTATCTTGGCTGCACTTGGTCTATACAGAGTAATATGAGGTCCGAGTGTTATTTTCCAGCGGGGAGCCATATTTTTATATTTTTCTCTTAGCTCAATGAATTGGCTTGACTCGCTTTTCTTGAGAGGGAGGGCAATTAGGTAGCGCATTATAAATTAACTTCAACTGAAACGGGACAATGATCACTTCCCATTTGCTCGGGGTGTATATCGGCAGACTTTATTTTAGAGGCCAATGACTCACTAGCTAACCAGTAGTCTATGCGCCAGCCAACATTGTTTGCCCTTGCATTCCCCCAGTGAGTCCACCACGTGTAGTAGCCACTTCCTTTCTTGAACTGCCTTAGGGTGTCTAGGAAACCTGATTCGATAAACCTATCTATGCCCTGGCGCTCTTCTTTGGTGTAGCCTTTCTTGCCTTCATTTGGCTTTGGTCTGGCCAAATCTTCTGGAGTATGGGCGACATTCAAATCCCCGCATGCCAGCACGGGCTTTTTCTTCTGGAGTGAATTGCAGTAATCCAAAAAGGCTGGATCCCAATGCTCATGGCGCAACGGTATTCTGCTTAAATCATCCTTGGAATTGGGCGTATATACAGTCACTACATAGAATTTGTCATACTCAGCGGCTATTACTCGTCCTTCCAGAGAACTGTCGCGATCTTCGGAGTCTACAAGATGGTATTTTTCAGCGATTGAGTCGGGGAAGCCATACTCGACACTGAGCGGCTTGATTTTAGAAAATATTGCAGTTCCGCTATAGCCCTTTTTCTCGGCTGAATTCCAATATTCACTATACCCGGGCAGTTCTATTTCGACCTGATCTTTATTGGCCTTAATTTCTTGCAGGCAAATTATATCTGGGTCATAGTTTTTGAGAAATTTCTGGAATTCGCCTTTCTTGAGTACGGCGCGAATACCATTAACGTTCCAGGAGAATAAACTTATCATGCGAGTATTATACCAAAAAAACCATATCGACGCTGTTTTGTAAGATTGGGTTTCGCATAAAAACGACATGCGGACGATTGATTCGTGTCGAGTCAAATTTGACCCGAGCGAGAATCGCCCACATGCGCACTTCTATAACAATCAAAACCCTAACCTTTCTGTTAGTTTGTTTTTTTAGTCGATCGAACTTGCAAAGTATTGGCTTGCAAGGCTTCAGCCTGCACGGCCCATTTGACTGCCATTTCATCTAAGATGTCTTCGACAACTTGACGATCATGCAGCAAATTTCTTTGCATTCGACGGAACTGTTTTAAGGCTCTTCGTCTTTTCATATCCTTTCACCTCCTCTCTATAAAGCGGTGTAATTTCATTATACACCCATTTAAACAAAAGGTATTAGGATTTGTGACAAAATTGTTATGCTTTTATTTTGTCTAGCTTGGCGGCCATAATAAAGTCATTCTCACTTAGTCCTTTGACTGCATGAGTATACAATTCTATGTCAACAATATTATAAAAAATATAAATATCTGGGTGGTGACCTTCTTGGTTGGCAATATCAGCTACTGCATTTACGAATCTCATAGCTTCTTTAAAATCCTTAAAGCTAAACTTTCGCTTTATGCTGGCATTCTTAACTACGCTCCACTGCGGGTCCACTTCTTTTATATAATTCTTAACTTCATCGATTGGCATCGGGGGAGTTCCGCCCTCGCAAGCAAAACACGTTCGGCTAGCTAAATCTTTCATAATGCTCCTTTAAATATTAAACTCTTAGCTTGATTATATAGTAAAATAAGTCTAATGGATTTAAATATACAAGAAAATGTTGAGCTTTCTAGCCTTACCACATTTAAGATTGGTGGCAGTGCTAGATACTTTGTCGAGATATACTCCGGCGATGATCTTAAAAAGGCTTTCTCATGGATTAATGACAAAGGCTTAGACTATTTTATTCTAGGAGGAGGAAGTAATACTATCTTCGGTGATGGCACCTACCCTGGGGTCGTAATGAAGCTAAGCATCATGGGCCTTGAGACAACCAAGGATGATGATAATTTCTCAACTATTAGAGTTGGTGCGGGAGAAGACTGGGATGTCTTAGTCAAAAGAACTGTCGAAATGAACCTATCTGGCATGGAAGCGCTCTCGGGGATACCTGGCAATACCGGGGCAAGCCCTGTTCAGAATATTGGCGCCTATGGCCAAGAAGCCAAAGATACAATCGAATCCGTTGAGGCTTACGACACAAAAGATAATAATTTTGTAAAACTATCAAATTCGGATTGCCAATTTTCATACCGAGACAGTATTTTTAAGTCAAAGCACAAGGGTCGCTATATAATTTGCTATGTGTCATTCAAACTATCGAAACAGCACAATGGAATACCGCACTACAAAGATGTAATAAATTATTTTAATGAACTCAATATTAAGCAACCAAGCCTTATGCAGATTAGAGAGGCAATACTTGAAATCCGCAATAATAAATTCGTCAATCCGCTTATTATGCCAAATGCAGGATCATTTTTCAAAAACCCTATTGTTCAAAAAGAAGTAGCTGAAAAAATAATGCTCCAACACCCTGAAATTAAACCCTACCCAGAAGACACAAAGATTTTTCCTAACCCAAATGGAACCTATAAAATTGCAGCCGGTTGGCTTATTCAAGAAGCTGGCTTTAAGGGCGTTGAATTCGAAAAAGTGCGAATCGACCCAGATCATGCATTAGTTCTAGAAAACAAAGGTGGAGCAACTCAAAAAGATCTAATGGAGCTTGTCGACAAAACTCGAGCTAAAGTTTTAGAAATTTTTGATATCGAGCTAGAAATAGAACCGGTAATATTATAGCTTAAAAACCAACGGCATATAGCGTCGCACACATAGCTGCTAGTATAAAAAATTGTCCAGACAAATCAATTAGCATGAGCTTAATACTGACTTTCTCAAATAATCCGCCCGCGACTACATAAGTCACAACAAACCCGAGCCATATCCAAGCAGCAACCTTAGCTGCCTCATACATGCTCTGTGGATTTGTAATAACCATAAATCTTTCAAGCACAACAGCAGTAAGAAGAATCATAAGTAAAGCTACTAAATATTTAATTGGCGAACCACCCCTCAGATCCTTGTCTTTAATTTTAGCTTCCTTTTGCCAGGCTTTGCCAAAAGCAATTGGAGAGTACCAAATGCCAGCCACAATTATTGCCGCAAGGCTTGCCAGTAATATTCCCACCCAATGATCAAAAATAAAATTTAACATAATTAATTCCTTTATTATTAAAGTTATGCTTATATTATGGACCTATGCAGATATTATTCAATACCTAGGCTGTCATATATTACCAATAATTGTTGAAACTTTATCGACTTCGCACATGAAACTTTCGAATTTGCCAGAGCGACTTATAACCTCAACGCTATTTTGCTTTAGGGTCTTTTTGCTAACAACAATTTGCACTGGGCATCCGATTAGGTCAGCATCAGCGAATTTTGCTCCAGTACTAGTGCCATTTCTATCATCAAAGAGACAATTTTCCGAGCCTAAAATATCATATACCTTTTGGCCAATTTTAATATTCTCATCATCTGGAAGAGCTATGATGTGGTAGGTAAATGGAGCCACTGATTGTGGCCACACCAAGCCTTTTTCATCAGCAAACTTTTCTGCTATGACACCCATAAGCCTTGATACGCCAATACCATATGAGCCCATCCAAACCATATTTTGTGAGTTATCTTCGGCCGAGTATTTATAGTTAAGACTTTCTGAAAATTTTGTACCTAGTGGGAAAATATTAGCTACTTCGCTAGCTTTTACCTGCTCGAGCTTATCAAAATCTACGCCTAGTTTTTTGGCATCTTCAGGAGTTACAATTTCTTTATTGTAAGCGATGTTATTTGAACGGTCTAAATAAATTACATCTTCGCCACTCTCCAGTAGGGTCTGGAACTCATGTGAATATTCTTTCGTAAAGTCACCCCCCGAGGCGAGCGTGATAAAAGTATCACTGCCAAGTCCGAGCTCTTCAAAGATAGTAACATAGCTCTGCTTGGCGATTTCATAGAATTTGTTCAATTCTGCCTCGCTCGTATGGAAGCTATAGAGATCCTTCATGATAAACTCCCGGCCTCTGAGTAAGCCAGATTTAGCCCTGGCCTCATTGCGGAATTTGGTTTGGATTTGATATAAGGCGAATGGAAAATCCTTGTAGCTGGTGCGGAACTGTTTTGCTATTGGCGTAATAAGCTCTTCATGCGTGGGATTCAATATATACTCGGCGGTACTTTTTGACATGGATGCTTCATTAGCACCTTTGGTGCTCATCAATACATCAATAGTGTCATGACGCTTAGTGGCATGCCAGCGCTCACGGCCAGAAAGGGCTGGCAGTAATAACTCCTCCCCAATCTTGTCCATTTCTACCCGAATAATTGCTTCAATTTTTTTAATGACTTTCATCCCTAGGGGTAAATACGCATAAACTCCAGCCATTTCTTGGTGAATAAAACCTGCTCTGGTTAACAATTGAGCATTAATCGATTCTGTCTGAGACGAGATGTCTTTAGTTGTCTTAGTAAATAGTCGGGAAAGCTTCATATCTATTAGTATCCTGTAAATAACTTAATCTTGCAAGAATTATTCAGACTTTGGTTTAAATCTAGCCCTTAAAGCATTTATTATGACTACCACATCAATTGCCTCCTGCATAAAAGCACCAGCAATCGGAACGATAAATCCAAATAGGGCAAATACCATGAGTATCGAGCTTAGTCCCATGCCGGTGAATATGCTCTCTTTGGCAATCCTGACCGAACGTTTTGATATTCCCACTAGCTCGCTCAACCTACCCAGGTCATCTTGCATTATCACTGCATCTGCAGCTTCTGATGCTGCCGTGGAGCCCTTTGCGCCTAGGGCTATACCGACATCAGAGGCAGCTAAAACTGGGGCATCATTTACGCCGTCTCCAACCATAGCAATTGGGCTGTGAATTTTCTTTTCTCTTAATAGTATATTTACTTTGTCGGCTGGCAGCACTTCGCTCTCCACCCTACTTATGCCAATCTTACGCCCAATGTACTGACCGACCTGCCTCCTATCGCCAGTTACCATAATAAAATTATTAACTCCCATATCCTTAAGATTACTTATGGTCTGCTTGGCCTCGTCTCGCAACGGATCAACAAATGTTATAGCTCCAAGATATTTCTTACTCTTAGCTACATAGAGTGCGGTATTTTCTTTTTGTGAATGTCCGACACACACTGGATCATCTAGGTTCACCCCAGATTCTTTGAGGAACATAAAGCTACCAATAATTATCTTTTCACCAGCTAAATCTGCCTTGATTCCCTTGCCAGGCAGCTCGGTTGATTTTGATATTTTATGGAGTGGCAGTTTCTTTTTGGATGCAGCATCAACCACAACTTGTGCCAAGGAGTGGGTTGAGAATTTCTCTAGGCTTGCGGCAATTATTAAGAGTTCATCCTGGGAGACACCATGGCATGGGTCGATAG
>Ga0194055_10002393_pt1 | contig 14909 bp, 18 predicted proteins | sample SepL449m_MetaG_FD_155482 | JGI IMG/M metagenome (GOLD analysis project Ga0194055, IMG submission 155482) | Anoxic zone freshwater microbial communities from boreal shield lake in IISD Experimental Lakes Area, Ontario, Canada - Sep2016-L442-9m | ecosystem: Environmental > Aquatic > Freshwater >... | reverse complement strand
TCATGCCGACTTTGCTATTTCGGTGTGTTCTGAGTGCGAGGTGCGCATAGCGTGTTTGGACTATGCGCTTGAGAATCGCGAACAACAGGGAATATGGGGTGCCACAACTGCCCGCGACAGGCGCCGAATGCTGCGTCAACGCAAACAAACTGCGTAGTTGGAGCGCGCGATGAGCGCGATCGATCGCATCGGTGGGTGGTCGCAGCTGATCGCAACGTTGTTGCGTGGCGAAGACTTGTCGAGTAATGATTCGCAAATTGCAATGGATGCAATATTGCTTGGTGAAACAACGTCGGCACAGATTGCGGCATTTGTGACCTCGCTTCGCTCAAAAGGAGAGACTGCTGACGAACTGCAAGGCATGTTGGCGGCGGTGCTTGACGCATCCGAATCTGTGCCATTGAGCGCAAAAATGTCATCTCGTGCAATTGACATCGTCGGCACTGGTGGCGACAAATCGCACTCTGTCAATATCTCGACGATGGCAGCCTTTGTTGTTGCAGGAGCCGGAGTGCCGGTGTGCAAACACGGTAATCGTGCAGCGTCGTCTCAGTGTGGCACGGCAGATGTGCTTGAGGCACTTGGCGTATCGATTGATCTGGATGGGGCAGGAGTTGCGCGCTGTGTAGAACAGGCAGGCATGGGATTTTGTTTTGCCCCAAAGTTCCATCCGGCATTTCGACACGCTGGTCCGACTCGCAAAGAATTAGGAGTTCCGACAGTATTCAACTTGTTGGGCCCAATGGCTAACCCCGCACAAGTTGCATACATGGTGGTTGGCGTGGGCGATCCAACTATGGCGCACAAGATGGCTCAAGCAATTGCGGGCCGCGGTGTGCAACGAGCATGGGTAGTGCATGGTCATGGTGGGCTGGATGAGTTGTCGCTGAGCGGAGACTGTTCGGTGGTCGAGATGAGTCAAGGCAACCTGTCTGAGTGCGTGCTCAACGCAAAAGATTTTGGGCTCCAGCCTGCAGACGTCACGGCGGTGCGCGGTGGAGACCCAAAACACAATGCACAAGTCATTCGAGACACATTTTCTGGCACGCGCGGAGCAGTTCGCGACATTGTGGTGTTTAATGCCGCGGCAGGTTTAGTGGTGGCTGGTGTAGCAGCTCACATGGCAGATGGAATTGAGCGCGCGCAAGCGAGTATCGATTCTGGTGCTGCAAATAATGTTGTCGACGCACTCATCACAATGAGTAACTCTGTGGCAAAATAGTTTTCTATGACCGCGCAATCATTCTTCGTTCGCGTGCCAGCAAGTTCTGCAAATCTTGGTCCTGGTTTTGATGCGCTTGGGATGGCGCTCTCGGTGCATCTCGAGATGGGTCCTGTGATCAACGGCCAAGTTCCTGGAGACGCAAAAATAATCGACGAGTATCACCCAGGGCGTATTGCTTTTCGCAGTTACGGCGGCGTCGGCGACGTGTGGGTGCGCTCCAAAATCCCGATGGGCCGCGGGCTTGGATTTAGCGGAGCCGCGAGGGTGGCGGGAGTCGTTGCGGCTCATGCCCAACTGCACGGCTTGAGCACGGATGCGCTCGTCGCCGCACGCAAAGATCTGCTTCATGCAAGCACGCAACTTGAAGGTCATCCAGACAACGTTGCAGCCTCGCTTGTTGGTGGCGTCACTGCGAGCGCATCGGGCGAAGTAGTGCGCTTGCCGCTTGCGCTTGATCCTGCAATTCTTGCTTGGGTGCCAGCCACACAGACCAGCACCGAAAAATCTCGTACCGCATTATCTGCCACACTGTCGCTCAGCGATGCTGTAATCAACATTGGTCATACGGCTTTACTCATGGGTGCACTTGCCACTGGCGATGTTGCGATGCTGCGCATCGCTACACAAGATCGCATTCATCAAGATATTCGATTGGCAAATGCACCAGGTTCAAAGGCCGCGCTCGACGCAGCCTTGAGTACTCATGCGTGGTGCGCATGGTTGTCTGGTTCAGGGCCAACAGTTGCGGTGATGTGTGCCAAATCGGATGCGAAGCACATTGCTTCGCAGTTACCCCAGTCTGGTGTTGTGCTTGAGTTGACCATTGATCAACATGGTGCAGTAATTATTTAGAGATTCGGATTGACGAGCACTCGGCCTTGCATTTTGCCAGCAAGAATATTGTCGAGTTGTGCAGGTAGTTCTGCAAGGCCAATAATTTGTGCGTGCTCGGTGTCGAGCCACGATGGTCGCAAGTCGGTCGCGATGCGTATCCACATTGCGCGACGGATGGCGATGGGTGTTTGCACACTGTCGATGCCGAGCAGATTGACGCCGCGCAAGATAAACGGCAACACTGTCGTTGCTAATCCATTGCCACCAGTAAGGCCACTTGCCGCAACCGATGCTCCGTAATTGAGAGTGCGTAACACGTAGGCGAGTGTTGATCCACCAACGCAGTCGACCGATCCGGCCCATCGCTCTCGCTCAAGTGGTTTTGGCGACTCAGCACTTGTTTCTTCGCGCAAAATAATGTCACTTGCGCCAATCGACTTCAGCCAATCGCTCGATGCTGCTTTGCCGGTAGACGCAACAACTTCATAGCCGCGCGCTGCCAACATGCCAACTGCAACTGAACCGACACCACCTGTGGCGCCAGTAACTAAAACAGGGCCCGAGCCAACGGTGAGACCAGCACGCTCGAGTGCATCAACCGAGAGCGCGGCAGTAAAGCCAGCAGTTCCGATCATCATCGCAGTGCGAGTGGTCATGCCGGTTGGCACTGCAACCAACCATTGCGCGGGAATTCGTGCCAATGCGCTGTATCCGCCATGGCGTGCAACACCAATGTCGTAACCATGAGCGATGACCTGTGTGCCAACTTGAAAGTCTGGGCTTGCCGACTCAACAACGGTGCCCGCAAGATCAACGCCCGCAATCAATGGATCAATTCGTGCAACTCGACCCTTTTCGCTAGTGGCTAGACCGTCTTTGTAGTTGATGCACGAGTACTCCACGGCAATTAACACATCGCCTTCGCCCAGATCGTCTACTGACACGTCGGTGATCTGTTGTGTCCATACGTCGTTGATCTTGCCCACGGTAAATGCTCGAGATGTTGTTGGGTTGCTCATGTTGTGTGCCTTTCGGTGAGTATTAAAACTTTATGCGCTGAGTTGTAATTCTTGTACAACGGCGTTGGTGTGTGCCGACCAGCTCTTTGCTGAAATATTTTGTGGTCGCACAAGACTGAGCAATCGTCTGGCTGCGGTATTGCCGGTTGTTATTGACTTGTTGCGTGCAGACCAAACATTGTCATGACTGCGCAGTAGGTCTTGGGCAACCTCAGCCGGATTGTGAAGGCTTAAAAGATTGTCGATGCGGTACACGCAGATGTTCCATGCTGCAAATGCGCCAACCGCTTGAGTCGCGTCGGTAACCACTTGCTTCCAATCATGCTCAAACTCCACAATTGACATTGGGTTGTTGACATGATTCATCAGTGATGATGTTTCGTCAAAGACAATTCCTATATCGCTGCCCGAAATATTTGCTTGGTGTCTAGACAGTTCGTTGCTGAGTGATGCGGTGATCGCTTTTGGTTTGTATGCATTGTTGGTGTCTCGATGCAGATTGATGGAAAGGCAAGTATGGCCCTTGTGTGTGTCGTGATTTGTTGGGCCGCCAGCACACAGCCACTCTTGAGGCGTTTTGTCTGTTGCTGTTGCACTCTTTGTCGATGCAGTACGAGCTCTTTCGAGAGATGTCATCATGTCATCTTCCATAAAGAGCAAGACATGTTTGCCTGCGGGCCGAACCGCTTGCGAAAACAATTCGTTCGCGCTCATTCGCAATGCAGTGGCGAGCCTGGCAATCATGTCGACTGTGGGTGACGGGCTCATTGTGCCGGCTTTTTTGATATCGACGCCGTTTCTTGATCGCTCTAGGGCAACCACGTATGGCTGAGAGATGTTTGCTCGCTGCGCAAGTTGTCGCGTGGTGAGACCAAGTTGCAGGCGACGATGGGTGAGCAACTGGGCAAAGCGAACAGCGTCGAACACGAATGATTCGTGCTTGATGTGCTTGAGGCTCTTGATTTTGTTACTCACGGTCTGATCACTATAGTGATCAGATTATGGAAACAACAAGCCAACCAGTTGGGCTTCGTGCAATGCCACGACCCGATGTTGCGTGGGTTGGCTTTTTTATGTTGGTGACACTCGGATGGTTCGCTCTGATTCGGATCTCGGGTGCGCAGGCCACACAGCATCAAGTTGGTTGGCGCGCAACGGTTGCAATGTGGGCACTCATGTCATTGGTGATGATGTCTACAACTGCCGTTCCGGTGCTTGGCGCATTGCGCAATATCTTGCGCACAGGATCGATTGCGGTGTGGTGGATGTTTGTTGCAACGTATTGCGCAATGTGGATTGGTTTTGCATTGTTTGCTACCTCGTTACAAAGGATCTTGACGGATTTTGGTTGGGTCGAGGATCACCGTTCTGCAGTGTGGCTGAGTGGCGTTCTTCTTGTTGTTGCTGGCGCATACCAATTTTCGGCGCTGAAAGAGAATTGCCTGACGCAGTGCGTTGCTCCTATGACTTTCTTTATGCGTTATTGGCGCGACGGTATTGCCGGAGGAATGAAAATGGGATTTCGACATGGTTTGACATGCATCGGGTGTTGCTGGGCACTCATGTTGCTTGCGCTAGCAGGAGGAATGTCAAACGTGTTGTTCATGGTGCTGAGTGCGGCAGTCATGGCAATAGAAAAATTTCCTACGATCGGCAAGAGAGTGACGAAGCCACTTGGTGTCGCGCTTCTGATGGGTGGGTTTGCGTTACTCGCCCTGCAATTTGTTTTTGGCGCCCAACCAACAAGTCATTTACACAACTAATTCAAGAAACCCTAAAAATAGAAAGCGATACAACATGGAACCATGGTCACTAGAAGGCGAACTTATCCTCAACTGCAATTGCACGGTTTTTTGTCCATGCGTAATATCCCTCGGAACTCACCCTCCGACCGAGGGGTATTGTCAGGCTTGGTCTGGTGTGCGAATCGATAAGGGACACGCTGGATCGGTTGATCTGTCGGGTCTCAACGTTGGAATGTTGCTCGACATTCCAGGAAAGATGGAGCGCGGCAACTGGACACTCGCATTGTGGATCGATGATCGTGCAACTGATGAGCAGTTTGCCAAACTTGAAGAAATTTTCCGCGGTTCGGCTCGCGGCACAACTGGATTATTCAAGTTGCTAGTTGGCGAGTATCTCGGTGCCGAACGCGCACCGATCACATTCACTACCGAAAACGGCAAACGCACGTTGTCGGTTGGCAAGTTCATCCAAGGCTCAGTCGAACCGATTGGAGGGCTTCGCGAATCAGAAGAAGTAAGCGTTGTCAACACTCAGTACTGGATGGGACCAGAAGTGATCGTGGCAAAGGCGCTGCAGGGCAGAGTCCGCGCATTTGGCAGAGTCTGGAACTTTGAGGGCCGCAGTGCCGAAATCTGCACCATCAAATGGGTCGGGCCATGAGCATCCCCGCTCTTGCAATCACACGTCGCACGCGCTCAACACCCTTTTCGAGTCGCATCGAGAAATTTGGTGTTGAGGCATACACGATTTATAACCACATGTTGTTGCCAACACGTTTTCGTGGGGTAGAAGAAGATTATTTCCATTTGCGGGAAAGCGTGCAGATTTGGGACGTCTCGTGTCAGCGACAAGTAGAAATTGTTGGACCAGACGCTGCTCGGCTTGCTCAGATGTTGACTGTGCGCGACTTGCGCAAACTTGGCATTGGCAGGTGCGCGCTTGCACCTGTGTGTGATGAGGATGGTTTCTTGCTCAATGATCCTGTTGCTATTCGTGTCGCAGAGGATCGATTCTGGTTTTCTATTTCCGATCTCGACATCTTGTTGTGGGCCCAGGGCATAGCTCTTGGAATGAAACTCGATGTCAAAATCTTTGAGCCAAATATTTGGCCGCTCGCGGTGCAGGGTCCACGTGCCGAAGATGTGATTGTTGAAGTGTTTGGTGAAGCGGCTCGGGCAACAAAGTTCTTTCGTTTTGACACGCTTACTTTTGGTAATCATCCGTTCCTCGTTGCGCGCAGTGGCTGGAGTGCTCAGGGTGGGTTCGAGATTTATGTCGACGACGCCGAGATCGGAGTGCAGTTATATGACGCTCTCGATGCGGCTGGCCAAAAATACGGCATACGTCCGGGTTGCCCAAACTTGATCGAACGTATTGAAGCAGGCCTGATGACATATGGAACCGACATCACGCGCAACGACACACCGCTCGAGGGTGGCATGGCTCAATACGTCGGATTAGACGCTGACATCGAAGCAATTGGGCTTGATGCAATTCGTGCGCGTGCCAAAAAGGGAATTGATCGTGCAATTGTTGGTATCACGATTGATGGCGACAAGGTGCCAGCCAATCGCGCGCCATGGCCAGTCATTGCTGATGGCAAGCAGATCGGTTCAGTCACATCTGCAGTGTGGTCACCCCGTCTAGAGACCAACGTTTCGCTGGGTCAAGTGGCCATCGATTTCACGGCTGTCGGCACACAGATGAGCGTTGAGACACCAGATGGCATGCGTTCTGCGCAGGTCTCGCCAGTTCCTTTTCCCGGAGCGTCATCTCACTAGGCGTGGCATTAAGTTCGCGCCGATAGGTAAAGATTGTGTCTATGACAGATACGACGACGATCGAAATTGATGGAATTAAAATAGAGATTCGCCGGCGAGGCATGGGGCGACCGTTATTGGTTATCCATGGTTGGTCGGCAGACCATCGTTACATGATGGCCGACCTTGAACCGAACTTTGATGAGTCATCAACGTGGCAGCGAATTTATTTTGACTTACCCGGCCACGGCATCACAATGGCGCCCGACTGGCTAAACAATCAAACGCAAATGTTTGAGCTATTGATGAAATTTATAGAACAGGTGATCGGCGATCAAAAGTTTGGTGTGATTGGAAATTCTTATGGGGGTTATTTGTCGCTCGGTCTTGTGCGAAAAATGTCTCACCGACTCTTAGGGGCTGCGCTATTGGTGCCCGACCTTCCGGATGATTTGAATAATCGCCAAACTACGGATGCTCTGACCATCGTTGAGGACATGACGCTGTTTGACAATTTGCAATCAGATGAACAGTGGATCCCTGCAGGTTTGGTGGAGCACAGCCAGTATGCCCTTGATGAGATACGAGCACATGACATGCCTGGTTATCGAGCATCAGATGACGATTTGCTCGAGCGTCTGAACAAGAACTATTTGCTCCCGGTCGAAGTTCGTCATGCGGGTGACCCCTTCGCACAACCGAGTCTGATCGCTTTGGGGCATCAAGATGCGACGGTGGGCTACGAGCGGCAGTTGCAGTTGCTGCCCGAATTTCCGCGTGCCACCGTCGCCGTTGTTGATTTGGCAGGGCATTATTTAGGCCGAGTTGAAAGGCCCAAAGTCTTTAATGCCCTTGTACGCGACTGGATTGAGAGGGTCGAAATATCTCTGTAACACCCATTGTGCAAACTTCACTTTGTACGTAGTTGGCGTACACATGCAATTCAACTTACATATTTCCCCACAGAAGCCGTAGGCCACAGTCAGATTCCCTAGTTGAAATGAGGAGCACAAGATGAGCGAAGTAAATCAATCCCAACAACCACTGGTGATCAGTTGCGACACCTGCGTCATGCAAAAGACATCGGCATGCGACGACTGTTTGATGTCATTTTTGTGTGGCGACCCGCATGAAACAGCCGTTGTGTTTGATCTTGCCGAGCAGCGGGCAGTTCGCCTGCTCGCAAATGCCGGAATGGTGCCTACGCTTCGGCATCGTGCGGTTATCTAAAAAATCACCCCAGTTTGACGTTGCCGACCGCGCTGCCCGCGTGGCCTACACCGATCACATACTGTCAATCGGAACCTCTGGCGGATTAGACCGCGTTGGCGTTGCTCCAGCACAAGTGATGCAACGCGCACACCAAGCACTTGTCGAGCGCAAGGCTGCGGGTTTGCACGACACAATGCAATTCACGTATCGCAATCCGCAACGCTCAACCGATCCGCAGTCGGCTGTTGCTCATGCCAAGTCGATGATCGTTGGTGCATACTCGTATGCGTCACCGTTGCCAGACCCACAGTCGCATCCAAGCGCACGTGTCGCGCGATATGCATGGACCGAATATTACGAATCGCTCAAAGTCGGATTGTTCGCGATGCGAGACGAGCTGCGCAGCGATGGATTTAAGGCAGTTGTTTTTGCCGACGACAACTCGATGGTTGATCGCGAGGCCGCGTACTTGGCCGGTCTTGGTTGGTTTGGCAAAAATGCAAATGTGCTTATTGAAGGTGCCGGCAGTTTCTTTGTGTTGGGTAGCGTGATCACGACTGCACCGCTGGTGATTAATAACAAACCAGTTGCCGACGGATGTGGTGCGTGCAGGCGATGTATCGATGCTTGTCCGACGGGTGCGATTATCGAGCCAGGCACCGTTGATGCCGCGAAATGTCTTGCATGGCTGATTCAAAAACCTGGCATCTTCGATCGCAGGTACAGAGAAGCGTTGGGTAACCGAATCTATGGATGCGATGATTGCCAAGAAGTGTGTCCGCCAACAACTCGGTTGAGTTTGTCAAAACCGCTCCGAGATGATGCACAACCATGGATCAATGTGCTTGAGTTGCTCGACATGGACGACGAAACAATGCTCGCACGCGTCGACCAGTGGTACATCGCCGAGCGCAACCCAGATTGGGTGCGACGCAACGCTTTGCTTGTGCTGGGCAACATCGGTGAACGCACTGATGCAAGAGTGGTGAGCACAATCGCTCGATATCTCGAGCACCCAGACCCAATGTTGCGAGCCCATGCGGTGTGGTCGGCTGCACGACTCAACTTATTCAGTTTGATTCCCATGCACGACACAGCACCATTGGTGGTTGACGAATTACAAAACTTGCCGTTGGCGCGACAACAAGCGATCTAGATTGGGTGTTGCTACACCATGAAACATTTACTTGTCACCAACGATTTTCCCCCAAAGGTCGGTGGAATCCAAAACTTGTTGTGGGAGTGGTGGAGGCGTTTGCCGCCAGATTCGTTTGCGGTATTGACATCGCCACATGCCGATGCCGAAAGTTTTGATGCCGCTCAGGCATTTGAGATCAGAAGAGTGCGCGAGCCATGGTTATTGCCGCATCCACTGATGGTGAAACGTATAAATAAAATGGCCCGAGAGATCGGTGCCGACTTTGTCGTGCTCGACCCTGCAGTGCCTCTTGGCATTGTTGGACCAAGACTTGAGTTGCCCTACATGGTCGTGTTGCATGGGGCGGAAGTGACCGTGCCTGGAAGATTGCCGTTGTCGAGACTTGTGTTATCGCGCGTTCTAAAAAATGCAAGTCACATCATTGCTGCAGGCGAGTATCCGGCGGCAGAAGCGCGTCGTGCAGGTGGAAGCTCTCTGCCGATCACGGTGATTCCTCCTGGTGTAGACACACAAAGATTTAGGCCGTTAAGTAATGACGAGCGAATTTCGGCACGACGCGAGTTTGGTGTGAGCGATGAGGCCGAGCTGATCGTAGGTGTCAGTCGGTTAGTGCCGCGCAAAGGTTTCGACACGCTGATTGAGGTTGCGGCAGCACTTCGCACCAGTCGACCTCGCTTGCAGGTGCTCATCGGCGGTGGTGGTCGCGATGCGGATCGGTTGCAAAAACTTATTGACAAACTCGGTGCACCGGTGCGAATGCTTGGCCGAGTTTCCGACCAGCAGTTGCCACTGTTGTACGGATGTGCTGATGTTTCGGCGATGTTATGTAGGTCGAGGTGGGGCGGGCTCGAGCAAGAGGGTTTTGGCATTGTGTTTTCGGAAGCCGCATCGTGTGGTGTGCCTCAAATTGCGGGTAAGAGTGGAGGCGCGGCAGACGCAGTACTAGATGGTCTCACTGGCAAGGTCGTGCAAAACCCGAGCGATGTCGCTCAAGTTGCAAGCACCGTTGCCCAATTGCTCGATGATGCGTTCTTGCGAAGTTTGATGAGTGTTGCATCGCGAGAACGTGCGCTGAACACCTTTGACTACAACGTGCTTACAAAATCATTGGCACAAGTGCTTACAGTAGATGCACGATGAAGAACCTGCCACGAATCAATCTTTTTTTAACCGCTTTATTTTTGGTTGCGACCGTGGTATCCGCAGCTGTGTTTACGCCAACTACACGAGCGGCAGGTGTTGTTGTAGACCTCGTGTTATTCAGCATCGGGGTAGCCGCGTTTATCTGGGGTTATTTTTCGGCCGTGCAACGAAGCCGAGTTGACGAAATCTCTGTGGCGTCGTTGTATTTTTTGAGCGGTCAAGTTGCGGATAAGAAAGTGCAAAAGACCATGAATGGCTGCCTGATCGCTCAGTTTGTCATCGGTCTTGCCGGCGCGATTGTCCGGTCATCCACCGATGGTCGGGCAGGAAGCACTCTTGCTTTTGGGGTATTAGTGCCATTGCTTGGACTCGGACTTAACGGCTTGTGGGCCAGCCAATTTGCAACCTTTACCCCTCGCGAGCAGCCCGATCGGCAAGGATAGAGGGCATGGTTGAATCTGGTTCCGAATCCCTCGTCGTGACAGCAGGCCTTGACGCGTGCTTTTCTATGGCGACCGACTTCGAGAAGTATCCCGAGTGGGCTCATGATGTGAAACAAGCAACAGTGCTCACGCGTGATGCAAGTGGCCGACCAACTGTTGTCGAGTTTCGTGCATCGGCACTTGGTCGCAGCACGCACTACACACTTGAGTATGACTATGCGCTTGCGCCAAACAAATTGTCGTGGCACATGTCCGATGGTGACATCATGCGTTCGATTCTTGGTTCGTACACATTTGAATCAGCAGGTTCAGACACACGGATTACTTATGACTTGGCTGTCGAACTTGTGATCCCACTTCCGGGCTTTGTTAAGCGTCGCGCCGAAATGCGCATTTTGAGCACATTGAAAGAATTGAAAACTCGCATCGAGTCGTGAAATGCGAATAGTGCAATGAAAATTGGCATCGATGTTGGTGGTACCAAATGTCTTGGCGTTGCGGTCGATGACAGCGGCAAAGTTGTTCAGCAATTTCGCTTACCCACTCCTCATGCTGATGCACTGTGCGACACGCTTGTCGAAATAGTTGCGCAACTCGGCGAGTTTGAGTCCCTTGGCATCGGTGTTCCTGGATTGATTTCTCCAGAAGGCGTGATACGCGCGTCACCAAACTTGGTCGGAGCAAAAGAGTTGGCTCTACGCCAAATGATGGAAAATCGTTTGGGCAAAAAAGTTTTGGTTGAAAACGATGCAACGTGTGCAGCGCTAGGCGAATGGAGGTCGGGCGCGGCTCACGGTGCAACTGATGCATGGGTGATCACGCTTGGCACGGGCATCGGTGGCGGATTTATTTCTGGCTCTGTATTGCAACGCGGTGCTCATGGTTTTGCTGGCGAAGTTGGGCACATGGTTGTAGATCCAGATGGGCCGCTGTGTCCGTGTGGTCGCAACGGGTGCTGGGAGCGGTATGCCTCAGGCAATGGTCTTTCGTATTTGGCAAACGGCGAAAAGGGTGAAGACGTGTTGTCGCGCGCAAAGTCTGGTGCTGCCGATGCGCTCGGTGTCGTCGACACATTTGCCAAGTGGGTTGCACTTGGTCTCGTCAATCTCACCAACATGACTGATCCCGAAGTGATCGTTGTCGGTGGAGGAGTAATTGTTTCAGCGGACGTAGTGATGCCACGGATTGCGCAATGGTTTGAGCAGTTGCTGTATTCGCCAAAGCATCGTGCACACCCACGGCTCGTTGCAGCACAGCTTGGCGAGCAAGCAGGCGCGATCGGTGCCGCGATGCTCGACACAAGCGTCTAAGTTACATACATGAGCAGCGAATACACCCTTGGTCTACACGAAGTTGGCGACAACTCGTATGCCTACTTACAGCCAGATGGCGGTTGGGGTTACAGCAACGCGGGCCTCGTTGTTGGCGACGGCGTCTCACTGCTTGTCGACACGCTGTTTGATCTACAGCTCACGGCATCCATGCTCGATTCGATGTCTGTTGCAACACGCAGCGCACCAATCGCAACTGTTGTTAATACGCATGCCAACGGCGATCACTGTTATGGCAACCAACTTGTAACAGGTGCAGAGATTGTTGCATCAAGCGCCACCGCACACGAGATGATGGAAGTTCCACCGTCGATGTTGGCTGCTCTCAATAATGCACCTGGTGAAATCGGCGAGTTGTTTCGACATTTCTTTGGCGATTTTGAATTCAATGGCATTGATCTTGCGCCTCCGACACGCACCTTCGACGGACGCCTCGATGTTGAGGTTGGTGGAAGAGTCGTGGAGCTGATTGAAGTTGGCCCCGCACATACGCAGGGCGACACAATTGCGTATGTTGCAGATTCAAAGACTCTCTACACCGGCGACATCTTGTTTATCGGTGGCACACCGATCGTGTGGGCAGGGCCTCTCGATAATTGGATTGCGGCGTGCGATCTCATGTCTGAACTCGACATCGATGTAGTTGTGCCGGGTCATGGGCCGCTAACCGACAAAGCAGGCATTGCTCGAGTTCGCGACTATCTGTCATTTGTATTAAGCGAAGCAACATTGCGTCACGACGCAGGTATTGACGCGTTTGATGCAGCGCGTGAAATTGCACGCGACATCTTGGGTGATAGCAGTCGGTCGTTTGCACAATGGAAAGAGTTTGGGCGTATCAGTGTCAATGTAGACACGGTGTACCGCAGCATTGATGCCACGCACAAGAGCCCAGATGTAATCGAGCAGTTTCGCCGGATGGCAAAGATCGAGCTACACCCCGAGGGCTGATTGTTTTTTGCCAGTTACTTCGCGCATCACGATTGCAAACCAACCGCCAAGTGCACACAGTGAAAATAGAATCCACTGACCCACATAGCCAAGATGTGGGCCGTTACTAAAAGTAGGTTCAGCAATTCGTGACAATGTTGCATCATCTGCGGGTGATGAAGATTGCATCTCGACATAGACATTGACCAGTGGGGAAGGCATCTGCTGTTGCAACCGCGCGATGTCAATGCGTTGCACTTCGGTGAGTACGCCGCTCGATGCGTCAGAGACCGCTCCAAGTCGTTTGGCCGATGGTGCGCGAAGTCTGCCCTGCAGCGTCACTGGTCCGGTTGGTGCTTGCTGCACAGTTCCACCAAGCGGAATGAATCCTCTATTGATCAGAATCAGTCGACCATCGCTCAGTAGCAATGGGGTAACTGGGTCAAAACCCGGTCGTCCACCTTGAGACACATTGACGATCTGGATGTCGTGGTCTTGCAGATACAGACCCGTCACCACGACGCTTCTCCACTCGGCATCACTTGCATTGGTATGTGCAATGAGCGCAGTTTCGAGCGGTTGTGTTGGAGCATCGACGCGCTCGATCAACGTCTCATTAAACGCAACTCGTTGGTGATAGCGGTGCCATTGCCAGTTTGCAAGCATCAGCATGATTGTGACAAGTGCAACGATCAAAACATGAAAAGCCATCCACTTTGGTCGCAACAAAGACTTATACACGCAACACAACTTAGTGCGATCTGCGACTAGCGTAAACTTTTATGAACACGCTGATTTACGACGGAGATTGTGCCTTTTGTCTCCGCTGTGTGCTGTGGATGCAAAAACACTTCAAGCGAGTTCCTCACATTGTCGCTTGGCAAAAAGCGGATCTCGGATCGTTGGGTCTTACCGCCGAACAGTGTCAAACAGCCTTGCAGTGGGTGAGCGCAGACTCATCACAGATTCTGAGTGCGCACAAGGCGGTAGCTCGTATTTGTAAAGACGCTGGAGGCTGGTTCACTGCGGCTGGCTATGCGTTGTCGTTGCCGGTTGTATCACCAATTGCTGGTGTCGTGTACCGCTGGGTGGCGCGCAATCGCCAAAAAATGCCAGGCGGCACGGCTGCATGCGCAATTGACTTTGAAAAGAAAATCTAAAGAGTTCGTCGCTCGTTCAATTGCTGTGCGAGTTGATCAAGGGATTGCTGATCAAGTTTTTGTAAAAGTTTGCTCTGTTGTTCGTCGGTAATGCTTAAATCAATCAGCGTTTTCCATGATGCATTGGGCATACCGGTCACAATACGAAGTGCGCGGGCGAGCGCTTGTTGCGGGTCGTCGTCATAGTTGCTCATCAAATATTCCACATCGCGTTTAGTTAAAGCGCGCGCCAACTGTGCGGACTGAATCTTTCGTTGCACATAAGGAGAAAATATCTTCTGGTATCGACTTTGCAGATCGGGAAGCTTCCAGTCATTGCCAGAAACACGACCACGGCAATTATCAGATCCACACACGCATTCAAACTCGTCGTAGTCAGACGTGTCGCTCGTGGCGTAGTCGTAGGTAAGTTCTTCGCCAACAGCAATTGGACCCATGGTGATGAGTTGTGTTGCGTTGCGCAATTGACAATTTGGAGAGCACGAATGGTTGATGGAATCACCTGGTTCGCGCGACTCTGGGCCGAGCACAAATTGATCCACATCAATTTGGATTGACCGGCTGCGTTGCTCGAGTGGGTAAGTCTCGAAATTGATTCGAGTCAAAATTGTTCCGCCAAATGTGGCAACTATGGTGCCCATTGGTATTGGATCGACGGCAAAACTGCCGAAGCCTTTTGGTGGGATTTCACGAGCCTCTGCGAGAGGTGAAAGATAATTGCGCACGTCGACCCTCCGGTCGCGACCTGCGTGGCCGCCCGAGTACACAGCACCAACTCCGCCCGCTGTGGTGCAACCACGATATCGGCAGGTATCGTTGATTGGGCAACATCGTCTCGGTCTGCTCGACCGGGCCGGTGGTGCACTACAAGTTGCATCAGGAGAGACCAATTGGTCCGGCAACCGGGGTCACGCCCACGGTGCCATCTCATCCGCAAGGATGGGAGA
>Ga0194055_10002392_pt1 | contig 14910 bp, 9 predicted proteins | sample SepL449m_MetaG_FD_155482 | JGI IMG/M metagenome (GOLD analysis project Ga0194055, IMG submission 155482) | Anoxic zone freshwater microbial communities from boreal shield lake in IISD Experimental Lakes Area, Ontario, Canada - Sep2016-L442-9m | ecosystem: Environmental > Aquatic > Freshwater >... | reverse complement strand
GCACAATACAAAAAGATTTATTTATTCTAATAGCTTGTGCCAATGAATGTGCTCCTGACAACAAACAAAAGAATACATCACATGAAAATATATAATCACAATATTCAAAAATAGAATCTACATAAATTGTTTTTTGATCATTAATTGAATTTTTTTCTTCTGAGTATGATAATTTTTTACTTTTTATGAAATTGATAGTATGCTCAGGGAATTTATTTTTTATAATTTCTAGTAGAGCTTCTTTTTTATTTGAATATTCGTGGTTTGTGGATGCATTACAATCAAAGATCAACCTTTTTTCAACTTTATATATTTTATTTGGCTTGTAGTGAATTTCTGGTTTTGAAAATGGTACTCGATCAAACCCATGGGCAGCTTCAATATTTGATATGCTATTTGATGTTTTTTGCCAAATCCTAATAGCTTTTTTTTGAACGGCAGAACATTCCATACCGATATTGGGGGTCATATCAGAGAACCCTGAAACATATGGATTACGTTCCCAAACTAGTTCTTTTATTTCTTCATTACTAAAATTACACTTTGTGCTTATAAAAACCTTTTTGTTAATTGAGCTAAAAAGCCTAGGAAGCGTACTATGCTGTAAGTGGTCTCCCAGACCCCCGAACGGATGATAAAGACACACTGTGTCTGCTACTGGTTTAATAAACTTAAGCATGGGGAACGACTTATATTTGTGATTAACATTGTTTTCTTATCAGACATTAAATCAAATATTGAAACGTAGAACTTTTCTTTTTTCTTATTATATAGTATTTTTATGTTGCAATAGTCTTTGCTTTTGTATTCTACGAACATATATTTTTCATTGTTCTGTTTCCACTTCTTAAGTGGATGAACCATTATGTTGTAATGGCACATGTTTCTAATAGAAAACTCTATCATAGGCTTTTTTTCTATAATAATTTTTTCATATCCATTTGCTATTTTCAAATATCCTTTTGTGTAAAAAAGAAAACTATTATTTCCTATTTTTGGGATTAGGATTCGATCTGTGTATTTTCTTTTCATAATGATATATAATGTTATTACTTTTCATGAAAAAAATCAAGGCTAGAATATGTACTCAAAAAGAGCTTGCCAAAACACAAACAATATTAGCAAAGCTTCTTTTCTTGCAATGCTTCCAAGCGTGCCAGACGCAAGATACATTACTGTCGTAGAAACTGGGGATGTTGTAAGAATAGATCGTTTAAACTCTAGCCCGATACAGAAATTAGTTTTAAATTCATCTGGTTCTGGATACTCTAGTGCACCAACAATAGAATTCAGACCTAAAATTGGCGGATTGAATGGTTTTAGATTCGATGAAGAATGGCAAAAGCTTCCTAGGCGTGATGCTAACGGAAACATCATTGCTAGCGAACTGGCAGGACTTGGTCCACTATATTATCTACATCCAGATTTTTCTCATTCTCAAAGGGACGCAGAAGCAGAGGCAATTGTTGTAAATGGTGCGGTGACGGAAATTAATATAGTAAATGCCGGATATGGGTACACAAAAGCTCCTAACATTTTTTTTATAGGTGGTGGTGGTAATGGAGCGAGTGCCACAGCTTATTTGAAAGATTTTTATAAAAATATAAAGAATGGAGTTTATAAGAACAAATATAAACCAATAGAAACAGCATACCCAAGAAAAATTTTAGTAGATAATCCAAATTGGACAATTAATAGCTTTAACCCAAGAACTAGAGAAATTTGTATATCAATTGGATCTAAAGTTTTAAGTTATACTGTGCCTAGTCAAAAGAGCCTTTAATATAGCCAATAAATTCATCTGCGTTATCTTTACTAAAAATTAAATTTGGTCGTAGTCTTATAGATTTTTCTCCACATGGTAGTATAGATGCGTTTTTACTTAAACGTTTTAATACAGTATCTCTTTTTTCAGAAGATACAAGATCAAAAGCTATCATAAGACCGATACCTCTAATGTTTTCTATATTTGATACCTTTTTTAATTCTGATAGAAAATATGCCCCAACATTTTTTGCATTATCAACAAGATTATCTTCTTGTATTACGTCTATAATTTTATTAAATCTACACATATCCATAATGTTGCCGCCCCAAGTTGAACTAATCCTGCTAGATTCATGGAAAACATTATCTTTTACCTCATCAATCCTAGTAGTAGAAGCAAAGCCACAAACTTGTGTTTTTTTTCCAAACGCAATCATATCGGGTATTATTCCGAAATGCTCATAAGCCCACATTTTTCCAGTAAGTCCAACACCGGACTGTACTTCGTCTAATATCAATAGTGTTTCGTATTGATCGGCTAGTTTACGCAAGGATTTAAAAAATTCTGGTCTAAAGTGATTCTCACCTCCTTCACCTTGGATGGTCTCCAGAATTATAGCTGCTACATTTTTCGATTGAAGAGCTTTTTCTGCTTGTAGCAAACTCAACTCTTCATCTATTATAGCTTTGCTTTCTACTATAGGAAAGTTCAACTTTGGGTTGCTTATTCTAGTCCAATTAAACTTTGGGAATAACGCAACTTTATTTTGTATTGTATTTGTAAGAGATAAGCAATACCCACTTCTTCCGTGAAATGCTTGCTTAAGATGTATGATATCAAATTTATTGATTATGGAATCGCAAGCTTTATTGGTTAGCCCTAATTTTTTAGCTTTCCAGTCAAACGCTGCTTTTATTGCATTTTCTACTCCTAAAGTTCCTCCTTCTATAAAAAAAAGATATTTGAAGTCTGGTGTAATTTTAGAAAACTTTTTTACGAATTCTGCATAAACAGATGTGTAAAAATCACAATTTGCAATTTTGTGTAGTGCACAAAATTCAAAGCTTTTCATGTCATTTTTGAAATGCTCTTTTAATTTTGGGTTATTCCAACCCAATGCCATGCTCGCATACTGCCCAGAACAATCAAGATATCTATTGTGGTTAAGAGCATCAACTAAATGGACTCCTTCACTACGTTCAAAATCTATGACTATTTTTTCCCCATCACCAATTGTGTGGTTACATATTATTTCGTGAACGTTTTCTGGATTTATCATATCAAATATAACCAATTTTGATTGCTTTTTTTATATCTTCTGCTGTTACTTTTCTTCCAATAAAGTCTGATACGCTTTCTGTAAAATGCTTTTCTATATCCTTTTGTACGGCACGCATAAATTTTGGACCCATTTTTGTCGCTTCCATTAAAGAATCTATATCAACTTGCCAATCCAATAGCTCTCCTCCTATGAAGATCGCCTTTTCAATTCCACCACCCGGAGTTGGTCTCATCTTTACTACAAAAGTTTTTTTATCGAACTCTGCCAAAATTTCATTTTGTTTTACTATGTCTTCTGATTCTTCTGATTCTTCCATTATTACCCTTCTTTTAATATGGTGGTTCGCTATTAACTAAAGTAGTACAAATTAACTCAAAATCGTATTTAAATTTTTAAATTTTCTCTATATTGAAAGATAAATAGTATATGAGATTTAAACAATTTTTATTAGAGGGAAGCATACAAGAATTGTATGTTAGTACTGTTAAGGCATTCCCTAAAACTACTAAAAGACAAAACTCAATTGATACAATTAGAATAGTTAAATTAGAATGGATTCCATATCTAGATTTTAAAACATTGTATATCAAGGGTCTGGCACAGAATATAGAAAATTCTAAAGAATATATGCCAATAATTGTTTTTAAAAATATAAAATATATGGATGAAAAATCTAAAAATACCGTACAAATAGTTGATAAAAACAACAAAAAGTATATTATAGAAAAAATAGATCACAACAATAAAGTACTAGTAAGATGCAATTGTAAAGATTTCTTTTGGAGAGGAAACTATCCAAATCATTTAGATAAATCTTTATATGGCAGAAAAAGAAAGCCATATTCAGCAGTTGGAACAGGCAAGGCAGCGAATCCAAAAAACGATCCGATGTTGTGTAAACATATTATTAAATTACACAAAGTTTTAGAACAGTCAGGAATAACATACTAATCAAGGAGGAACAATGAGTTTTGAAGATTTTATTGATACCTTTAAGGACATAGAAGGTATAAGAGTTGTTAGCTTTAATAAAAATACAAATTCTGTTTATTATGAGTTGCTAGAAGAAAAAACTCAAAAAGAAATTGTTTTTATAGTTGAAAACTTACACAGCATGCATGGCTGTGATGTGTTTTTAAGAAATCCAGAAAAAATGTTTTATAAATTAATTATTGGAGCACTTAACATAGATCACACATTAACCTTATTTTCAAATCAGGTAAAATCTATAGTGGAATTACAAAAGAATACAAAAACTACTCAACTTAAAGAACTTGGTCTTCCTGATCTTTCTTTGGTTACAATATATCAAATGACGAATGAACTTAAAAGTCGCAAAAACTTAGTTTTTTCTTTAGTTTGGGTAGAAAGTAATGAACACGATAATATTGCTATAGAAGGATCTGGAAATCCCAACCAAATAATAGGATTACTAGCAAGAGGAACACATATGGCAATCGAATGGGCAGAGAAATATAATGGAAAATGAACTAGGGGTTGGTAGCATGATGTTTGTTTTCATCAGGACATTCACGTTTACCATCTTGTCCTGGACCGATCTCTTCACCGTGGTCGAGCGATTCCACCGATGGAGACTCTGATAACATGCCGGTAGGAGGAGGGCAAGGAGGGAACTGTTCTGGATCATTAGGATCGCAATATACATATTTACCATCTTTGAGTGTCTTCCCGCATTCAACAAATGAAAACTCAACGCCTTTTACTTGATTCTGATTCATGTCTTTTGACTCGATGACAACCTGACCAGCCGCAGCACCACATGGCTCTAATCCACACGGAATTGGTACCAATTCTCCACACGGACACCCACACGTACGCAACTGAAAACCATTAACAAAGTAATTGGTTCCAACTCCAGCAAAAGTTACGTCTTGTTCACATGGCGGACCACAAGATTTAGGCGTTTTAAATGTTCCTACTTGATGCTGTCCTAATCCTCCTCCTCCTCCGCTATTATTTAATGCTCCGCGACCAACTGTTGTAAAACAATTACCTGGAGGCATTCCGCTAGAATTATTAGTCCACCATTGAAAAAGATAAAGTGTGTCAGGAGATAAATTTTTTAAAGTTAATGTATGGCTACCTATACCAGAAACAGCGGTGGATAATAATCTCTTGTATTGAACTGTTTGATGCTGAAATGGATCCGGTAAATCTTCTACATCTTGTCGATCTCCATAACGGTTGTCGGTAGTTCCTACTATGTCTTTAGTATCGCTACATGGAAACTCCTGTGTGTTATCAATTTTATATCTTGGTTCTAATTTAACTTGATTCAGATTTAGTTTCGCCTCTAGAGTTTCTGTTAAATTTTCTGGCTCATTTCTTCTTATTCTATATTTAGCAGCGGCAGCGGGAGCATCAGGATTGTTATCATCTCTTCCCTCATTCCAACCGCATACCTGTTTCCCCATTACAACTGCATCCATTTCCGATACTATGTTTTTTGGTGGGCACCAGTACCACTCAGCAACTAATGCTAGCGATTTAACATATTGCGTATATTCTTCAGGAAATTCTGATGCTTTATTCCAAGAAACACTGTTATTAATTTCTACTTTATTTTCCATATAAAGTATATAGTCCGTATTATTGTGGAAAAATTTGTTTGTATCCTCCAAATGTCCGCACATGTAATAACTGTTGTCAAATTACTAAATAGTTCATGACATATCAAATTGGACCAATAATTACAGATGCACAAAAGCAAATACTTTATGGTACAATCTTAGGAGGATCTTCTATTATTAGACCAAATAATGGTAAAAATTATTATTTGGCGATGAGAGGGAGCAACAAGATTTGGCTAAATTATAAAATAGAAGAACTTAAATGTTTTTTTAAGATAGATGAAAATACTATAAAGAAAGATAAAAATACATACCGATGTTATAGCATTGCCTATCCTGTATTTCATGAAGTTCAAAAGCTTTTTTATAAAAATAATAGCAAAATTATTCAAAAGGAAACACTAGAAATATTAACAGAAAATGCATGGATGGTTTGGTTTGTAGACGCAGGAAGAAAAGATAGAAAAAAATGCTATTTAAGAACACATAAATTTGGAGAAGAAGGAAGCAAAATTATTGCAAATTATTTCACTTCATTAGATTGTGATTGCAAAAATCAAAAAAATAGAGGAAGAAATGAGATCGTTTTTAGCGAAAAAGGCTCAGTTGAATTATTGAATATAATAAAGGATTGTTTGCCTGATTTTATAAATATAAAGATATAAAAGCATATATTTTTTATATTCTGGTTTCTAAAATCATCTATACCGGACCTGAAAGACGAAAACCACAACTGACGCTCTCATTCGATGTTGGGAAGCCAGCTTCTCGATACGAGGACGACACGTATAAGAAATTGGTGCTTCCAGCCGCACCGCCCCGACTCCCACGAGACGAGCCGGATGTGCCATCCAGATCGTTGTATTGAAACACGTTGCCGGTTTGGTCAAACGTGCCGTAGAAACTTCCGCTGCCGGTAAACGAGCCTACGTCAGTTGATGAGAGTCTATTGTAGTTGGCCTGATTCGGACTGCTGCCAATTGTGTTGCCGGGAGCAGAGTTACTCTGCGTGGCATAAGCCCAGTATCCGGCATTCGTGCTGCCACCCTTGTAATACGCCGCCTTGTACCACTCGTTTTCAAGCGGTATCCGGTACGTCGGAGCTAAACCCGTATTCGGGTTGGTGGCGTTTTTGGCCACGGCATTGCCTGTGGTGGCACCGTTCACGTTGTACGCACCATTTTCAGTGGTCGTGCTGGTCTGGGCCCCGCTTGGTTGCCCGTTGCTCATCCAGTTGGCAAACCTCGCACAGTCAAACCAAGTCACATCCGAAATCGGACGATTGCCTCTGCTGTTCATAACCGCGTACGTGTAACTGCCAGATGTGCCCGAGCGGCTGATTTGGGCACTTGTAATAGACTGCCCCATACCCGTGTTGTAGAGACCGTATGTGTCGGTCGAGGCGATGGCATTTAAGAACACTGTGTACTGATCACCTGTCACATCGTACTTCCCAATCTTGTACGAGTATGCCACGGCACCATAGCCAGGGTGAGAGCTTCCGGTATCAGCGGCGTTTCCAGCATCTCCAACTGTCATCATCACCATGCTCATCAGTGTTTCGGGAGCAACACCAAGCGAGTCTCCCGTGACGGTTGCCGCTCCTCCGACATACCCAGTCCGTGTCGTAGTAATTGTAGCCGTTGAACTCGTCGTAGCAGCCACGTTGGTTACGGTGACCAAACCCGAGCCGTTAATCGCTACCGTTCCCGATGCTGTTGCCGTACCGGCCCATGTGTAGGCGGCGTCGTAGTTGGTGACCTGCACAGTGAAACCACTAACGGCTGGTGTTGGGCTTCCAAATGTTGGAGCCAAGCCCATCGAAATTTGTGTGGCTGTTGCCGAACCACCGACATACCCAGTCCTTGTCGTCGTGATCGTCACTGTTGAACTCGTGTTAGCAGCCACGCCGGTTACTGTGACCAAGCCAGTGCCACTGACGGCTACCGAGCCCGATGCCGTTGCCGTACCGGCCCATGTGAACAGGGCGTTATAGTTGTTGATCTGCACCGTGAAACCATCAGCCGTTGCTGTAGGAGTTCCAAATGTTGGAGTCAACACAAGCAGAGAGGTAGCCGTGACTGTTGCCGAGCCACCTGTATAGCCAGTTCGTGTCGTAGTAATTGTAGCCGTTGAACTCGTATTAGCAGCCACGCCGGTCACCGTGACCAAACCCGAGCCGTTAATCGCTACCGAGCCCGATGCTGTCGCCGTACCAGCCCATGTGTAGCTGCCACTGTAGTTGCTGATTTGTACAGTGAAACCACCAGACGTCGCTGTTGTGATTCCAAATGTTGGATTCAACGCAGCACCCACCACAGACGTGGCCATGACGTTTGCCGTGCCACCGGCATACCCAGTCCGTGTCGTCGTGATTGTGGCGGTTGAACTCGTTCCAGGAGCGACTCCGGTTACGGTGACCAATCCAGTACCGCTGACGGCTACCGATCCTGACGCTGTTGCCGTACCAGCCCATGTGTACAAAGCGTCGTAGTTACTGATCTGCACAGTAAAGCCATCAGCCGTTGCTGTCGTGCTTCCAAATGTTGGAGTCCGCTCAGCAAGCAGTGAGATCTCCGTGACACTTGCCGAGCCACCGACATATCCAGACCTCGTCGTAGTAATTGTAGCCGTTGAACTCGTCGCAGCAGCCACGCCGGTTACTGTGATTAATCCCGTGCCGCTTACATATACTGATCCCGATGCTGTTGCCGTACCAGCCCATGTGTACAAGCCGTTGTAGTTGCTGATCTGCACGGTAAAACCATGTGCATTTTTCGTTGGGGCTCCAAACGTCGGAGTTAGTGGAGCAAGCAGCGAGGTCTCCGTGACGTCTGCTGTGCCACCGACATATCCAGCTCTCGTCGTCGTAATCGTCGCTGTTGAACTCGTTCCAGGTGCCACGCCGGTTACGGTGACCAAACCCGTGCCGCTGACTACTACTGATCCCGATGCTGTCGCCGTACCAGCCCACGTGTAGGCATCATCGTAGTTGCTTATCTGCACTGTAAACCCATCAGCCGTTCTTGTCGGGCTTCCAAATGTTGGAGTCTTCGCAGCAAACAGGGAGGTTGCCGTGACTCGCCCTATACCATCTGCGTATCCCGTTCTTTTAGTAACAATCGTAGCTGTTGAAGGCGTGTGCGGAGCCACTCCGGTTACTGTAACAAGACCGCTACCATTAATTGTTGCTGTTCCTGCTGCGGATGCCGTACCCGCCCATGTGTAGGCAGCGTCGTAGTTGCTAGTTTGTACGGTGAAGCCATCTGCCGTTGGTGTCGGGCTTCCAAATGTTGGTGTTAAAGCTGCAATTGGAAGCGATCTTGAGAACACAGTGATTTTTCCTATAGCGTGTCCGATTTTTGTTGTTGTTATTGTTGCGGCTACATACGTGTCTGGAGCCACGCCGGTTACCGTAATCAAGCCCTCCCCTATTAAAAATCCTGTGAATCCTGTAATTCCTACTGCTCCAGAAGTTGCATCTCCAGACCACGTATAGCTTGAGTCATAGTTCGTAATTGGTATTGTAAAACCGTCTACAGTTCTTACTATTGAATTGTTCGCACTAACTTCGGGCGGCAATGCAGCAAGCAGTGATGTTTCCGTGACTTGTGCGTTACTACTAACAGATCCCTGTGCAATCGAGCCACATGATAAGCATACAGTGGTAATTGTTGCTGTTGAACTGGTATTGGCAGCGACTCCTGTTATTGTAACCAAACCTCCTCCGTCAATCGCAACAGAACCAGATGTCACCGTTCCAGACCAGGAATAACTATTATTATAGTTCGTGATTTGTACATGGAATCCATCTCCCGTTGGTGTAGTACTCCCAAATGTTGGAGTCAATCCAGCAGCCAGTGAGACGCCAGTGATTGTTGATCCGCCGACAATGCTGTTTTTTGTGGCTGTTATCGTAGCAGTGGAAGGTGTGTCTGCAGCCACTCCGGTTACGGTGACCAGACCAGTGCCGTTAATGGCTACCGAACCTGATGCTGTGCCAGCCCATGAGTAACTCGAGTCATAGTTACTGATCTGCACCGTGAAACCACCATTCGTTGATGTTGGGCTTCCAAATGTTGGAATCAAGGCAGATGTTGATGTTACTGTTGCCGAGCCACTTGCATACCCCAATCTCGTAGTTGTGATTGTGGCTGTTGAGCTTGTGTCGGCAGCCAATCCTGTAACAGTAGCCAAGCCAGTGCCACTAATTGATACTGATCCCGATGCGGTTGCAGTACCTGCCCATGTGTAGGCGGCATCATAGTTACTGATCATGACAGTGAAACCATCAGCCTTTGGTGTTATGGTACCAAACGCTGGTGTTAGAGCTGCGTATAAAGATGTTTCTGTGGTTTGACTCCAACCTTCGACATACCCAGTCCTCGTCGTCGTGATCGTCACCGATGAACTCACTCCAGGAGCTACGCCGGTTACGGCAACCAAACCACTGCCACTAATAGATGCGGCACCATAACCGGCAGCATTCCATGTGTAGGCAGCATCGTAGTTGCTGATCTGCACAGTGAAACCATCAGCCGTTGCTGTCTTGGTGCCAAAAGTTGGATTCAATGCTGCAAGCAGCGATGTTGCCGTGACTTCTGCAGTGCCGCCTGCATACCCATCTCTCACAGTTGTAATCGTAGCCGTCGAACTTGTCCCAACAGCCACTCCGGTTACAGTGACCAAACCTGTGCCGCTGACGGTTACCGTGCCTGCTGTTGCCGTGCCAGCCCAGTAATAACTGTAGTCATAGTTGCTGATCTGTACAGTGAAGCCATCAGCGGTTGATGTCGGGCTTCCAAACGTTGGTGTCAGAGCCGAATCTAAAGATGTTTCTGTGACCGTAGCGGTTCCATTACTATGCCCAGTTTTTACTGTAGTAATCGTTGCTGTTGAGATCGTTAAAGCAGCCACACTGTTCACAGTGACTAAACCACTCCCGCTGATGGTTACCGAACCTGATGCGGTTGCTGAACCGGACCATGTGTAACTGGAATCATAGTTGCTGATCTGCACAGTGAACCCATCAGCGGTTGACGTCGGCGTTCCAAACGCTGGCGTTAGGGCATCAGTAGGAAATGCTGTAATCTGTGCAGTTCCACCGACATAACCAACTCTCGTAGTCGTGATCGTTGCCGTTGAACTTGTCGCAGCAGCCACGCCGGTAACCGTGACCAAACCACTCCCGCTGACGGCTACCGTGCCCGATGCTGTTGCTGTGCCAGCCCATGAGTAGCTGCCACTGTAGTTACTGATCTGTACAGTGAAGCCACCAGCGGTTACTGTCGGCGTTCCAAACGCTGGCGTTAGGGCTGAGTTTAAAGATGTCTCTGTGACGGTTGCAGAGCCATTGTTAAATCCAGTTTTTGCTGTCGTGATCGTCGCTGTTGAACTCGTTCCAGTAGCCACGCCGGTTACTGTAATCAAACCGCCTCCACTAATGGATACTGATCCCGATGCGGTTGCCGAGCCAGCCCATGAGTAACTTGAATCGTAGTTGGTTATATTGACAGTGAAACCAGTAGCCGTTGGTGTCGGAGATCCAAACGTTGGCGTTAAAGCCGCTCCTAAGGATGTTGTCCAAACTTGTGCGGACCCATTGAGTGCATTTGGTTTAGTGGTCGTGATCGTCGCCGTTGAACTCGTCGCAGCAGCAACACCGGTTACCGTGACCAATCCACTACCACTGACGTCTACCGAACCTGATGCTGTTGCCTCTCCACTCCATGAGAAACTGCCATCGTAGTTACTGATTTGCACAGTGAAGCCATCAGCCGTTGGAGTTATGCTCTCAAAATCTGGTATTAACGCAGGGAGTAGTGGCACTAATCCTGTAATATAATTTCCGCCAGGAACCGAGTCCTCTTTGGTTGTTGTTATTGTTGCTGTCGAAACGGCTGCGGCAGGAACACCGGTTACTGTTACTAAACCATAGCCATCAATAGTTGCAGAACCAAGGGACGCAGTACTACCCCATGTGTAGGTGGCATCATAATTTGTTACTTGTACATAGAATCCATCAGCCGTTGCTGTCGGACTTCCAAATTGTGGAATCAACGCAGCATGCAGGGAAACCTCGGTAATCATATCGGAACCTTGCGGATAGACTACACCCGGGAAAGGAACTCCTGGGTACACAGTCCTATCCGTTTTTATTGTTAACACTGATGATGTGAATGGAGCTACTCCTGTTACGGTTACAAAGCCATTCCCGTTAATAGTTACGGTTCCTTGTGCTGTTGCTTCACCTGTCCATGTATAATTAGCGTTATAATTCGTGATTTGCACTGTAAAGCCATCAGCAGTTCTTGTTGTAGCTCCAAATGTTGGAGTTAATGCGGCAAGTGAGGTTGCTGTGGTTTGGGCGTTTCCTTCATCTGAGTTATCTTTTTGAGTCGTTATTGTCGCCGTTGAAGCTGTGTTGTTAGCCACGCCGGTCACCGTGATGAAGCCAAGGCCTTCAACACCACCGCTGGAAATCGCTACAATGCCCGATGTTGCAGTCCCAGTCCACGTGTAGCTGTCGTCATAGTTCGTAATTAATGTTATAAAACCATCAGCCGTTGATACTGTATCTCCAAATGTTGGAATCAACGCAGGAGCCAGCGACTTACCTCCGATATCTGCCGTGCCAGGAGCACTGCCTTCTTTTTCCGTTGTTATCGTTGCCGTGGAGTCGGTTTCAGCAGAAACACCGGTTACCGTGACCAACCCATCACCGTCAACAGACGCTGAAATATTTCCGTCGAGAATTCGAAACGGTGCATCTACCACCGCTGTACCAGCCCAAGTGTAACTGGAGTCATAGTTTGTGATTTGCACATAGAATCCATCATTTGTAGGATATGGCCCAGCAAATTCTGGAGTTAGTGCCTCCTCCAAAGAAATAGCCGTGATATCAGCATTGACGTCTCTAACAAAAACGCCTCCTCCAGGTGCCACCCTTCCAGTGATAACGGAGTAATAAGGAGTTGTATCAACCGTATCATGTATTTTTATTGTTGCTGTGGAACTCACACCATCAGCAACGTTCGTTACTGTTACAACGCCGGTTTCATCGTCAATTGACACTGAACCACTTGCAGTAGCTACTCCTGACAAAGCGAATGTGATGGTATCACTTTCGATAACTTGAATTTTAATATCATCAATGTTTGTAATGGATACAGTGAATCCGTCTGTGGTTGATGTTGTCTCGCCAAATTCTGGTGCAATACCAGAATCACATAAAGAAATATAATGAACTGCTGCTGGTATTGTTTCCTCTCCTCCACAAAACCATCCAGAAGTGTTAGGTCCTGAAGATGCCGCCTCATGTCCTGAATAAAGTATGCCGTAGTTGCACTGTGCTGCTGAACAGACAGTAGCACTGTATGCGATTCCATCCTCAGGGTCACATGGAGCCTGACAAAGGCATCGCTCAGAAGGATTAGCAATCCACATCCAATCGGGATGGCTCGGCGGACCAGTTTCTAAATCGTGACATGAGCCGCTAACGAAACTGGATGTTCCAAATATTAGTGAATTTTGTCCAAGTGGATATCCCTCGCTAGGGACAAAATCTGGAGCAGCACAACAATATCCACAATCATCACAGCAGTCACCAGGACAACCATCCGATAGCAACTCACTCTCACCAACCGGTGGAAAGCCAGTATGCAGAGAGCTTCCCATCGGGTTGGACTTCCCACCATAGCCAACTAACCCGCATGGTGGTGGGGCTGATTTTTCTTCACAGCCACCAGAAGTACAATCCCATTGAAGTTCTATGTCACAATAATAATATTCATAACACATGCTGTCACAAGCATTTGACGTTGTGTGTGTAAAGCCTGCGTGATTTACACCGTCATCCATGATCCACTCACCTTCACCACATCCTGTACTTGAATAACATACGTACCGAAACTGGCAAGGGAGGCTGGAGGCACAGGAATTTGTTTCCCATAATGCGGGGTAACCTGTTCGGCAGCAATGATAGGATTGTGGTGATGCACCTTCGCTGTCATCAACTACACAGCCGTTATTGGCAATATCCGGCACATCAGAACACTTATAATTAAGTGAATTATTAAAACATATTGTAATTGATGTGCCCTCTGTACCTTGCGGGATAAGATTGAACGAGGGTGGGTTTATAAAAAAATCTGCAGGTACGGTGCTGACTGCACCGGTAACAGGATCGACTGCTAGTGTCGTGGAAGGCGTTGATATATGAACCATTCCTGATGCGTCTACTCGACAGCCGTCTGGTATTGTTACGGATATAATACCAGAACCTGTAGTTGTTTTTGTTGTACACTCACACAAACAATTCATATCGGTGGCACATTTTGAATCTTTGCTCCATCTTCCTTGCAATCCTTTACCACCACCTATTGCGGTCGCAATAACTTTGACACCTGGCACATCGGTGTTCATAGTCGTTGTACATTCTATTTCTGTAACATCATCAATACAATGTGCATATCCTTGATGAGGCTCCACGTGGTTCGATCCTGCGAAAGTAGCAGAATCTCTTGTAACACAGCAATAGCCTAAGGGAGGACAGCCAGGCGGTGTCCCAGTGGGATTACAAGCGTAGACCGTGCCCGAACCCATTGTCCATCCTGAATTTTGACTGTTTCCGGTGCCGGGCGGGATGTCCGCATGGTAACAATCATATTCTAATACACCAGTACCTCCAACTGTAACGGGATCGCATATCCCATTATAACAACAAGCACCAAGACACGGACTACCAGTTCGTCCTTGTGCATCGTGCTCGCAATCCGATCCGATAGCACCAGACGTTCCACTCGCTGCCGCACATGCTGTTATTGACACAACAACACATACTCCTGCGTATGTTGTTGGAGAACCACAACACGATCTATTGCATATGTCACAGTCGAAATCCTCTCCTTCTAGTTCATCAGCATAGGAGTGCCATTCGCCACCACAGCAGTCGGCTTCTGTGCTATCTTCAACGCATGTGATTATTGATGAAGCCCGTACCGCACCGCAGCACACCCCTGTTGGTGGAGGAGGTTTGCTTAGACTAAAAAGTATGTTTTGACTAACTTCTATAGTTCCTGTTTCTCCGAGTTTCATTTTTTCTCATTCTACTATAAATCTAAGATCTATATCTTTAAACTTAGGTTGACTTTTAAATTTATTTCTTATTTTTATTTTATTAGTATCACTTATACTTTTTTGTGAGATAATATCTATAAATTCAGATGAGCATCTTACTTGTTTTATTTCTTCTATACTTAGTGATTCAA
>Ga0194055_10002390_pt1 | contig 14922 bp, 10 predicted proteins | sample SepL449m_MetaG_FD_155482 | JGI IMG/M metagenome (GOLD analysis project Ga0194055, IMG submission 155482) | Anoxic zone freshwater microbial communities from boreal shield lake in IISD Experimental Lakes Area, Ontario, Canada - Sep2016-L442-9m | ecosystem: Environmental > Aquatic > Freshwater >... | reverse complement strand
GTGATGGAGATATTGCTAATGAACAAGCAAAAGAAGCATTTATAGATTGGATAAATGAAGGAGGCAATATCCCAATAGAAAATACTACTGAATTAAAAAACGCACTTTCTTTATCTTTAACCATCAAAACGTGTATTCAAGCCAATAAGGACGTAGATGCCATAAAAAATGAGCTAGAAAAATCGGTCGGTGAAAAAGGCGGGAGTGGGTTGAAACAAATACAATATGGAGGTGGTACAAAAGAGATTAACGAAAATATTGGACATATTGAAAATAAAATAACTGAACAAATGGATTTAGCTTTAACAAAGCTAACGGAACTTTCTACTGACAACACTGGTCCAATTATTTATACATTATATGCAAATACAACAAAAATGATAAACGAAGCAGGAGAAGCAAGAGCAAGAGCAGCAGCAGAAGCAGAAGCGGAATCAAAAGCAGAAGCGCCTCTCAAATTTCAAAATGAAATATTTGGATATGATGTAGTTCAATTAAATGAAAGCTTATCGCAATTAGAAACATTTAAAATAGTAGATGATCGAAAATTATCAGATTATGGTAATGTTAATCAAGTTGAATTCTGGAAAAGTTGGGTACAAAATGGTGGATCACAAAAAGTTTCAGCAGTAGCAGCTCCAGTAGTAGCAGATCTATCTACAATAGTTAATGAATTAAATACATCTATCATTACATTTAATAAACTGAGTATTGATTTAACTATTGATAGTGGTATTAGTAGATTTATTAACCTTATTGCAGATGAAAACATACAAAATAAATGGTATGAATTAGCAATTAATTTATCTACTATATTACAACAATCACCACCTATAACCATAGGTAGAGGAGCTATAATGAATAAATGTAATGATATATTTCCAAATGAACATGATATTTTCAATTATTTAAATAATAATATAGTTCCAACACTATTATTTGATGATCGTGGGGATTTAAGACCAAATATAAAAACATATATTTTAGATTACTTTGGTATACCAGATCCCGGAAATAATACCATAGATCCAACCCTTTTAAATCAGTTATGTATCGCAGCTCTGTTAGAGAATGATGATTTGATATCTATAATTGTCTCAGAATTTTACTATGAGGATAATGATATATTAGATCTAGGTGAGGTTACTAGCGTAGATAAACCAATACCATTAAATTCTGATACATTTACTGGCATTTTTTTTAATAATAAAAATGCGCTTCAAACGTATCCTATAATACTAGGGCGACAGGAGGATAAGAAACCATCTACATATGTTGAACCAATAAAATATATGGTTTTAATACCTTTAATACTATGGTTAATTAAAATATATAACCCAAAATCTCCTGAATTAATAGAATTATGTAGTGCTATTACAAATAATCAAGAAGGAGATGTGAATATTACTACCCAAATAGTAACAAGCTTAACAAATATGTTATATAATTATTTATTTGATGACAATGGGTCGGGTAGTAAAGGAATAATTGACTTAAATATTAGTTCGGTTATTCCAGGATTAAATTTACATCAGAGTATATCAGCAGATGGTAATTTTTCATATAGTTACAATGAATTAGTTATTATAGCAAATGAATTAAAACAAATATTAATTGAAAAAAATAAATTTATAGATAAAAATGGAGTCCTTTTAAAATATCCATTTACTGGATACTCCACGTTTATAAATTGCATAAACGGAGAGACTATTTATGATCCTAATACTAGTGCTCCTCCTATTCCTATTCCTGATACTACTACTACTTCTACTACTACTTCTACTACTACTTCTACTACTACTTCTACTACTGCTCCTGATACTACTATTACTACTATTCCTGCTCCTGATACTACTATTACTACTATTCCTGCTCCTGATACTACTTCTACTACTGCTCCTCCTGTTCCTGGGTTATTTGATATTCTTAATAAAAATATAAAATTACCAGGACGAACGTATACATTAACCCCTGTACAGGGGCTGAGGGTATTGTATTTAGTGTCAACTAAACATAAATATAGTGGTATATTGACAAACGAATGCCTAGAACCGGTATCAATTAATGACTTATTAGAAAGATGTTTAGAGATTGCCGTCACCAATGATGCAAATGTAAATGTTGCTAGAATATATTTGCTTGGTGAAAAAATTGGTCAGTATATGAAGGATCCTGACATCTTGATGAATGATTTGAATAATGCCGTTTACATGTCAACTGGAAAGGATAATGAAAATGTTGAATTATTTAAACGTATATTAGTAGGACAAGATGTCGTTAAAATACCAAACTTAATAGCTAGTTTTAATACTTCTGAATCTTTGAAAAAACAAATATTTTATGTTATAGCAAACACAAAATCAAACAATGATTCTATACCTGGTGAAATAAAGGATGCATATGATAAGTGGATAGCTGATGAGAAAGCAATAAATGATGCTAGAGATGCAGCAAAAGAAGACTTAGTAGAAAAAACAAAAGAAAAACAAGCAGAAATAGCAACTAGAGAAAACCTAAAAGCAGGCGGTTCTCGTTGGGGACGAAAACAACGCATAAAGATTACACCACTAAAATCGAAATCGAAAACTAAAAAACACATGAGACATCGACATAGAACGTTACGAAAGCAGAAGCAACCGCAAAAGAGTAAACATAGAAAAAGTATAGATCGTAATACAAAACATAGAAAACACACTATCAGAAAAAATAATGTAGATTCCGATAGCATTTTGGTAGGAGAAATGGTAAATGATCTAATAGACGAATAAATATATTCCTTCGGCTAGCGCCTTCGGAATATAATCGGAAAACTTCGACACGCTACGCCACTTGCGCAGTGTCTCTGTTTTCCTCCAGTATAATAAGAAAACTTCGGCATGCATTGCAATCCGAAGTTTTCCTCCAGTAGATGAATATAATTATCTGTGTTTTCGTGTCTTTTTAGAGGTACTAGAACGCCCCGCTTTGCTGCGACCCGGAGCCGTAGGCGAAGGTGAGCGATTGAACTCCGAAGGCGGTAGCTGAAGGAGTTTGGGTATCGCTGCATGAATAAACGCATAAATCTTTTTTTCTCGCTCTTTCAACGTCGCTAGGGTCGGTTGAAAATAACTACGGAATTGTTTACGCATTTTATGTAAATCGTCAATACATATCCATTTGATTTCAGCCTTTTCAAAAATCTTGCTTTTTTCGATTATCTTAGGGTCGAGTTTTCTCTGAAGAAAGCGTGCATTATTGTTGTAGTAGAAAGGAAGCATTGGGTCATATTCCATGGGAAAAATATGCATGCGATATTTATCATCATTAAAATCAATGTTATATGTGCCGTGCTTTTTCAACAATTTAGCCAAATCTGCTTCCGATCCTAAAAATCCGGTGAGTTCTTCTGTCCCCTCACGAATGGCGGCTTGCATAAAATTTTCGGTGCCGTCTTGTCCGCCTCCAATATCGGAAAATCCAGGAGTATCAGCATATTTATTTTCTTTACCAAACAGAAAATACAGCTTTCCTTGGTAAATAGTTGTCGGTAAAATCCCAGCACCCATTATAAAGTATAAAAATATTATAAAATATTACGATAATATATATGAAAAAATATCATCCAAATAGAACAAAAAAACGTACTCCTAGACATAAGCATAGGCATAGGCATAGACATAGTAAGCATAGTAAGCATAAGCATAGTAAACATAAACACACACATAAGCACACACATAAACGCAAGTTGTCATCATTACGTCTTAAAAATAGAACACCTCAAGATGTCAAAATATTGAGCGAAGACATTGCTGGTCAACTTAACAACAACAACAAACTCCTTCGGCTAGCGCCTACGGAGTTCAATCACTCACCTTCGACTTCGTCTACGGCTCGCAGCAAATTACCATCCTACTCACCCACTATAAACGACCTTTTAATCTCATTAAAATCCATTCCAAGAGAGACATTGACAGATTGTAATAACAAGCAAGCGTTTTTGTTAAAAGAACCGCTGCAAATATCTGTGTCTGACAGATGTGTGCCTTATGATACCGCTCCAGCAAAGCATCTATTATTGAAAAATTTATCCGCTAATAAACACATAGATGTAAACAAGATAGTTCCTCCAAAACAGATTTCGTCGAATTGCTGGTTTAACGCCATGTTTGTTACACTTTTTGTCAGCGATAAGGGTCGCAAATTTTTCCATTATTTTCGACAGCTTATGATAGAAGGTAGGCAGGCCGATGGACAAAATATTCCCAAGGCTTTAAGAGATGCATTTGCTCTACTAAATTTTGCAGTAGAATCCGCTCTATTAGGGACGAAATATGCATATGAATTAGATACCAATAATATCATTAAACACATATATAATAATATTCCTGAAAGTTATCATAAACTGGCACCTTATTTAGTATCAGTGGATGAAGCGAGTAACCCAATAAGATATTATGGTAGTATAATCAATTATTTGGATAATAAGGCGATTGAACTGATATTTGTACAGGATGTGAATACGAATGTGGGATGGAGAGACCAAACGATGACAGAAATGAAAAAGGCTATTCATGTTCCTCATATCATTGTCTTGGAGATTCATGATGAGCCTTCAGGTAAAATAACAGATAAGCCGACACAATTTACTATGAATGGATCAAGTTATGTATTAGATAGTTGTGTGGTGAGAGATATTCAAAAACAACATTTTTGCGCTACCATAATGTGTGAGGGTAAGGAAATGGCTTATGATGGTATGAGTTTTCATAGATTAGTTCCGATGGACTGGGTAAATAAAATAAATACGGACTTTAAGTGGAGTTTTGAAGGGTCGAATAATTATGACGGAAGTCCTTTAGAGTGGAATTTTGCGCATGGGTATCAAATGTTGATATATTATAGAGTGTAAGAAAACGTAGTTGCCGAAGGCAAACCGAAGGCAAACCGAAGTTTTCGGATTAAGATCCGGTTGTTCGCCTTCGGCGAACCACTGAGAACGTTAGTGAAGGAGCTTAAAATAGCCGTTTTTGGAGGAAATAAATTATAGGATATATATAATTTCACAATGATATATATGAGCACATCATTCAAAAAAAACGATAAACTAATATGTAATGAAGGTATAAATAGACCAAAAGAGCCAGCAATATATGTTCGTGCTCCAAGGGGTAGAAGTGATAATATGTTCGTTACGTTTCCAGCGACAGGTAATCCAGAACAAGAACAAATGACTTTAAAAACAAATTGTCATAAAGTTCTACCATTAGAACAGGCAGAATATGATGCGAAGGTAGAGAGAGCGGTTAGAGTTAGAAGTAGAAGTGTTGCAGAAAGAAGGGCTGCTCCTCCTGTAGCAGCTGCACAGGCAGGTCCGATAGCACCAGCACATGCAGCAGTGGGACAAATAGACACTAGATTTGATCAAACGTTAATGCGCAATCCTGCTATTGGGCCTGCACCAGTAGGTCCTGCTGATGCGGCAGGAGCAGATGAAGCCTATTATATAACTAAAATAAAACGTATTATTGCAGAATATGAAGTTAGGATAGGAAGACCTTATGTTGGTGGTGCAGGTGGCGGTGATCAAACTGCAGCAATAGCAGAATATAATAAAGAAACCGAAGTATTTAAACAAAAAGTACTCCTTTTGAAAAAAATGTTAGTATATCCAACACGAAATCATGTAGAAAATGTTGTATTATTTCAAGAATTCTTAGAGGATGACGATTTGGATGATGTTATAAATAGATTAAAAAATACATTGATTGGTGGAGAAGCAGTCGCGAATAATGAGTTGACTATCGCGGTGAATACTGAAATAGGTAATTTTGCAAGACCAAGAAAAGTTCTTTCTCTCATAGGTCAACGAAAACTAGCTAGTTTGATGGCATTATTTTCTCGTTTATATTTACCACCACTTATAAAATCACGGGCTTATAAACCGAATAATTTGGGGAATAAATTAATGGAATTACTAGTGAATGGATCAATATTACCACTGGTCCAAAGAAATCAACGTGATAAACTGGATACTATAAACATTTCTATTGCATTTATTGAATATATTAATGATGGAGGTACCATAAATAAAGCATTCTATGAAAGTTTGACAAATGGTGATTTAATATATGAAACATACAAGCAAAATTATGTGACTTCATCTACTCCCGCAAAAATAAGTAGGTCTTTGATTAAGATTAGAACATCTAAATGGTTAGCAGATGACAACATAGTTGAATTACCACGCGAGTATATATTTAATCAATATACGAAAGAAGAAGATATAAAAATGGGAAAAAATGATCAAATATGTGATCCTATTTCAAAATATCCGCGTTTATTACCAGAGCCCTCAGGATTACCACCATCGCCCTTTCAACCTACACAAGGTATGACAAATGCTCCAGTAGATGTACTATATGCGAATAGGATTGGACCTAATTTTGTAAATAGAAATTATACTGAAATGCGTAGAGCCATTCGTAGTCCTTTTCCGTCTTCTACCGGATCACTTGTAGGGTCGAAGAATTCTACTATGGGTTCTAGTTCCGGTTCCGTTTCAGGAGTAAGTTCTAGTTCGGTTTCTGGATCTGTTGGTCGTAGGGGTGGTCGCGCTCGCGTTACCACTAGAAGGATTATCAAAAAAGGAATCGTAAGACGTAATAAAAAAACAAGAAGGTAGAATATATTATAAAAACAATTTAATAACTATTACTCATAATAATATTAGTATTAGTTATTATGCTTAGTCCAAGTAATGAACAAATGAATATAATAAATGCAATAAAAGAGGGATATAATGTACAAGTAGACGCTGTTGCTGGATCAGGTAAAACTACAACAGTTCTTTCTCTCGCACATTATATTTGTGAGAAGAATATTCTTCAAGTAACATACAATTCAGAGTTAAAATTGGAAGTAAGACAGAAACAAATAAAATATGCAAAGGAATATGACATGCAATTAGATAATCTTTCTATATACACATATCATGCATTGGGGTTTAAATATTATACTGAATTAGCCAAAACGGATATAGGGTTGAATAAAATATTGGAAGAAAATATGGCGCCCAAGAAAAAGCTACCCAAGATTGATATTATAGTCATTGATGAAATCCAAGACATGAATGAGCTATATTTTCGGTTTATAATCAAATTTTTGAGGGATGTGTGTGCTGGTGCTGACACTGACACAGAGACAGGCAATGGTTTTGTTCATACTCCTTCGACTTCGTCTACGGAGTATAATCAGAAAACTTCGGCTTGCAAGCAAGCCTCCGTTTTCCTCCAAATCTTAACTCTGGGTGATAAATATCAAGGCTTGTATGATTTTAAAGGGGCGGATACCAGATATTTAACACTATCATCAGAAATTTGGAAGCTTTCTCTCTCACCATTTCCTTTTAAGAAGTTACAATTATCAACTTCTTATAGGATAACTAGACAAATTGCCGCCTTTGTAAACAATGTCATGTTGGACGAAAATAGATTGATTGCTATGAAGAATGGTCCTCATGTTCAATATATAAGACATCCCGATCCATTTCAAGGTTTCAAAATAATTGGCTTCCGACTGATTGAGATGATTCGGAGTGGTTATGCAAAACCCCAGGACATTTTTGTATTGGCTCCCTCCGTTAAAAGTGAAAACTCTCCCGTGAAATTAATCGAAAATATGTTAGTGAATAACAACATTCCGTGTTATGTACCCATGTCTGAAACCAGTTCCATCAGTAGTGAAATCATCAAAAACAAAGTGATTTTTTCATCCTTTCATCAATCAAAGGGACGAGAGAGGAAAGTAGTGGTTGTATATGGTTTCGATGATACTTATTTTGTCTATTTTAATAAAGACGTTCCGAATGATATATGTCCATCTACATTATATGTAGCGGGTACACGTTCAACAGAATTGCTTATGTTGGTGGAAAGCTCAAAGCCTTTGCCTTTTTTAAAATATAATCATAACGATTTGATATTTGACGACACTTTTGTCGATTTTATTGGAGATCCGTTGAATTTTATTGCGACGACAAATGAGGATACTAGACCGAAATCTCCTGAAAATATTAGGCGCACATCCCCTACTGATTTGATCAAATTTTTGGATGAAAATGTACTCATTAATATATTTAAATTAATCGAAGATGATGTCAATGATGTTCATTTATTTACTACCGATTACATGTCATTTCCATTTCAAGAGGTAAAAGTAGCGGGTGTTATTTCTACTTATTATAATGAGATGGAGTTTTATGAAGAGGTGTTTGATATCAATGGATTAGCTATTCCTGCTTTGTTTGAAGAGAGAAACTCTCCTGATAATAGTAATTCAATTAAAAGACAAGTGAAGAAAATGATGGAAAATCCAAGCAGTCAAAAGATATACCAGTCGGTGTTAAAAAATGTTGATATGGAAGGGGGTGGGTCTGCTACTAGTACCAGTACAAGTACCAGTATAGAGAATCATCTAAGAATAGTGAATGTATATATTTCCATGAGAGAAAAGTTGAACTTTAAGGTGGCTCAAATCAAAGATTATACCTGGTTATCCGAAGCGGATGTGAATAAGTTATTGATGAATATGTATAGACATATTAAAAATCCGAAAGAATTGAAATATGAAATAGAGATTATCAAGAAGAAGGATGATATACAGCATGCAAATATAGATAATTTTATTAAGATGCATATGGGAGAACGATTTGGTAAAATACGTTTGACTGCGATAGTAGATGCATTGACGGATAACATTATTTGGGAGTTTAAATGTACAGACGAGCTTGAGCTAGAACATTTATTACAAGTTATTATTTATGCATGGATTTGGAAAATGAGTTGTGAGGAAGAGTATGGACCACGTATATTTAAGATAATGAATATTAAAACAGCGGAAGTACAGACACTGAAATATAATGATGAGATTATTGATAAAATTATGTTGCTGATTTTTCAAGCAAAATATAGTAAATTAATAGTAAAATCAGATGCAGAATTTATTGACAAATGTTTATCTATTATACAAAAAAATTGAAATCATAAAAGCATTTTAAAATAATTGCACAACTAACACAATGACAATGGAACTATTTCCTAATTTATACTATTATGTAACCAATTATAAGGACAATCCGCCTAATAATATTGCGGGTATGGTAAATGATGATCGTAGAGATTATAATGATGATAATGATAATGATAATGATAATGAAAAAATGTGTGATGAGGTGGATGATGATGGAGACGATGATGGTAATGTTGATGATTTTAATAGTGATGAAACGGCATCACATATGTCATTCTTTGAAAATTTAAAACAAGAAGTGAAACAATGTATTTCAGATATTATTAGTACATATTCCTCCGCTAAAGCTACGGATAATAATCAGAAAACTTCGGATTGCAATGCAAACCGAAGTTTTCCTCCAGAATACTCCACTAGCGTTCCATATTCTGGGTCTGCAACTACACCTTCGGTTCCGTTGCATCCCCTAGACCCTGATAATGAGGATTCCTTTACAAATTTCTTAAAAACAACTGCATCTGATATTTCGAGTTTCGTATTTGATAATTATAATGAACCAGTAAAAGAAACGGGACTACCAATTTATTTATCCGAAGAGGATATTGTAAAACATAACTTAGAAAGAGACCAAATGAGACTACAAAGATTGTTAGAACAACAGACAAAAACAGAAAAAGAAAATTTATCTAATGGTCATTATTTATAGAAATTTATTAATTTTGTTCCCCATCGCCATAGCCGGAGGCTAAATACTAAAATATTTTATTTTTCTTTTTTGTTTTCTTTTTTGGGAAAATTTTTATCCCAATATACATAAATGTACCTCTCAATCTTCCAACTATTTTGTGCATATGCACTCATAACAACTGCTTCTACGCTAGCACATGCACCATCAGTATATTCATTAGATATTGCCAAGACCGCAGTATGGTTAAGCGGTGCTTCTTATTGCAATAAAGAAAATTATAAAACGATGGTTTTATCTGGTCCTGCTACCGGATTTATAGTGGAATCTATTCTATATGATCCAAAATCAGATTTACAAGGATTTGTCGGTGTATTACCTTCTACAAAATCCATCTATATCACATTTCGCGGTTCTTCTTCTTTTCGAAATTGGTTAGACGATTTTAAAGTGTTGAAAACACCATATGTAACGTATCCTGAATGTAATTGCGCTGTTCATAAAGGGTTCTATGGAGCAACAACTTCATTAAAATCACAAGTGATCGATATAGTTAAAATTCTCAATAAGAAATATAGATATGATAATATTATCGTCACATCGCATTCGTTAGGTGCTGCCGTCGGACAGCTTATAGCTATGGAATTAAAATCGACTACATCAATAAATAGCACATTATTATCTTCTTTATCTATATATAATTTCGGACAACCTCGTATAGGAGATGCAAAATATGCTGCATTTGTAAATACCATTCTAGGGGAAAACAAATTATGGCGATTCACTCATAATACAGACATAGTACCACATATTCCTCCCTTAAAAATGGGCTATGAACATTCATGCAGGGAGGTTTTCGAAGAGAAGGACGGGTTACTGAGGATGTGTAGTGCGTCTTCAGGGGAGGATCCCACATGCGCGGATCAATATTCTTTAGTACATACAACTATTTCGGATCATGAAATTTATTTGGGACATTTTTTAGATTGTAAAAATAGTACAAAAATAGTACAATAAAATAAATATGTCTAATAATATATATAATGTCATATAAATTGTTAGGTAATAGAGTTCCATATGAATATTTTATTACTACTGGAAAAGGGGAATCTTCAGTAGGGTCAAAAGGGTTGCCATATGAAACGGGGTCATATGATGCTGCATTGAATGATGCTGGTATTGAGGATGCGAACATAGTTTTATATACAAGTGTTATTCCCACTGGGGCAAAAGAAATAACACACGAAGAAGGATTAAAACGATTAAATTGGGGTGAGGTGTTGGAATGCATTATGGCGCAAACGAATGGTAAAAGGGGGGAAACTATTTCTGCCGCGGTTATGACAACAAGTATAATTGATCCAAATGGAAAATATTTAGGTAGTTTTGCATGCGAATATTCTGGTTCTGGTAGTCGTAAAGTTTCTGAAGATAGTTTGGGACAATCGATAGCAGGTATGATTAAACGTCGCGGATATGGGGATATTAAAGGAGAGACGCAAATGTATAAGGATAATATAACGGATAAGGGATACATCATTCATCCAGGTAAAAAGTATGTTTATGAAGAACTTCATATCAAGGAGTTGCATGGAACAGTCTTTGCAACCATATGTTTTATTTCTTATAAATATCCTATATTGAACGAAAGAGTTAAATTAAATGGTCCCATTAAGATGCCTGGATTAAAGAATAAAACGATGAAAAAACGAAAAGGTAGTAGGTAAAGCAGCAGCATTTTTCATATTCCTTCGGCTAGCGCCATCGCTGCGTAAGGAATATAATCGGAAAACTTCGACTCGCCTCGCGTCGTCTACGTTTTCCTCCATATTTATCTATCCAAATATGATATAAAAATATATAATATATAAAATATATTATATGTTATTTGATTCTGATAATACTGATTCATCCATACCTGTCCCTGGTCATATAACTATATTGAAACCACAAAACCCCAATCCAAAACCTGTGAGTTTTCCACGGGAAATAGTCCTTGTGCGTAAAATGTATTTTGATAAATATGAGAAAGAATTAGGTGACGGATTTTATCCTCAACTTACTCCCATGGTTAACAATAGTTATGGATATGATAGTACTGGATATGATAGTGTAAATATTACATTTAGATGGTCGGAAAGTTATCCAGATGTTTGGACACAATCAGATAATTCCGTTATTTATGGATTTGATGGAAAATATGGTAAGGAATTGTTACAATCATTAAATGAAGAGGCAAATATAACAGCCACACAGATTTCTAATTCGGGCGCTAGAATAATTCATCCAAAAACTACAACCAATTCAACTTATCGATTAATAGATACGAGGGCTAGGGTCTAGTGTATATCGTTAGATTGGTGCATTGTCATCGTCTCGTCCTTTCAATTTACCTGCCATAGTTTTCCTTGCATAGATATAAAAACTATAGCCTATAAGGGCTCCCATGATAGCACCCACTATCACTTGTATTACTGAATGATTTTTGTATTTTATTCGTTGATACATGGTTAACAGAGAGATAATTGCATAGAAAATGGTTATTTTCACATCTTTTAATGCAAAATATACGTAAATGGTTGAATATATTACGTTTTGTGCGTGACCTGATGGCATGCCATATCGGTCAAAACCGATGCGTTTTCCGCTATTTACGAGGGCGTTAAATATATGAATATCTTCATAAGGTCTCGGATATTTTAAAAATCCTTTTACCACAAAGTTGATTAACATGTTAATGGTAAACCCGAGTAAATAAATGTACAATAAGGATGTTTTTTTATATAAAAAATAGAGGGAGCTGAAGAATAATATAGGTGGACCGAAAAAACCACATAAATCTACCGCTTTTATAATCATATCCATTTGTTATATATTATACAAATATATTTTTTGTTTGTTTTGTGTTTGGATAGCGTTTAGTATTGATACAAATTTTCGCTCATTAGAGTTACACTCCAGTCTCCTCCATTTAAATTTAACACATTTCCCTTGTCATCATATAAGGTTATGCGCATACGTTCAATGTTTACGGGTCCAAAATAGACGCGTTTATTATCTTGTAACGATCCGCCAAATTCCACATATACGTTTCCTGTACTTAAGCCACCTCCTTTTACCGGAATCAGTGCAAAAGTATCTGTTGTTGTGGGAGACGATAAGCGATAATTGTATGATTTTTCGTTATTTTTCATGATTTCATTAATACTATATATTTGTGATTGTGTTAATGTCCTAGGAGCGCTAGGTAATACTTGTGGTACTGCTGCATATGTGGCGTTTAGTTTGTCTGAATATAGTATTCCAGATGCACCGCTAATCGATGGGATCGGATTGGCTCGAGTGCATGTATAAGGCATATCTGGGGTATAATACGAGGGTAGTTTGATAGATTTTGATGGTTCTGCGATACCTATTAGTCCATTATTAATGTGATTTTGATTATAATCATCAATCGCCAATATCAAATATTTGGGACCATATAAATCGACTACTGCTGGTGCTTTATTTCCGGATGGATCAACCTTTATATACGGAACTCTATATCCCATTATCCACCCCAATGTTTGATTAATGTTGAGTTGTTGTGAGCATCCTAAAAAACAAGTTAGGGACGCAGTTGGATCAAAAAATACGATATTGGTAGACGCATCTACGTTTGCTGTTTGTGTAGCATCATACCGATTCGTAAAAGTGAGCTCCCATAGATTCATTGTCATTTTCCCACTAGCCCCGCTAATGCTTACAGGGTAACTAGATAAGGATGCGTCAGGTATCGTAGCAAACCCGGCTAATCTGATCGACGTATTTATAGCCGTCGTAAAAGAATTCATATCATAATTTCCTGATTCGATCGATATATTTACACCCGGTTTGCTAAGGCCATTTGCATCAGTAAAAAATCGTGGCTCGCCGGAGGCATCTAAAAACACTATCCAGAAACAATTTGTGCCATTATATGCATCTACTGCATACCAGCTATAAGGAATTTGATATGAGTATAACTTGAGAGAAAGAGTATTCAATAAAGGTTCCGTTAAATCCAATGTATAATCAGTAGATAAATCCGTTTCTACAGAAGATTGTCTATATTGACTATCTAGATTTATCAGACGTGTGGTGGTGTTCTCTAAATTAGGATTCAATGAATCTTGTGCTACATCGACAGATTTGACATTGTTTACACCTAATTGCTCTCGTTTCATGGGTAAATGATTGTCATTATATACGTCTATTTTTTGAACACGCTCGGTAATTTTATCGTTTTGAACTTGTGATGATTGTTTTAATGCTTGATTTGCCCACCAATTAGCGGTCTGTTCTTTCGCTCCCTGCATTTCAGCGGGGTCGTCACCTGTCTCTAAATCATCCACGTATTGCTCTAATTTATTCTGCATATCTGTAAAAAAATTCATCATTTCGTTATTGTTTTCTGTTTCAAATCTAGATATATATGCGTTTGTTGCTTTATCCACATTATCGAAGGTTGGTGTATCAATATCTAAAATAATCAATAATTCTGCTATGGTATAATTGTCTATATTTGTGTCAATGTTTGTCATTAGTGGGTATATTATAGATAATATAGATAATTTATAATATATTTTTATGCATTTATTCAGACAAGTGACTAATTTTTAGTTCCTTTTTCTACGTCTGGTATTGTTGGTATTGTGTCGGTGTGGAGGAAAACGGAGACTTGCTTGCAAGCCGAAGTTTTCTGATTATACTCCGTAGTTGCCGGAGGCAGCCGAAGGAGTATCTGTGCTGTTAGGATAATGCCTTTGGAATATTGTTTTTAACTCTTGATTCAATTGTAATCCTGCACATTTTTTATGCTTTAATAATTTATCTGGAATCATGGTAAATCCGGAACCTCGCTTTAGATGGGTTTTTTCTTTGAATAAAATGTAGTCTAATATGCTGATTAATTCGGGATTATATTGCTTTAATTCTTCTCTCCCTATTCGGTACTCGCTTTTATAAACATAACGATTATAGTTGCCTGTTTGGTATACTTTATAATATTTATCGAATTGAATTATATTTCGTATTAATCCTACACCTTCTATTTTGTTTGTTTCGTTGTTCATCTCGACGACAAATACTAATGCGTTTCCTGATATTTTATCCGTCATTTTTAGAGGCGCGCCATAAATACACCCACCATATTTACTATCATAACATTTTAATCGATATTCTATATTTTCTGCCCATGTATTGTTGTTAAA
>Ga0194055_10002389_pt1 | contig 14925 bp, 9 predicted proteins | sample SepL449m_MetaG_FD_155482 | JGI IMG/M metagenome (GOLD analysis project Ga0194055, IMG submission 155482) | Anoxic zone freshwater microbial communities from boreal shield lake in IISD Experimental Lakes Area, Ontario, Canada - Sep2016-L442-9m | ecosystem: Environmental > Aquatic > Freshwater >... | reverse complement strand
CTCGCTTCCCATTGCCTGACGATATTGAAAAGTCATTTCAGTACGCTGGCAGCGGCGGATGGGAATCGACTCGAAACCTGCTGCGGTCGGCAAACGGTGGGTTCCTGCCCTGGACGATCGTGGCGGGAATTGCTCCGCGTCGACTGGTGTATGGTCACGAATTCAGTTGGGACCAGGAGCGAGACCCTGTCTGGAAACGGCTTCAAACGGTGTATCGCCTGTATGAACATCCCGATCACCTGGCATTCACGCATGGCCGTGGCGAATTGAAAGATCAGCCACCCGTGGCCACTCATTGCACTCATATCGGCCCTCCCCATCGCGTCAAAATTCACGAGGCATTCGCCAAGTGGTTTGGAATTGAGGTGACGCCCGAGACGGAGTATTCCGAACGAGTCCCCAGCGAACGGCTGCGTTGCTGGACACCGGAAGCCCGCCAGAAGTATCAGCCGAAATCATTGGCAACCATCACAACCGAACTGGCGAATCAGCGGATTTCGCAGATCCATCATCTGAACAAGAACGCAGACGCCGAATTTCGTCGGCGCGAAATGCAGGCACGGTGGGAAGACTTGCTGGGACCTGTCACACCTGAACGATTGCAAAGTGCCAAGGTTCAAGACAGCGATTCCGTCGAGGGTCCCAGGGTTCATCGCTGGATGCTGACCTCGGAATCAGGTATTCGAATTCCCTGCCTGCTGTTAGAGCCTGAACAGACCGATCGCGACAAGCCCGTTGTTCTGGCGATCTGTTCGCAGGGGAAGAATCGACTGCTGAAGGAGCGAGCCAGCGACATCGCCGCGCTGTTAAAAAAGGGAGCGACAGTCTGCCTGATCGATCCGCGCGGGCTAGGAGAATCGAAACTGGGTGACAGCCACACGCGCCGCAGTTCCGCGACCTCACATTCCTCATCAGCCTTAATGCTCGGCCGTCCCTTGCTGGGGGAAAAGTTGCGTGATGTTCGCATGGTTCTGACGTGGCTACGTCGCCGACCGAATGTCGGCTTTCGACCCATGGCCATCTGGGGCGAATCTCTGACGCCAGCAAACCCTGATTCAGCCCCATTCCGGACCCCGCGCGATGACGATCAGGCATTGCCATCTGTCTCGGAGCCGCAAGCACCGCTACTCGCAATCCTCACTGGCCTGTTTGAAGAGGATCTCGATTCGATCTATACGGCGGGATGTCTTGTCAGTTGGCGTTCGCTGTTGTCGAGCCACCTCGTTCTGACCGCTCACGATGTCCTGGTCCCGGGTGCCCTCACGGCTGGCGATGTGTCTGACATGATCTCGGTACTTCCCAAAGAGACACGCATCCGAATGGAAGCTTCCGTCGATGGCTGGAACCGAATCGCCACTGGAGATGTGCTGCGTTCTCTGCGAGAGGCAAACCCCTCGTTGTCGCTAGACCCGGAACGTCGCGGCCCCGAGGGACTGGTGCTCGCGTCGGAGTAACTTTCCGGGTGTGGGACTCGGTACGGACCATCGGCAGTAGCCAGCCACCCTGCCGATGAACGGCCAATGCGCTGTTACAGACAACAAAACGGGAGGGCGAGGCTCCCGCCGAGCCGCGATTGGGTATTACATTTCCTACTTCGAAGACGGTTCGGCAGGAGCCTCACCCTCACATTTTGGGGATCCTTGTTCATGGTTGCTTCCATGCTTTGCCTCCTGCTCCACTCGCAAAGCAGTTGCGCGGCACTGTTTTTCCGCAGAAACCTGACACAAACACTCGTCCCGTAATTGCCATACGCCCGCAACATGCTTCTCTCTTTCGTCTCACGGGCTTCTGATACATTATCGCCAGCGCAATTCATGGATTTCGCCTTGGTATTTCCATTCTTCTCGACGACGGACCAACCCGGCTCGAACAGGGTTTTCGCAGACGTATTCCCATTTCTCTTCGTAGGTCTGTTCCGACCGCATTCGAACGTCCCAATGATCCGTTTGCCATCGATGGTCGGAGATCTTGTGGCGTTTCGTGAACTGCGACTTCCAGTATTTACACCAATTCTCGTAGGGAACCACTGAAGCCTCGGTCGCCGCCACGAAGACGTGGATGTGATCAGGCATGATCATGAAACGCTCCATCAGCCACTCGGAGGCATCGGCCCAAACGTCACAAAGCAACGTGTAAACCTCGTCTGTAGCGAGCCAAGGCTTTCGATCCTTCGTGCAAACCGTGTCGAAGAGGATTGTCGGTTGCCCCTCGACATAAAGAATGCCATGCGCTGGATGGCGGCGTTGAGACCGTGGAGGGAGTGAATCGTCTGTGTCGGATGACATGCAGCGTTCCCATGTAAAAAGGAGCGGCAGGGTGGCCGGGACTGGACCAACGGGAAGCCCCGGTTAAGTGTTGATCGAGATTGAACACAATGTCGGTGTGGATATCCAAGGCTTCCTTCGCAAAGCCTCAGTCCAGCCCCGGCCATCCTGCCTGCGTCAGGATTCGACGCACTCCGTCGATCGAAAGGACAACAGTCAAGTGTCGCGCCGAACTGGGGCCTCGGATTCAATTGACCCATCAGCCGGAACGCGCTGGCGTCCGGTTATGACTCGCGGAAGCGGATGCAATCGCGTTCCGACTGATTTGCCTCGCTGACGGTGAAATTTCAGCTTCCAGTCAATGTAGGGCGATTCGGCATGGATGGAATCATGAGTCGTCCGTTTTTTGTGCGCACCTGATCCATAGTGTACAAATGTGCGTCTGTTTAGTGTTGGTTGTTTGGTCGATTATGCGTCTTTTTGGTGCGCTGCAGTTGATATGTTCCGTTCTGGTGCCCAGAATCCAGTTTCCAGAAGAGAAAGGTTCCGTAGAATAAAATTTATTTGCGAAAAATTGCATCTTAAAGCCATGGCGCGACAACTCACATCTCTTACTGTTTTCGTCGCATCGCCGGGCGATGTTGCGGACGAACGTATGCGACTGGAAGAAGTCATACGTGAGCTGAACGTCACGTGGAGCAGACAACTTGGCGTTCATGTTGATCTTGTCAAATGGGAAACCCACGCGTTTCCCGACTTCGGTGATGGCCCACAAGATGTAATCAATACACAAGTTCCAGGCGATTACGACATTTTCATTGGTATCATGTGGTGTCGGTTCGGAACGCCTACCAACCGCGCAGAATCTGGTACGGCCGAGGAGTTTGCTCGAGCGAAAGAGCGATATGACCGAGACCCGTCGTCCGTAAAACTCATGTGCTACTTCAAGGATTCACCCGTAACGCCTAGTAAGTTAGACCTGGAACAACTCGCTAAAGTGACCTCGTTCCGGCAATCGATTGGTGACGAAGGCGGACTGTACTGGACGTTTTCGGGTATTGATCAGTTTGAGAAGCTGATTCGCCTTCACCTCGCGCGACAAATCCAGACCTACTTGAACCAAGAACGTACAGCTCTTCGCAAATCAATCGATGATGGATCCGTAGGTACTGTTAGAACTGCCCAACGGGAAATCATCGAAGAGGACGATGAGGGTGTTCTTGACCTGATGGATGTGTTTGAGGATCGACTTGAAGAGATGACTTCAGTCTCCGCCAGAATCGCCAAGGCAACAGAGGAGCTTGGCGTGCAACTCACTGCGCGATCCGCTGAGATAAATGATGCAAAGGACAAGGGGGACATACCACGCAACGCCGCCAAGCGATTAATCGCCAAGGCAGCATCCGATATGGATCAATACGTCGCACGCATGGAGGCCGAGTTACCCGCATTCTCGAAATCGGTATCTGAGGGGTTGAATGCCCTTGTCAAAGCAATGACACTATCGATCGATACAGATGCACAAAACGCTTCCGACGACGAGATTTCGTCAGCCATGGACGCCGTTGAGCAAATGAAGAATGGAATCAAGGATTCCCATGACTCGATTAGTGGATTTCGCGAGGTTGTGATTGGACTACCACGCTTAACAAGCGTGCTTAATGAGTCTAAACGGGGCGTAGCTGATGTCCTTGATCGGCTACGCGTAGAATTCAAAACCGCAGATAGTTTGGCAAATGAAGCTCGCTCCGTGATTCAGCAAGTGGCTGCAAAACGGCAATGCGGCAAATAACAAAGAGTTGTAAGCGGAGCCGCCGATCGCGTCGTTCCTGAAGTCTATGTTGATTGGCGGCGGCGCGGTCAACGCCAGCTTTGGGCGATCAAACTGTAGAACCACAACGAATCACAGGTCTTTCGCGATCGCGATGCGTTGTTTCCCTTCGATCTTGGTTTCCGCAACTCGATACCCGTCGGGGTGGCATTGTACAATCAGCGATCAATTCAAACCCGCCGCGATAGCGGTTTAGTTGAACAAACCGTTGCTCACAGAACCGCGGGCCGCGCGGATTCTCAAATCAGCGCCTTTCGCCGCGGCCCGGTGAACGGTGCTGTTCATCGAAAATCACAGGCACATGGAAATCTTCATTAGCTGGTCTGGACCGCGAAGCAATAAGTTTGCCAGATTCGTTAAAGACTGGCTTAAGGATTTGCTGCATCCTGTCACGCCGTGGATGTCGGAACACGACATCGCTGCTGGCAGTCGCTGGAACAGCAAATTAATTGAAGCTCTCGAACGATCTTCCTTTGGAATACTCTGCGTCACTGCTGAGAATCAACATGCTCCGTGGATGGTATTCGAAGCTGGCGCACTCTCAAGGCAAATGAAACAGGCCTCAGTTGTCCCCGTCTTGTTGGGGCTTACAAATGCGGAACTGAAAGCGCCGCTATCCCAGTTCCAAGCAGTAGATGCAAATCGAGATGGTATGTACCACCTCGTGCTTTCGATTAACGCTGCAATGCCATCGCCACTCGAACTGGACAGGCTCAAACGATGTTTCGACAGGTGTTGGCCAGAACTGGAATCTGCTATTGCGGAGTCAATGGCGATTGCACTTCGTGTTCCCGACGCGCCAATTCGGCCAGATCGAGAAATTCTGGACGAAATGCTGGAGATGTTGCGCGCGATTTCGCAGGCTCAAATACCTGTCTTTGCCGCAGGAGCGGGGACGGACGCAGGGGTCTACGTTGACCTAAAACCAATGTGTGGCGAGCACGGGCAAATTGTTAGAATATCCATCGACCTAACAACATCAGTTTCCGATTTCCTCGATCAAGTCTATTTTGCCATTAATCGATTCGGGCACGTTGTTCCATACACTTACACGACACGATGGCTTCTGCGAGACGAAAAAACGGGTCGCGTTTATGACAAGATGGGCAAGAAGTACGGTGAAAGTAGGGGGGAGCAAAGGGATGAGCGGCCATTGAGCACTATGGGCATTGCTCCCGATTCGCGTCTAATTGCGTTCCCCATCAGCAAGTAGCTCTCGTCAGATTCGACGAACCAATAAGGCTCTGACGTCGCGTGTTCGGAGATTTCACGGCGGTGACACTTTTACGAATTGCGGGTCTGTTCAGTTTTGGTGGTGGCCCGGTGGCCCTGCTGGAGTAAGTTTACCCCGACTACCTTAGACGTGCAGTGCAAAGCGCAGTGCGGCCCCGTTCGCACTGCTTGGCCCAAAGCGGCCAAGCAGTGGCGAGCAGAAGGTCACCGCGGTCATTCCAACGGCGGCACCCCGCGTTGGTCACGCGACGTCTGGCTTCGAGGGTGTCTCTTCCACCGGGTGGAGTTCTCTCAGGGAGCCCAGTTGCCGGATTTGGGGCCATTTTGCGGCGACTCCTGCGACGACCAGAAGTGTGCCCAGGCCGCCGAGGACGACTGACAGCATTGGTCCGAAGAGTTTCGCGGTGACGCCTGATTCCAGGCCGCCCAGTTCGTTGCTGGCTCCGATGAAGACCTGGTTGACTGCGGAGACGCGGCCTCGCATGGCGTCTGGTGTCAGCGATTGGACCAGCGTCTGGCGAATGATCACGCTGATGTTGTCGCTGGCTCCGATCAGTAACAGCATTGCCAGGCTCAACCAGTAGTTCTGAGACATACCGAACACGATCGTCGCCGCACCGAACATTGCGACGGACAACAACAGAGTGCGACCGGCGTGGGTCATGGGGGATCGATGGGCCTGAAAGACTGCCATTGCAAAGGCTCCCAACGCGGGTGCGGCTCGCATCCACCCGTAGCCGATCGAACCGACTCCCAGCCGTTCGGCGAAAACGGGCAGCAGGTAAGTTGCCCCTCCGAGCAGCACTGCCAGCAGGTCGAGTGTCATCGCGGCGAGTAGCAGTGGTGAGTCGAATACGAAACGCAGGCCCGCAGACAATGTCCGCCAGCCAGGCTCCTGCGTCGCTGGTTCGCGCGGCACGTCGTTCGGAAGGAGCAGCGTGATACCGAAACAGCCCAGCAGACACAGGCCCGACACCAGATAGGCCCATGTGACACCGAAGACGATCAACATCCCGGAAACGGCCGGACCGACCCACGCTGCCGTCTCGAACAGGCTGCTCATCCACGCAATCGCGTTGGGATAGGCGGACCGCGGCACCAGGTTTGGCAGGATGGATGCTCGTGCCGGACGTGCAAACGTCAACGCGATCGCATTGGCACTCAGCAGCGAAAACGTCACCAAAAGCGACACGCCCTGCGGATTCCAAGCATTGAACACGCACAACGCCAAAGGGGCCGCTGTCAACGGGATCTGCGTGATGAGCATCACTCGTTTGCGGCTAAACCGATCAGCAACGTGTCCCGCCGGAAGCGCCAGCAGAATCACGGGAATGGCATTGATCAGCCCGACCAGTCCAATGGCAAAGGGATCTTTCGTCCTTTGGTAGACATCCCATTGTATGGTCGCGGACAACACCTGGCTGCCAACGATGGCGAGGACGTAGCTCGCGGCAAACCGGCTGAACGCCACGTACCGAAATGCCTCATACGGATCATGCATTGCCATCGATTCCTGTCACAACCACCGAACCAAGTCATTTGTACGATAGCCGCTCACTTCGGTTTCATCGATCGACATCAATCCTATTCGAGCGATCTGGTGTTGGAAGTCTTGAGCGAAGTCCAAGGTTGTACGACGGACATCTTGTCCGTCGCGAATTTCGACGGACGGGAAGTCCGTCGTACATTTTTTTTCGAATGCGATCTCGTTCCCTTCGTTGAAGTAGAAATCAGAGCGTCCAATGGCACTTTCCACTCAACAGGGAACTCAGACGCCTATGGTAAACACCAGCATGTTTTGTACAATCGGCGAACAAATCATTCCGCTGGGTGGCCCCGATTGCCGCTTCGGCTATCGGGGAACTTGGGCCACCCTGTGGTGATGTCGGCCATCGACTACATCCACGAGAACCCGGTACGAGGTGAACTGTGCCGAACCGCCGTTGATTGGAAATGGTCGAGTGCACGTTGGTATGCTTCCGACCGTAGCGAACATTGACCAGACTTTCCGACGATCCACGGTCTCTCTTGGGACTTTTATAATCCCGATAGCTGCTTGATCACGTCCGATGTCACCCCACGCAACGTCGGACTTTTTCGGGACGCATTGGCACTGGCGATCCAATGATCGCCAGTGCCACCCCAAAGAAGTCCATTGAGGTCGATGTTTTCCGTGGAATCGCGGTGCCGACAGTGCTACCCCGCCGGGGTATTACCATAGATTGCCGAATAAATGTCTCGTCCCATGAATCAGAATCGCAGTGAGGATGCTTCAATCCAGAAACCGGTTCTGGCAATTCGATCCCAGGCGAACTGTTGCGGGTTGGCTGCTCTGGCGTTTGGCATGGTGTGTCCAGCAGCCATTTTTCTGCTGCAGCCCGATGCGAATCTGGTGGTTGGCATACTTACCGGAATTGCAGCCGCAACGAATCTGCTGATCTGGGGGTTGCTTGTTTGGATGAGCCGGTCGATGATGAGAGATGCGGCAGCGCTGATGGCGGGTGGATGGGTTGCCCGTTGGGTCATTCCCGATGCCGAATGGCGGGATTTCGTCGAGTACGAGCGCAGACGATTTCGCTGGGTGATTCCCGGTGTTGCTGCTTTTGGGACGGTTATCGGTGGAGTGATTGGTTATGCAATCTTCGACGGAGGAGACCGAATCGGGGGTGAGATCTGGCTGACGTTTGCCATTCCGATGGTTACCGGGACGCTGTTGTGTGGATTGTTGGGAGCATTCTTCCACTACATCAATCGGCTTCAATTTACGATGGCTGCGCAGAATTCGGGCGTTGTCATTTTCGGTGCGAAAGGCTTTTACATTCCAGGGCTGTTCCGTCCATGGAGAAGCTTTGGTCAGCGCTTTGACAGCGCAGTCGTGGTGGATCCCCGGAATGGACAACTCGCACGACTGGCGATGACGTTCAAAGTGAAATCGAAAAACGGAACCGTGGATGTTCTGGAATATGTGCCAATCCCCTCAAGAAAGGAAGACGACGCAATTCGAGTCGTAAATTGGTTGAATCAGAATCACGGTCAGTAAAGAGGCATGCTTGCGACGTCGTCATGCGCAGGACTTGGAGTTTACGATGCAAGCAGTTGTGACTTATTCCATCGCTGTGGCAATCGGGTTGATGACGTCAATCTGGCAGTGGCGTCTGTTCATGCGTGATCCGCTGCTTGCGAAAACGTTCCGCGGTCATCTGGATGATATCAAACGCTATCTGACCGTCGCTCTCGTGATTGGCGGAGTGACTTCAGCATGTGCTGCCGTTGTTCAGAATCGGCTCGATGTCTTTCATGAGACGTTTCTCGTGTTTGCGGGAACATGGATGTGCGTCCTCGTCATTCTGGCGCGAAGGGAGATTCGGGCGGAGCGATCAGAACAAAAAATCGACGGTGATCCTGGTGCCGCTGCCTGCGATTAAAGCCATGGATTGTCTGGTGTTTCCCGCCATGTTTCGTGACAATCAGGCATTCTTCAGCGATTGTCCGTCGGGACGGACGCTGGATTTTGTGTCTGAATCATGGAAGAGACGATGGCATCGATTCAACAGATTTTGCAGGAAGCGATGGCCCATCAACAGGCGGGGCGTCTGTCGGAGGCGGAAGTTCAATATCGCGAAATTCTTGCACGCGACGAACGTCAGTCCGATGCCTGGCATCTTCTGGGGACGATTGCTCAGCAGATCGGTGACTCGGCCACCGCTCTGGAATTGATTTCGCATGCGATTGAACTGGCTCCGCAAAACGCCAGTTTTCATTGCAATCTGGGAAATGCGTTACTGGCGTTGGGATGTGTTGAGGATGCTGAAGCGAGTTATCGGCAGGCGATTGCCCGGAAAGCCGACTTTCCTCTCGCACATTTCAATCTGGGGCGACTGCTGGCATCGACCGGGCGGACGAATGATGCCGCCGCCAGTTATCACCGTGCGATCCAGTTGCAACCTGATTTTGCCGATGCTCATTACAACCTGGCGTTAATTCATCAGGGGCAGCGTTCCTGGATCGCAGCGATCTCGGGATACCAGCGGACTCTGATGCTTCGGTCCGACCATGCGGAAGCCTGGAACAACCTGGGACTCGTCCTGAAAGAGCAGGGGAGTCTGAGTGAAGCTGTCCAGTGTTATCAGCGTGCGATTCAAGTACGGCCCGGATACGCCGAAGCGTTCAATAATCTGGGGGTTGCCTATCGGGAACTGCGGGAAACTCAAAGAGCTCTCGAATGCTATACGCGATCCCTGCAATTGAAGTCGGATTATGCTGCGGCTTTCAACAATCTGGGAAATCTGTTGCTGAGTATGGGACGTCCGTCTGATGCGGTCACCTGCTTGAAGCGGGCGGTTGAATTGCAGCCGGGATTCGCGGAAGCGTTCACCAACCTTGGTGCGGCATTGCAAGATTTGCGACGATTGAACGAAGCGGAAGAATGCCTGCGGGTGGCTCTTCAGTTGAATCCTGATGATGCCGCGACGTTGCAATCGCTGGGAAATGTTGTTCGTGACGGAGGCGATACGGCTGAGGCAATTGCCTGCTACCGTCGAGCCCTCGAATTGAATCCGCACGGACTGTCGGCACTCGGGCAACTCATTCATCAGTTGCAGCATCAGTGTGCGTGGGATGAACTTCCGGAACTCACAGACAGGGCCATTGCGGCTGTGATGGACGAGCCTCTGCATCCGACTGAAAGTCCCCTTTCGCCATTCGCCTTCTTGACCATGCCGGTGGCGACATCGTCGCAACAGCAACAACAATGTGCATCGCGATGGGCAGCGTATGCCACTCGAACGGCAATTCCCGTTGAACCCTGGTGGAATGAAGCGACGGAAAATGGCGGTCAGGCCCCGGTCACTGCTTCGCCGAAAGACGACAGGCGGATTCGAATCGGATATCTGTCTGCGGATTTTCGGGCTCATCCTGTCGCGGAACTGATTGTCGAGTTATTCGAAGTCCACGATCGCTCGCGGTTTGACGTGATCGGGTATTCGTATGGTCCCGACGACGGGTCTGCGATCCGCAGCCGGATGATGGCTGCGTTTGAGACTTTTGTCGATCTGCGTGAAATGCCGCTGGCGGAATCGATTCAGCGGATCTGTGCTGATCAGGTCGATATCCTTGTCGATCTGACCGGGTTTACGCAGCATGCTCGAACGGAGCTGCTCGCCAGTCGTCCTGCACCAATCCAAGTCAATTATCTGGGATATCCGGGGACGCTGGGAGCCAACTTTGTCGATTATATTCTGGTGGATGAATTCATCGTCCCGGCAGATCGTCAGCCTTACTACAACGAAGCGCTGATTCATCTGCCGCATTGCTATCAGGTGAATGACACGCGTCGAGAAATTTCCTCCAGAATTCCGACGCGGCGCGAAACCGGGTTGCCCGACGAAGGGTTTATCTATTGCAGTTTCAACAGCAATTACAAGATCACAGCCGCCATGTTTGACGTCTGGATGGATCTGCTGAAAGAGACACCATCGAGTCTCCTGTGGCTGCTGGAGAGCAATCGACAGGCACCTGGTAACCTGCGTCGCGAAGCGGAACGACGCGGAGTGGATCCGGGACGCCTTGTCTTCGCTCCCCGGCTGCCTCTGCCCGATCATCTGGCTCGACACCAACTGGCTGATCTGTTTCTTGATACATTTCCGGTGAACGCCCATACCACGGCCAGTGATGCGCTTTGGGCTGGACTTCCCGTGCTGACACTCTCAGGGGAGACGTTTGTGTCTCGGGTGGCTGGCAGTCTGCTGCAGACTCTGGGACTGCCTGAATTGATTACGTTTCGCCAGGATGATTACCGAAGCCGAGCTCTTCAACTGTCGCGTCATCCAGAGGAGCTTGCGGAACTGCGAGAGAGGTTGCGAGCGAACCGGCAGACATCTGCCGTCTTTGATGTTCGCCGCTCCGCGCGGGCGATTGAACGGGCGTTTACGATCATGCACGAAATCCGGCGGTCGGGGGCACCACTCCGTTCTTTTGATGTGAGCGAATGACAGCGGACTGCTGGATGCGTAACCTATTTCGGTGGGTTCGCCGTGGTGGAGTCTGACAATCCAATTCGGAGTGATTCGTCGGCAGAATCTGGCAATCTGATCACAGCGAGACATTCAACGGGGAGTGATGAATGCGGACGATCTCGGGGGCAATCCTGATTCTGACAGCGGAACTGGCATTTGCGCACGCGCATCTGATCGGCTTCCCCCATCAAGTTTATGCAAGAACAATTTTGCTTCCCGTATCGGCCGCGCTGGCTCTGGTCGGTGTCGGGGTTCTGGTCTGGGGTTTTCTGACGGATCGCAAGTCATCGTGACCGGGAATATTTTTGCTTCGACACAGACGCGAGCGAACCGTTCCGCTCCACATGGCTCGACCTGGTCCGTCGGAATCAGGCCCTTTGTCTGTGCGTCATTGGCCGGTGCTGCTGTTCTGCTGTTGATCTATCTTGTTCCTTGGCTTTACCCGCTTCATCTAGCCGAGGTGGCCCTCACATCCGGTGACTTCGCGACGGCACTGTTGCTGGCAGACAAAGAGCTGCGCCAAAACCCGAATTCTTCGCAGGCTCTGCTGATCGCTGGAGTCGCTGCGCAGGGGATTCATCAACCCGAAGTGGCTGCGAGGTACTTTGCCAGAGTTTCTGATGATGGCGATGTGAACTCAATTCGGGCATTGGTCGCTCTCTCGGCCCAGGCATTGTCCGACGGTCGGGCCAATGATGCTGAGCGTTTTTTGCGTCGAGCTCTGGAGATTGATCCGAATCATGCTGAGGCCACGGATCGACTGATCTTTCTGCTGGTCCTGGAAGGACGCAATTGGGAAACGTACGACTTCATTCTGCGGGCGCTGCGTTCCGGACGCGTCGAATGGAATCATCTGATTGTCATTGGTTCGAATAAAACTCAACTTGATGAAAGCGGCAAATTCTCCAGTGCCTGTCTGAACGCGGTCCCCACCGATCCCTTGCCGTTACTGTCCGAAGCACGAACTCAGTTTCGACTGCAGAATGCCAAGTCGGCTCGACAACTGGCAGAACGAATCGTCGCGGCGCGTCCCGAAGTTCTGGAAGCTCAGGGATTGTTGGGGACTATCCTGGCCGAAGCCGCGGATCCTGCAGAATTTTTGCAGTGGCATAAACGACTCCCCTCAGACGCGGATCGAGATCCGGCGGTCTGGTACAGTCGCGGTGTGTGGGCATTGAAGACCGGACAGGTGGAAGGGGCGGTTCGATGTTTCGCGGAGTCATTGCTGCTGAACCCAAATGCTGTCGCTCCGAATCATCAACTTTCATTAGCTCTCGCTTCGCTGCAACACGAAGACTGGGCGGTTGAAATCGGCGAACGGGTTCGCGATCTTGCTCGACTGGATACGCTTGTCCGTCAATTGACGACCCCGCCGGATGTCACTCAGATTCGGGAAATTGTCGGTCTTCAGGAGAAACTGGGGCGCTATTGGGAAGCGGCGGCCTGGTGTCACATCGTCGGGTCGCATCTGTTTACTGAAAAATGGCCGACAGAGACGGCACTCCGTCTGAGAAGATCGCTTGAGGCTTCCCCGTCGGCCACCATCGCTTCTGCGAATCCCGCTTACAAATACGATCTGACGAAGTACCCTTTGCCCGATTGGAATTTCTCAAAGTCAGAGTCACCGCTGCTTCCTGAGGATTCCGCAGAGCATCCCGTTTCATTTACCGATGATGCAACAGCGGCCAACCTGAGCTTCACGTATCGGAACGGTGCCGTTGAAAATCTTGAGTCGATGTTCGAACTCGATGGGGGTGGCGTTGCGGTACTGGATTTCGATCAGGATGGCTGGTCGGATCTTTATTTGACTCAAGGTGGAACGCTGCCTCCGGCGGTCAATCGAACAGACCAGGACATGCTGTACCGGAATCTGGGAAACGGCCGGTTTGAGCCCGTGACTGTTCCTTCACGCACTGGAGACACGGGCTACAGCCAGGGTGTGACCGTTGGCGACTTTGATAATGATGGATTTCCAGATCTGGTTGTGGCGAATATCGGCCCGAATACGATCTATCGGAACAACGGTGACGGAACATTTACTGACGTCACGATCGAGTCGGGGGCTGCGGGGAATGAATGGACTTCCAGTTGTGTTCTGGTCGATATCAACGGCGATTCGTTTCCAGATCTTTACGCGGTTAACTACTTGAACATCGAAGATGTGCTGAGTCGAACCTGCCGGCGTGACACTTCATCAAGATGTGCTCCGGACCAGTTTACTCCTGAGCAGGACAGGCTGTACTTGAATCTGGGTGACGGGCGGTTCGAGGATATTACGCAGCAGGCTGGAATTGTTGACCAGGATGGTCGCGGACTGGGGATTGTCGCCGCCGAGTTTGATGAATCGCGTCGAATCAGTTTGTTCGTCGGCAATGACATGTCTCGCAATTTCTTTTTTGAGAATCAGACATCATCACGTGGGGCCGCCCCCCAGTTTCTCGAACGCGGATTGCTGCAGGGAGTGGCCGTTGACAGTCGCGGGATTCCGAAGGCATCCATGGGGATCGCGGCCGGGGATGCGAACGGTGACGGGCGACTGGATCTGTTCCTTACCAATTTCTACCGGGAGTCGAACAATCTCTATGTGCAGAACGCGGATCATACTTTTTCCGATGGATCCCGCGCGGCGAACCTGAGCGAAGCAGGGGTCTACATGCTCGGCTGGGGTGCTCAGTTTCTCGATGGAGAACTGGATGGATTTCCTGATCTACTGGTGACGAATGGCCATGTCCATCGACCGTCGGATCCCGCCGTTCCCTTTCGTATGCCTCCCCAATACTTTCGAAATCAGGGGAGCGGGCGATTTACAGAATCGTCTGCAGCAACTTTGGGTGATTACTTTCAGGGGAAGTATCTCGGTCGATCTCTGGCGCGACTCGACTGGAACCGCGATGGGTTGGAAGAGGCGTGCATCAGTCCTCTGGATACGCCCGTCGTACTGCTGACAAACCGCACGCGTGACCACGGTCACTTTGTCGCGTTGAAACTCGTGGGCGCCAGTTCGAAGGTGGATGGCACAGGCACGAGCAGTCGCGATGCGATTGGTGCCGCTGTTCGAGTCCGTGCCGGGGGGCGTGAGTGGCAGCGTCAATTGACTGCGGGGGACGGGTATCAGGCCTCGAACGAACGAAGGCTGACGTTCGGGCTCGCAGCGATCGCGGTGATTGATGAAATTGAAGTACGATGGCCATCAGGCCGCGTTCAATCGTTTGGAAAACTGAACATTGACACAGAGTACATTGTTGTCGAAGGTCGGTCGCAGTGCTTTGCCACCGCGCCGTAGAACGAGACAATGGATTGAAGCCTGTCTGTTGTCCGGGGCAGAAATACAAGATGCCCCGTGGTCTGTCGGTAACCACAGGGCATTTTGTTATTTATCAAGGAGTTCACACAACGGTCGTCTCGGGCCGTTGATTCTGAAAGAAACCTGTGGGGTATCATTCAGAATCGAGTGTGCTTCCCGGTCACTTTTCTTAGTAACGGCCGCCGCCGCCGCCCCCACCGTATCCGCCGCCGCCGGAACGACCGCCGCCACCGCCGCCGCCGTATCCACCGCGACCACCACCACCGCCACCACCGGAAC
>Ga0194055_10002386_pt1 | contig 14955 bp, 12 predicted proteins | sample SepL449m_MetaG_FD_155482 | JGI IMG/M metagenome (GOLD analysis project Ga0194055, IMG submission 155482) | Anoxic zone freshwater microbial communities from boreal shield lake in IISD Experimental Lakes Area, Ontario, Canada - Sep2016-L442-9m | ecosystem: Environmental > Aquatic > Freshwater >... | reverse complement strand
TACCAGTCGTGCCGCTGCTGCTGTTCTTGAATCAACTGGCGGAAGTGCCCCTGCTTCTCGGTCGGCAGAGCCCACTCCGTCATTTCACGATAGCTGGCATCAGGCAGGTAGATCCGTCCCGCGGGCGACACATGATCAACGGTCTCGGACATCGTCGTGACTTGAAGCCAGTCACGATTCTCGCTGAGTGCCGTGAAGAACCGGCGCAACCAGCCATCACGGAAGACAAGTTCATTTGATCCCGGCCAGACACCGAATTTCTCACCATCGTCCCCAAACACAAGGACGGAATTCGGATGGCGTTCGGCGACCTCCCGGCAGTAATTGATCGTCTCTTGAGGGTCTTGGTAGGGAATCAGATAGCGCAAGCGTTCCCCACCCGCAAACACTTTCAACAGCCGACCATCTTCTTCGGTCAATTGGTAGGAATACAGGTCGTCGTCGTGCAGGCCAGCGTTGCGAAAGTGAGTATCGTCCAGAAGCGTGTACTCCATTCCCGCTTCGGCAATGTCACCGGCAAACGACTGCTCCCAGACTCGCTCTGGAACCCACATGCCACGCACCGTCGTCGAGTCGATCGCGGCGTGGGATACATGCCAGGATTGATTCGTAAAACGGGCCGCCGAGCAGTTCGATCTGCCCACGGGCCACGAGTCCCCGGATTCGATCGATGTATTCCGGATGGCGATCTGTCAGCCATTCCAGCAGACTTCCAGAGATGTGCAGAACAACCGGGAGATCCGGGAATTCGTCGAGGATATTCAAGAACGGGGCGTAACTGTCCTGATAAGCCCCTTCAAACACCCCGTCGAAGTTGCCGATCGGTTGATGGTTATGCAGAGTCAAAATCAGTCGAACTCGGGCAGCCATGCCAGGACATCCTTTCCCGAATGGCGGAGCGTCGCGCAATGTCGAGATTACCAGACGGTGGACGAAACAGTGGAGTCACAGCCGTATCAGCTGCTCCAGTCGGCAAAATCGTCATTTTAGTCACCGGCCTGCACCGAAACTGCGACCGGCTGCGCAATTGGTTTTGATTGGGTAAACTGCGTCGACTGTACCGGGGCGAGGTAATCGGATAACCACATTTCGACTGTCTTAAGCATCGTTCTGGCGTTCTGACGCGAGGGCACCGTCTCGCATCCACATTTTCGGTGGTACATGCCATCCGATCGAAAAAGCGTTACAATTTTTCAGGTCACAATCAGGTCGCAAATCAAGTTTAATTCGAGCGTGCGGCCCTTGATTTCCCACAAACCACAATTGCCAGGTGCAGTTCATGTCGAATCCGTTTTCTGTTTGGCATTTGGTATTGCTGGAAATATTGACCTGCGTGTTTTCAGTGACGGATGCTCACGCTCAAGCGACGAAGTCGCCACCATTTGGGCTCGACAATCGGATTCCGTGGACGACCTCGAATGTCCGTGGTCGACCGGAACCTCCGCCGCCGTACCGGCCTGAGCGACTCTATTCCAAACTCCGGTTCAAAGGGACGACTCTCCTGGATGTCCTCCCCGGATCCGGACAGTTATTGGTCGGGGAACAGTCAGGAAAGATCCATCTGCTGCCGCTGGATCGAAATGCGGATCAGGCATCCGTCTTTCTTGATTGCAAACAACTCGTCGATCAGATGAATCAGACGGCCAAACCTCCGTTTGCATTGGAAGCACTTTATGGAATGGCGTTTGATCCGGATTTCGCGAAGAATCGCTACTGCTACGTCTGCTACGTGATTCGCAGTACCGACGGTAGTGCAGGCCAGACGGCCGATGGAACACGCGTGTCGCGATTTCAGGTCACTCAAACGGATCCCCCTGTTTGCGACATCTCCACGGAAAAGCTCATGATGTCATGGCTACAAGGGGGCCATAACGGAGGATGTTTGCGATTTGGCCTGGATGGCTGCCTGTACATCTCTACGGGTGATGGTGGATTCGCGTTTCCACCCGACGGTCGCAAGTCCGGGCAGGATCTTTCGACGCTCTTGTCAAAAATTCTGCGCATTGATGTTCGCAAACCTGAGGGAGATCGTCCCTACACCATTCCAGCAGACAATCCGTTCGTTAACCTGCCAGGGGCACGCGCCGAGACGTGGGCCTATGGATTGCGAAATCCCTGGAAAATGAGCATCGACCGCAAGACGGGTGATCTCTGGGTCGGTGATGTCGGGTGGGAATTGTGGGAACTGGTCTATCGAGTGAACAAAGGTGACAACTTCGGATGGAGTATCGTTGAGGGGAAACAAACCGTACATGCAGAAGGACAGCTTGGTCCCACCCCGATTGTTCCGCCAACCATGGAGATTCCGCATACCGACGGGGCATCGATTACTGGTGGGTTTGTTTATCGGGGAAAGCAATTTCCGGATCTTGTCGGTACCTATGTTTTTGGTGACTGGGAAACTCGTCGCATCTGGGGAGCAAAGGTCACTGAAGAGGGCAAGCTTGGGGAGAAGTTTGAACTCATCGACCCGATTGTTCGAATCGTCGATTTCGCAGAATCACCCGAAGGTGAACTCTATCTACTTGATCATGATGATGGATCAATCTTCACGCTGGCGGCTAATGAAGTCCGACCTGACGGGCACAAGTTTCCTCAGCAGTTGAGTGACTCGGGACTCTTCGCATCGGTTCCCCGTCATCAGGTGGCACCAGGAGTACTCCCTTTTTCGGTGAATGCCGAGCAGTGGTCAGACGGGGCATCAGCAGAGCGATTTGTTGCGGTCCCCGGAAATGATCCGATTCGTGTCGCACCACGCCCACGAGCGATTCCCGGCTCGATGTTCAGTCGTGCCACTGATTTTCCGCTCAATTCAGTCCTGATGAAAACGCTATCCGTCGATTTCGTTCAAGGTGACCCAGGCAGCCGGCGTCGTATCGAAACACAGATTCTGCACTTCGACGGACGGGAATGGCAGGCATACACGTATGAATGGAACGACGAGCAGACCGACGCGGTGCTGGTCGATCGCGCCGGCAAAAATCGGACGCTGAATGTTCGCAACGCCAATGTTGATAATGGACAATCTTCTGTGACATGGCGATTTGCCGCTCGAGCCGAATGTATTCGATGTCACAACCCCTGGTCGGAATACACTCTCGGCTTCAATATTCCTCAGTTAAATCGGCCGCACGATTTTGGCGGCACCGTCGACAATCAAATCCGAACCTACCGTCACATCGGACTGCTCGCTGAATCGCCCGATCAACAGGGGGCGAATGTTCCTCCGTCCGAGATGCGATCCATCGAATCGCTTCCGCGTCTGGAGCCCCCCTTTGACGAGCACGAGAATCTGAACGCCCGTGCCCGTTCGTATCTGCACGCGAATTGCGGTCATTGTCATCGGAACAACGGTGGCGGCTCGTCGTATATCTTTCTTCAGCATGATTTGTCGCTGAAGGATACGAAAGCGATTGGGACTCGGCCGACACAAGGAACGTTTGGAATTCACGAAGCCCAAGTGCTGGTGCCCGGTGATCCGTTTCGCTCGGTCCTTTATTTTCGGCTCGCCAAGGTAGGGCCCGGGCATATGCCGCACCTTGGCGCCAGGCAAGTCGATGAACGTGGATTGAAACTTATTCACGACTGGATTCGCGCAATGCCGCCGAGGTTGGAAGAGTCTTTAATGCTTGATCGCCTGATTGAAATTGGTGAGGCAGTCGCTCGCCGGAAAGAGCAGGCGGAACAACCGATCGCAGAACAAAAGCTCGCCCGAACGCAGGCTCAACGCCAAAAGCGTGATCAACCTTCCGATGCTGATCTGGCCGAGGCCAGAAAGCAAGTTGCCGAGATCCATGCCAAAGCTGTAAAGCAACGAGCCGAAGAACGAGCGAAGTTAACGTCGGAACTGTTATCGTCGTCGCTCAAGGCGGTGATGCTCGCAGAAGCTGTTCGAAGCAATCGTCTCTCTTCGGAAACGCGAGAAATGGTGATCACCATGGCACTTGCCGCGACGACTGATCCGGCAGTCCGCGATCTGTTTGAGAGCTTTATTCCAGAGAATCGCAGGACCAAACGTCTGGGAGAGACAATCGATCGGACCGAGATACTGAAACTGGTCGGAGATACTGAGCGAGGAAGGCAGCTTTTTCACGAATCGACCGTCGTTCAATGTCGAAACTGCCATAGAATCAGCGGGAAAGGGACCGAACTTGGTCCGGATTTGGATGGAATTGGCAAGAAATACGATCGGTCACGATTGCTGGAGAGCATCCTTCAACCCTCGTTGCAGATTGACCCGAAGTACAAAGCATGGTTAATCGAGACAAAGTCCGGTCAAGTCCTGACTGGATTGATAATCCGTCGGGATGCAAAGGAAATTGAATTGCGGGATGCCCAGAACAAATTGCATCGCATATCCGCAGATGCTGTCGAGGAAATTTTTCCGCAAACGAAATCGCTGATGCCAGAATTGCTGGTACGTGACTTCACCGCGCAGCAATTGGTCGATCTTCTCGAATACCTCGGTTCGCTGAAGACGACGCCGTGACGAAGTGAAAAACTCCAATAAACAAGTTGTTTTGCACCGGGGCCGAGGCTGAAGCCCCTGTGATCAACAGGTCGCAATCCGAATTCATCGAGATTCGGCCAGGCAACAGGACAGGAACACGCCGTGTCAAAATTCGCAGTCATTCTTCCGGCGGCTGGAAAGAGCAGCCGGTTTGCAACGCAACAATCCAAGAAGAAGGTTTTCGTAGAATTAAAAGGCCGCCCCGTCTGGGTACGAACGGCAGAAGTCTTTGTGAATCGTGACGATGTCGTGCAAACAATTGTGGTGCTGGCGCCCGAGGACATCGACTGGTTCAAAGAAAAATTCCGTCCGAACCTGGCATTTATGAATGTGGAAATTGTCGCCGGGGGGGCCGAGCGAGCCGATTCGGTGATGAACGCTCTGGCTCGGGTTCGAATGGACGTCGACTTTGTGGCCGTCCACGATGCGGCACGGCCATTGATCGTGAAAGACTGGATCAATAATGTCTTCCGCGCGGCTGAGCAGCACTCCGCGGCCCTGCTGGCAACTCCGGTCACCAGCACTCTGAAACGAGTGGACGGAAACCGTCAGGTTGAACAGACTGTCTCCCGAGAACACCTCTGGGCTGCCCAGACACCCCAGGTCTTTCGCCGCGAATTACTGATGGAAGCGTATGCTCGTCGAGGCGACTTGCAACCGACAGACGAAGCCCAGTTGGTCGAACACATTGGGCATCCTGTCCAGATAGTGGAAGGCTCACCGCTGAATATCAAAATCACGTCACAGGAAGATTTTCGAATGGCCGAGTTCCTGCTGGATGCCTTGCCGAAAGAGAAACTCGCCAACTTCCTGCATCCGTTTGCGGACGAAATCCTTTAAGTGTTTCAGCGTGATTTGTTACGGCAGGACTAACGAAAAGAGGAGAGAAAGGGCATCCCCTTCTCTCCTCGTTGTCATTCACAATGACGATCGTTACGTGTCAATCAGTTGGAAGGAACCAATCGGGCAGGTGGTACTGCGGACGCGATCTTTGCAAACACGTCCTGCATCTGCGAGGACATTGCGGCGACGGTTGTACCGGCAGGAACGTCGAGCCAGTAGCCTTTGCCTAACCACGCTACGGCCTTCATCAGGTTGCGGTCTGCTACGGAGCCGACGCTCACCGAGTGAACCGTATACCCTTTGTCAACAGCGATCTTGACCTTGGCAAGCACATAGGTGATTTGAGGGTCGGTTGACGAAAAGTCGGCAACTCCATCTCCGTTGTAATCAAACATCGTATTCCAGTTCCAGCCAGCGGGAAGAGCGGTACTGTCTCCCGAATCAATTGTATTGGCCTTTCCGTCCGTCATCAGGATGATCGCAGGACGTGATCCATCTCGCTTGTACGCATCAAGCATGGCAATGGCGTCTTTCATTCCACCACCCATGTTGGTTGCGTCGCTGTAATACGCGGCCTGCTTATACTGCATCAACTTGGCGATCGTGGCGTAATCCTTCGTCATCGGATTGGCCGAGATATTGATCTTTGGGAATGCAGGATTTGTATCGTTAATTGTGGTTTCCATGCGGTGATTGGTGTCGTAGCTGACCATCCCCAATCGGTCGTCGAATCCGAGCTGAGTCAGGTAATCACACAGCAACTGCTGTCCGTCCTTGCAGGCCTGGAACGGATAGTGGCGAGTCTTCCACAAATCCTTGTTGACGGAGTGTTCCGGATAATTCTTCATGATGTAACAGACGTAAGTGATTCCACCGTACATTTCGTTGTACCCGTACGTCGGCAGGGCAGTACCAGTCTGGACATAAGTGACATAGTCCGACCAGCTTCCTCCGGCATACGGATAGTTTCCGGTCGTCAAACCAAATGCCGCCATGACGTTTGCAGCCGAGTTGGTATGGTTCGCGAAGGTCACGGTCTGTGTCGTGCTACCGACTTTGTAAGCAGTGATCGTCACTGCCGTAATACGGGCGGTACCGGTGTATGTCCCCGTTTTTGTCGTAGTGCCACTGACGTTGAACGTTTGCGTAGAACCTGTCGAGTACGTCAACTTGACGGTTTTCAGGCCCGTGGTGCTCGTCACAGCAACAGACGTTCCCTTGAACGTGACTGCTGCAGTAATGCTGGTATTTGTCTGCGTGTGAGTGAAGTACTGCGGAGTGTAGGTCATTGTCCCCAGGGTCAAAGGCTGCAAATCGTTCCAGACCATCAGGATCGCATCTTCGATTTGCGTTTTCGTCAGTCCGGTAACGACTTCATCGGTGAAGTAGCTGTCGAAATTCATCGAGCGCGAGAAGTCTTGGACGATCACCATGTCGCGCGGGTCGATAAACGCGACAGCTTCCGTTAGAATTGTTGTTCCGCCGGATCCAATACCGAAGAGCGAAGGAACCTTGGCATCAGGAGCGCTCTTGGTGGTGCCGTCGCGGCGTGCTTTTACTTTGACGACATTTGTCTGGCTGGCACCAGCGTTCCAGTCGATCAGGTACGTTTTCGTCGTGGTGTCGTAATACCGCCGCCCAAACGTGACGTCGATTGCCGAGTTGACATACACATTGTTCATCTGTGCTACCGCGGCAGCCTTGGTCCGAGCCTGATCCTGAGCATACGCGAAAACGTTGCTGACGTTGGCTCCGGCGGTACTGAGGGCATCGGTGATTTCCATCGCTCCTGCCAGTGCAGCAGAGTCGACCGCCGCCTGCATTTGCGATCTGGTGAGCGATGCGACTCCGATATCAACGGCGAGTGCCATGAACGCCATCACGGCCACCAAGGTCACGGCCCCCACGACCAGGAATACGCCACGCCGTGACGTGGACATCTCTGCCCATTGGGCAGGGATTCTATTAAGGTATCGACGCATAGAATTCATCCTTAAAGCGGCATCCGGTCGCCATCGGCCACCTTGCAGGTGGAGACACAAAATGTTGACAAATCTCAGTCGGCATCACTCTTCAAGAGTCGATGCGAATCAGTAGCAGGGACTGACGACTTCCATGTCTGGTATGTGGGTTGATCTCAGCTGCACGGCTGGGAGTTTTGGCCCGTTACAGTACGAGAGTGTTTTTGCCTTTGCGGTAAACGACAAAGGCTGAAATCGTCTGGCCCGTATGTGGATAGAACGTGACGGAAGTGACTGCAGAATACGGCATCACCGCGCGAATTTTGAAAAGTTGCAGTTGATTCGCACTGTTCGAAAGGTCAAATGTTGACCCTGCGTTTGCCCCGTCGGCAGCAGTGATGGTGATCGTGATATTGCTGGTGTTGAACCCTTCGGCAGCCAGAAAATTCTTGATATCCAGGATGACTTTCTGGTTGATCGTTTGACCGGGAAGCAGGCGACTGGTGTAGTCCATCGAAGCAACCCGTCCCGCTTCGCGAAGCGCAGTCGTCAGCGTCTGGGCAGCCGTGATTGCCAACCCGGTCTGGATCGTTCCCATGGTCAGGGCGACAAATAAGGGGGCCATCAGTGCGAATTCAACGGTAACAGCCCCTCGTCGACGCTGTTGCGTCGGAGTTGTCGGCCGCCCCATGGGTTTCGAAAGAAGTCTCATGATCTTAAATCCAGTTCGCCATCGTTATTCGTGACGCAAGACAGATTGCCCGGTGACGGTTCGACCTTTGACCCAGAACGGGGGCAGCAGAGCGACCTGGTCATATGGGACGGTTACTCGAACGACGAACAGGCGACCCTGTTCCGCCGTACTGAGTTCGACTGCCGGAAGGGTTGCGTAGTTGATCGAGGCGGGGGTTACGGTAGAGGTGTCAAAAACACTGGCGTCCTTGATGTTGACGGTTGCCTTGGCGACGTTGATCGACGAACCGACAATCTGCTGGACTTTCGCCTGGCACTGTGCTGTCGTCACGCCAGCGGAACTGCCATACCGTGCCCCTGCCTTCGCAGCAGCTTTCAGCATGTGCGAGACAAAAAAGACATGACCAAACTCCATCAGTGCCGCGAGGAACATGATGAAAACGGGCATGGTGATGGCAACTTCGACAGCGGAACTTCCGCTGCGTTTGTTGCGTCGGTGATTTTGTGATTGTGTTGTTTTCATTCTTCCCGTCCCTGGGTCAGTCACGGCGAGGGGATAAGGACTTTCCGCCTGACCATTTGAACTCTAGTTCGAGAATTCCGTCCTGTCGGGAAAAAATTTAGAAAAACGGGAAATTCGATTTTCCCCATCAAAGTCAGGGGTGCCTGATGCTCGCCTGGACTCGCTGACATCCCACTGAGACCGCGATCAATCCCGTTCGATGGTCATGGCAGATCCAGGGGTCCCTCTTCGGCATGATCTGCTGACGGACGCAGATGGCCATTCGGGATGTCCGCAATGTCAATTTGTAATGAACGTGCCGATTGTAGCTGTTGGTTCACGCGTTCACGTCGTGACGACCCGACTCGGACCAATCCCGACAGGGTTCGTCTGCCGATTCGAATAAGGACGGTGCACGAATTCCACGATCTGTGACGGATACAGTATGACTTCCATGGATGTTCCGGCTGGTTCTGCCAATAGTCCCGCGAAAGTGGTTTCGTCGCGGCGACGGTTGTTGATGCTGTGTGCGGCTTCGCTGGCAGCCGGGATTGGCGTGGCCAAATGGCTGGACTTGCGCGGTTCCGTTTCCTACGGCGGCGCCTTGCAGTCTCGGACGACCAGCATCACTGCCGAACGGACCGCACGCATTCAGGAAATCCTGCTTGTACCCGGCCAGCGAGTTGTTCCCGGAGACAAATTGCTGCAGCTGAGCGATGACCGACTCGCTTCGCAAATTGTCCAGAAACAACGCGAATTGGTGGAACTGGAAGCGGAGCTGAAGCAAGCCAGGGCCACCGCTGATGTCGAACTGGAATGGCGAAAGCGGGAATTGAACGGCGAGATTTTCCAGACTCAACTGAAAGTCTCGAGCGTCACGCAGGAGCAAACGGCGAAGCAAGTGGAGCAACTGGCCTGGCAGGATCATTTGAAGGGGATGCAGCAGAATCGGATCGGTCCTGATCTGGCAGACGCCGAGCTTCCTGTAAAGTCTATCATCCTCGATTCCCCCTTCGCCGACGAGCGAAAGTTACAGGCCATCTTGCGGGAAGATGCGGCTGCTATTGCCGCAGAAGCGCTGACCGCACAAATTGCTCTGTGTGAACAACAGCTGGATCGCTTGCGAAATCTGGAAAAAGATTTGCCAGACAAGGTGCGAGTCTCTGCGGGAGTGGATCTGATTGAAACCCGGATTACGGGAGCACGTGACGAACTCGCTGGACTCGAAAAGCAGCGTGAGGCGCTAACGGTGATCAGCCCGGCGCACGGAATCATTGGCACGATTCATCATCGACCGGGCGATGTCGTCAGTGCGGGAAATGCCATGGTTGAACTTCTTGACGATGAACGACGACATCTTGTGGCATGCATTCCGACTTCCGCCGCCACGAAGTTGCGATCCGGGACGAAAGTCGAACTGATGTTTCCGGGACGCCAGAACCGAATCGGACTGGTGGCTGCGATTCCACCGCATGCGATTCCTGCTGATCACAAATCCTCGTCAGCAGATTCGCAAGTGGAAGTGAAAATCGAACCTGCCGGAAAGCTGTGGCCCAAGCTTCCCGTCGGGTCGCGAGTGCAGGTTCACGTTCAGCAGTGAGGGTATCGCCAGGACCTCACGCCCGCGTCGCTCAAGACGCCAAGACGCAAAGATTTCAAGTATTCCAGATATCGCCTCTCTCCAACCTCTTCCTCACTTTGCGTCTCCGCGTCTTTTCGTGAGTCCCTCTTCCACTCGCGTTTCAGCGTGAGACCACCAACAAGCGGCTCCGTCTGATGCTCAACTTCAGTACTGATCGGATGAACGACCATGCGGCTTCCGGTGCCTTCCGGCCCGACGTGACGGCCGTTCCATCAGATTTTACATGGGGCGAGAATCGTGAGCATGGTCGGCATCCGGCGATGCCCAGATTATGCGCCGCAATTTTGTCATTCTGATTGACTTGATGGCCGTTCCACCGTTTCGCTGATTACGGCGGTGATATTTGCATCCACATGAGTGGGATGGCGGATTCCCAAGACTTGAACGACCGGCCCGTTGGGCCTCAGGAAGCACTTTGTTACGCGACTGATCCCCGGCCCGAAGGGGCCCGAAGGGGCCGGGTTGGGGGAACGGATGGCCCCCTTGGGCCGGAAAACGGAAAAGAACTCGCCCATTTTTCTGTCGACCGAAATATCGGAACGAATACTCTGTCCAACCGCGTCCAACCGAGGATTTGTTGGGCTTCCGGCCCAATGGGCCAGAAATTCACCCCGCCCGGCCCTTTCGGGCTCCTTCGGGCTGGGAACACGCCAAACAACGAATCTGAGGCCCAACGGGCCGACCATTCCATCGGATTTTACAGGAGCCGAGAATCGTGAGCATGGTCGGCATCCGGCGACACGCCAGTTAAAATCGTGTGCGCCCATTTGTCGACCTAGGCCAGCTCTGAAATCGCTTCTCGTCAATCAAGCCCAGACACCGAAAGTTAAAAAAGTTATTTTTTCGCCCTGCCTTAGGGCGTTTCGTGCTTTGCACATCGATTCGCGCAATCAGCGATTGTCACGGACATGTGCTATCCCTTTGGGCAATTCCCCAAGTTTCTGTAACGACTACAATCTTCAACGCAAACTCTGCAAAGATGCGGCAGCCACACGGAGGCTCATCCCTCCTCCTACCTGCAAAAGCTGCCATTGGTACCTGAAATCTGACATGTCAAAGACCAAAATCATCTGTGCACGGTCCATCGAACCTGTGTGGCACGCCGCGTGCTTACAATCTCTGCCATGCAGTTCGCAGTCGTCTTACGGGTCCAAACTGAAAGATGTCAGCGAACTGCGATCATCGCGAACACTGTGCAATTGATTGGAAACCAGCTTGCTCAGTTTCCGGAAGCAGCAAATAATGGCCACCCTGATGATGTTGAAACGATTGGCGACATCAGATTGTTCGGTGAACACGGGGACGAGCCATGCTGGCTGTAGAAGTAAACTGGGATTTGTTCAGCCAATACGGGAAGGTCATGTCGCCCACGACTCTGGTTGTGGGGGCATTCCTTGCCGGAGTCTCCATCTGGTTGGTCTTTTATTTGCGAGCACGGTTTCGCGAAGATTCCGGTCGTACCGATAACGAACTCGAAATGCTGACTCAGTTTCGTGAATTGCGTCAGCAGGGTGAGTTGACAGAGGAAGAGTACCGATTGATTAAGAGCCGACTGGCACACGAAGCGGGGGTTCGAATGAGCGTAACCCCTGCCAATGGCAGACAATCGGCAGATACTGCCAAAGCGGGTGTTCAACAGGATTGTGGCACCGAAAAGACCGGGGAAACCGGACGCGACGGCAGTGATTGCGAAAAATCAAGTACGACGGACGAATCGCCGAACCAGAATTCGGCAAAGTAAGATGAGACAGGAGTTCGGGATCAAAAGTTCGGGACGATCCTGAACAGGAATTCGATATGTTTGCAGGGCCAAGGACGTGCCGCTTGCTTTCATCAATGAGTTACTCACCGACGAAACCCAATCGGCAGCGTTGAAGGAAAGCCAATGGCCTCGGGACGCGATTTCATGTCATCCGCCGGAAAACGTGGGGCGACCGGCAAAAAAAACGCCAACTGTTCGTTCTGCCGCAAGAGCTACCGAGAAGTCGGTCCGCTCGTGGAGGGACCTGATGAGGTCTACATCTGCGGTGAGTGCATCGAGCTGTGCCAGAATATCCTGGACCAGGAACGGAAACGGCGCGGGACTTCCACCAAGCTCTTCAGCCGTGTCCCCAGTCCGCGGGAAATTACGGAACACTTGAACCAGTACGTGATCGGTCAGGATCGTACCAAGAAGATCCTGTCGGTCGCCGTTCACAACCATTACAAGCGGTTGACGGCGGCATCGGACACGGAAAACGAAGTCGAAATTGAAAAGTCGAACATTCTGCTGATCGGCCCGACCGGTTCTGGCAAGACGCTGATGGCTCGCACGCTGGCTCGTCTGCTTCAGGTTCCGTTCGCCATCGGTGACGCCACCACTCTGACAGAAGCTGGCTACGTCGGAGAAGACGTTGAAAACCTGCTGCTGAAGCTGCTGCATGCGGCTGACTTCGATATCGAAGTTGCTCAGCGAGGAATCGTCTTCATCGACGAAATCGACAAGATCGGGAAGACGTCACAAAACGTCTCGATCACACGCGATGTTTCCGGTGAAGGCGTTCAGCAGGCTCTGCTCAAGATGCTGGAAGGGACCGTTGCCAACGTCCCACCACAAGGGGGACGAAAGCATCCTGAACAGCAGTACATCCAGATCGATACCACTAACATCCTGTTCATCTGCGGTGGGACGTTCGTCGGCCTGGAAGACATCATCGCCAAGCGAATGGGCAAGCGAACGATCGGTTTTGGTGCTCAAGCTGTTGAGGATCACAACAAGGTTCGCAGCGGCAAATTGCTGGCCCAGGCATCCACCGATGACATCATCGAATACGGCATGATTCCTGAACTGGTCGGCCGACTGCCAGTGATCAGTGCCTTGGCTCCGCTGGAAGAAGAAGACCTGGTTCGGATCCTGATGGAACCCAAGAATTCTCTGGTCAAGCAGTACCAGAAGTTCTTCCAGATGGAAAATGCCGAACTGGAATTCACACCGGAAGCTCTGCGGGAAATCGCCCGAATCGCCAAGGCCAAGGAAACTGGTGCTCGTGGACTGCGTTCGGTAGTCGAAGAATCGATGTTCGAAGTCATGTATGAACTTCCCGATCAAGCCGCTGGAAAGAAGTACGTGCTGACGCCGGAAGTCGTACGCGGCGAAACCGGTTTGCGACCTCTGGATGATTCCGCAGCCGCCTGATCTGGCAGGCAGATGACGAGAAAAACTGAATGCGACCGCCCGGCTTGAAAAGGCCGGGCGGTTTGCATTTCGGATGAAGCGGTCTCTATCACCAGTCGGCAGACAGTTCGAATCTGCTCCTTTGCAGAGGCAATTCCGTCGCCAGTGAGATCTTCGACGCAAGGTGGTCTGCTGCGGGGTGCGCGAGTGACGTACCCCGTTAAATAAATAGGGGGAATTAACCCACGGACTTTCGATTCTGGCCAAGGGCTTCCTTCAAAGACCATGGCGTCCTCTGGCCAAAATCGAAAAATCGTAGGCCCGAGATCTAATTCGCGCAGGTTCGCGGTTCACAAACGCAACTGCCGTTGTCGATTGACAACGGCAGTCTATGAAATCACGGGGATACAGAAGACTTACTTCGCGTATTCCACAACGCGAGTCTCGCGCAGCACGGTCACCTTCACTTCACCAGGATACGTCAGCGACTGTTCAATCGCGGCGGCAAGGTCGCGACAGAGTCTAGCGGCCTCACGATCACTGACATCCTGAGGATTGACGATCACGCGAACTTCGCGACCCGCCTGGACGGCAAAGGCCTGTTCCACGCCTGGGAACCCGCAGGCGAGTGTTTCCAGTTCTTCGAGACGTCGAACATACTTCTCCAGCGTTTCGCGACGGGCACCGGGACGCGATGCCGAACAGGCATCGGCTGCTGCCACCAGCACGGTGTAAATGTACTCGGGCCGAATGTCGTCATGGTGCCCCAGGGCGGCGTGCACGACTTCACCCTTTTCTCCATAACGTTTCAGGAGTTCCGCACCGACCGCTGGGTGACCACCTTCCATCTCGTGATCAGCAGCCTTCCCGATGTCATGCAGGAACCCGCACCGGCGACCCATGTTCCCGTTCAGGCCGAGTTGCTCGGCCATCAAACCGGTCAAATGCGCCACTTCGATCGAGTGTCTGAGGACGTTCTGGCTGTAACTGGTTCGGAAGTGTAGGCGTCCCATCAGATCAAGTAACTTGTCGTGTAGATTGGGGACACCCGCTTCCTGAGCCGCTTCATTCCCCTGGCGATGGATGAATGCTTCCATCTCTTTCTGAGTTTCAGCCACGATTTCGTCGATACGAGTCGGGTGGATTCGTCCGTCTTGAATCAATTTCACCAATGCCTGCTTGGCAGTCTCGCGGCGAACACTGTCGAATGCCGAGACCACAACGACGCCGGGGGTATCATCGACGATGACATCGACGCCAGTCGCCTTTTCAAACGCCCGAATATTGCGGCCTTCGCGGCCGATGATTCGCCCCTTCATCTCATCACTGGGGATATCGATCGTTGAGACAGTCGATTCTGACGTATGTGCCGAAGCATAACGCTGGATGGACATGCCGATGATTTCTCGAGCCATCCGCTCTGACTGCTGCTTCAGTTCCGCTTCCTGCTTGAGAATCAGCGCCCCAGTTTCATTCTTCAGCTCGCGTTCAAGCTGAGTCATCAACATGTCGGTAGCGGCTTTCTGGTCCAGGCCGCTGATCTTGTACAGTTGCTCCTGCTCTTGCTTCAAGACGCGATCGAGTTCTTTCTCTTTAGCATCGATCGTCTTGTTACGCTCGGCCAGCTTGGTATGTGTCGCTTCGAGCATT
>Ga0194055_10002383_pt1 | contig 14962 bp, 13 predicted proteins | sample SepL449m_MetaG_FD_155482 | JGI IMG/M metagenome (GOLD analysis project Ga0194055, IMG submission 155482) | Anoxic zone freshwater microbial communities from boreal shield lake in IISD Experimental Lakes Area, Ontario, Canada - Sep2016-L442-9m | ecosystem: Environmental > Aquatic > Freshwater >... | reverse complement strand
ACCGCACTTCTGGCGGTTCCTGGCCTACCAGCCGTTCGTCGCCAGCATCGGCGTGCCCCTGCAGCAGCGCACCCCCTACCTCGAACGGCTCATCTTCGGGTTCGGCCCCAAGGAACACCGGGTCAAGCGGGCCGACGCCAAGATCTACGCCGAACGCTTCCGCCACCCGGTGACCGCGCGCACCGCCACCGACACCTACCGAACCTTCCTGCTGCGCGAATTACCCTCTGCATCAAGGCAACCCGAGAAGCGCCGGGCTACCGCGCCGATCCGCGCACTGTTCGGGATGCGCGACTTCGCGATCCACCCCTCGCTCGCCTCGCCGAAGACCGCCAACGCCGACGACTACACCTTCGAGCCCGTCGACGCCGGACACTTCATCATCGACGAGCGGCCTGACCTGGTCCGGGCGCGGCTGATCGCGCTAGCTGAAGAGACGAAATGACCGACGCCGCAGAGCCTTTCGTCCCGCCGACGCCCGCCGAGGCGCTGGCTGGCCTGGGCATGCCGATGGAGGAGGCCATGCGTACCCAGCGGGCAGTGCGTCGTCTGCACCTCGAACCGGTCTCCCACGACGTCCTTTTGCCGCTGCTGGAGCTGTCGCTGAAGGCGCCGACCAGTTCCGACAGCCAGGACTGGCATTACATCGTCGTCGAAAACCCCCTGCAGAAGGCAAAACTCGCCAAGCTCTACCGGCGGCTCTATCGCCTCTTCAACCCGATCGTCGAGCGTCAGGCGCGCGGCGACGCACAACAACTGCGCACCATCGCCCCGGGGCAGTGGCAGGCCGAAAACTTCGAGCGGCTACCGGTTTTCGTCATCCCCTGTTACCGGCGCAACCTCAAACACAAACCGGTCGGTCGACCGCAGATCTCGGTCGCGTCGTTCTACGGATCGGTGTTCCCGGCGGTGCAGAATCTGTTGCTTGCCTGCCGGGCTGTCGGACTGGGGGCGTCTTTGCAGACCCTGCCGATCTGGTGGGTCCCCTCGGTGCGGCGCATTCTCGGCCTGCCGCGCGACGTGGTTCCGGTGTGCATCATCCCGATCGGCTGGGCCAAAGGCCGTTACGGCCCGACCACCAGACGACCGATCGGTGAGGTGGTGCACCTCGACCGCTTCGGGAATCAGCCTTTTCGCTGAGCCCCGAGCGCCCTGAATCCCTACTTTGCACAACGACTCACGGAACGCCGGCATGAGCCGCGCTTCACAAGCGGAGTGCACAAACGAGACAAACTTGACGTGGAGCCCAAAGCAAGGCAAGGGATCTGCTGGCGGCCGCCCACCGGCACTCTGCGAGCGGATCTACAAGCACCCCAACACCGTCAACGAGTTAGTAGCCCCTGGGCTTTGTCGGAATGCTGTAGCCCCGGGGCGCGCTCGCCTTCGTCTTCACCGGCGAGCAATTGACAATGACTAGGGTGGTGCAGGGAGGTAGGCTGGGCGCGCTTGGGGCGGCTTGCGCACTCGGCAGCCCGCCACCGTTCATCACAGCTACTCCAACCAGTGCAGCGCTCACCGCAAGCTTGAAGCTTGCCATCGTTCGAGTCCTCCCTGAAACCACCAAAATAGCAACGGTTCCTGCCATCTTGGATGAAGGTAACTTGGATGTTCCTGAGCGGCCCAAATCGCAGCCAGCCAAAAACCTCTCAATCAAGTCCAAAGCTTATGCAGCGCAACGGGACCCTGTCCCCGTCGTCGGGATCCGGGCGAACAGCTACTGCGCCAGCTTCATGTTGAACTGCACCTGACCGCCGTCGACGGACACCACGGACACCGTCACCCCACGTGTCTCGGGGCCTTTGGTCACCGCGCAGGTGATCGAGGCGCCGACGTCGGTCGCGAGATCGCCCGGGCACACCACTGAATCGGGCGGTGAACCGGCCTGCGAGGTGAGCTGCGAGCTGATCATCTGCTGCAGGTCCGCCGCGGTCACCGAGGCGGACGCGATGCCGGCCCCCACGCTGAGCGCGAGCAAGGATCCGGCGGCCGCTGCCAGAGTCTTCTTCATTACGAAAAAGGTACACGAGAATCCCAGGCGACTCCGTGTGAGTTCCCTGTGGCCGAGGCTGTCGCTGCCGGCCGGTGGCGCAAGGCCGGGGAAAATTCCTGGTTCGCGCCCGGCGCCGCCGACTTTTTGGTTCGCTGCCTGTGCACGCGGTCGCCACTGGGAGGGGAGGTACGCCCGCGGGGTCTTTCCGTGGAGGTCAGGAGCCGATGGGTACGACGGTCAGGCGCCGGTTGGCGGCGGTGCTCGCACTGCTCGCCGCGCTGATCACGATGACCGGCCCGCCGGCCGGGGCCGAACCGTTATGGCAGCCGGCCGCCACCCCGCTGATGACTCCGTGGACCGCCCTCGTCGGCCCGAACAACGCCCTGCCGGACTATCCGCGCCCGCAGATGGCCCGGACCACCTGGCAGAACCTCAACGGCGTCTGGAGTTACCTCGGCCGCACCGGCGCTCCCGCCCTGGCCGCCCCGTCGCCGGCGTCCTACGGCGAGCAGATCCTGGTTCCCTACCCGCCCGAGTCGGCACTGTCCGGCATCGCCCGCCACGACGACGACATGTGGTATCGCAGGACCTTCCAGATCAACGGCAACTGGCAGGGCCAGCAGGTGCTCCTGCACTTCGGCGCGGTGGACCAGGTCGCGACGGTCTGGGTCAACGGTCAGCAGGTCGCCCGCCATGAAGGCGGCTATACCGAATTCAGCGCCGACATCACCGCCGCGCTGCGGCCCAGCGGCCCGCAGGAGATCGTCGTGCGTGCCGAAGACCGCAACGAAGCCGGCCCCTTCCCGGTGGGCAAGCAGCGCAATCACCCCGAAGGGCTGTTCTACACCGGCTCATCGGGTATCTGGCAGACGGTCTGGCTGGAGCAGGTGCCCGCGGCTCACGTCGAAAAGATCAATATCACAACGGATCTCGAGTCGATCACCGTCGAGCCGAAGACGTCGGGCACCACCGACGAGCGTGTCGTGGTGTTTGTCGCGAAGACGCCCGGCCGTGTCGTCGCGATCAACTCCGGGGCACCCGGCGATTCGATCCGCATCCCGATCCCCACGCCACAGTTGTGGACCCCCGACCATCCGTATCTCTACTCCATGAAGGTCGCCGTGGTCCGGCCGTCCGGGCAGGTTGTCGACGTCGTCTCAAGCTATGCCGGGCTGCGCACCATCGGTACCGTCGCCGATCGCCAAGGCCGCCAACGCATTGCGCTCAACGGCAAGATCACCTTCCTGCACGGCCCGCTGGACCAGGGGTACTGGCCCGACGGGATCTATACCGCGCCGACCGACGACGCCTTGAAGTCCGACCTGCAGTGGACCAAGGACCTCGGAATGAACCTCGTCCGCAAGCACGCCAAAGTGGAGCCGGCACGCTGGTACTACTGGGCTGACAAACTCGGGCTGCTGGTGTTCCAGGACATGCCCTCGCTCGATGTCTCGCTGGCGATTCCGGTCGGTCCCGCGCCAGATCCGGTGAAGACCGCCAAAGCGAACTTCGAACACGAACTGTTCGCGATGATCGATCAGCTGCGCAGCGTGACGTCGATCGTCGGCTGGGTTCCGTTCAACGAGGGCTGGGGCGAGTTCGACACGGCGCGGATCGCCGCGGCCGTCAAGGCTGCCGACCCCACCCGGCTGGTCGACGCCAACAGCGGGGTGAACTGCTGCAAGACTCGCGGCGACACCGGCGCCGGCGACATCTACGACGATCACACCTACGTCGGTCCCGGCCGCCCCGGCAACGCGGCGCCGGGAATGCGGTTGGCCGCCATGGGATCCGGGGCCGACAAGCGGGTCCGGGTCGACGGCGAATACGGCGGCCTCGGGTTGGCTCTCGACCACAACCGCTGGCCCGGCCAGCCGATGTCCTATGAGATGACCGACAGCCCGATGCGCCTGACCCAGCGCTTCGTCGACGTAAGTTTCGCGCTGGAGGACGCCGTACGCCAAAGCGGACTGTCGGCCGCGATCTACACCCAGACCACCGACGTCGAGAACGAGGTCAACGGCTTCCTCACCTACGACCGTTGGCAGATCAAGATGTCGGTTCCCGTGGTGGCAGAGCGCAATCGCGCGGTGATCGCGGCCGGCTCGGACTCCGGATAGATCAGCCGGATACGCCGAACAGGCTCAGCTTGTGAACCCCGGCGTCAGTGCAGGGGCAGCGCGTGCGGGGCGAAGAGGCCGAACGCCATGAACGCGAGGCCGACGGCGATCAGCAGACCGCCGGCCAGGAAGCTGCGCCGGCCGATCCCGGTCAGCACTAACGCCGAAGCAAGCACGATGCCGATTTGGAAAGCGGCAGAGGCGAACTCGTAGAGGTGGTACTTGGCGAGCATCAGATCCCGCTCGTGTTCGCTCTCGATGGCGCGGCGCGACAGTTCCGCCGTCCCTTCACCGAGGCCGTCGGCGGCGGCCGGTTCGGATTTGTACCGCGCCGCGGCCGCGTCCCACTCGGCGATCTGCTTTTCGATGGCGGACTTCTGGTTAGGGTCGGTCACCGAGGGCAGGCTGAGCCGGGCCTGGTCAGAGGCGATCTCGGTGGACGTACGGCGAACATTTTTGGCCTGGTAGAAGTTCCACAGGTCAGACGCCTCGATCTGATGGTTCAGCGCGGCGGTCTGTGCGCTCTTTCCGAGCATCTCGGACACGGAGAGGAACAGGGCCAGCACCGCGATCAGCAGCGCCACCTTCTTGTTGACGCTGGATTCCTCGCCACCGTGCTGGATCTTGTGCTCGGCTTCATGTTGCACGTGATGTACGCCGTGACTCATCTCTCATCCAGACTTTGTCGGCCAATTGGAGTGGCGGGAACATATCACGAGACCGCGAGCAGGCACTTCGTGTTTCCGGCGCACCGATTGCCTGGGAAGGGGCCGTTGGTTGAATATGAAGAATCTATGAACTGCGCTTCGTGAGGCAGCATTCGCGAGAACCACAACATCGGCGGCGTACCTTCGAAAGGGAACTTCACCCCTTCCGAGGAGACGCTGACGTGAACTGGTTGGGCCTTTACACCGCTACTGCGCTCGTCGTGGCCGCCGGACTGTTCGTACTCGCCGAGTTCCAGCGTGATCCGGGCACCCCACCGCCGCGCTGTCCCGGTGTCAGCGCCTTCGTCGCGGGGCTACTGTGGCCCCTCCTGGTGGTCGGCGCAGCCCAGGTCGGGCTGCTGTTCTGGGTCCGGCGGCGGGTCCAGCGGCGCTTGAGCCGGCAGTCCGGCCCGGTGCGCGCCGCGCAGAAGGTCAGCTGATCCGGCACACCGGTTACGGCACGCGCCGTTCCCCGTGGGTGGCACGACTCTCGCCTGACCCGCGCATCAGCATCCTGACGGCGCTGTCCACCACCCCGTCGAGGTCATCGCCCAGCGTGCCGGACAACCACTGCTGGGCCAGCTCGGCCATGGCGCCGGCGTACATGGCGGCCCCGACCTCCCATGCCCCGTGATCGGCGCGGGGGTCTGACCGTCGGCTCTCGCTGAGCACCAGTTCGCGAAGGTTGTTCTGCGACCGCATGCGCCGCTCAGCGAGCACGGGGTTGGTCCGAGCCTCGGTGAACAGGATGCGGCCGCGGCGCGGGTCGGCGGAGCTGAACTCCAGCACCGTGCGGATGCCGGCCCGCAGGCGTCCCAGTTCTTCCGCACCGGGAGTCCCGGTGATCGCCGGCAGCAGAACGAGGCCCAAATCGACGGCCGTCTGGTCGTAGAGCTCGCCGAGGAGTTCGTTGGTGTCGGCGAAGTTCTCGTAGAAGTAGCGGGTGTTGAGTTCGCTGGCCCGGCACACCGAGCGGACCGAGACGGCGGCTTCGCCCCCCTCGCCGAACAGCGTGAACGCGGCATCGAGCAGCAGCGCCCGTCGTTCCGAACGGCGATCGTCGGGCGAGACCCCGGCCCAGCGGGTGGCGCGTGCCATGGGCCGAGGATATCGGGTTGATCGGCGCAGCCCGCGCTAGACCGGTGCTAGTCTGGTGACACGCGTGACCAATTTTCGGAAGGACTGTCGACGATGAAACTGCTGCTTCCGCATCAGCTTCTTGAGCACAAAGTCAGGTCCGATTTCGACCGGGACATGCGCAAGAAGTTCTTTCGCGGTCTCGAATTCGCCAGTCCGAAAGGCGACCCGGGCTGGTTCGGGCCCGACAGCGCCGTCTGGCACGTCCACTCGCACACCACCGTGCTGATCTTCGGGCTGCAGTGCGCCGGCTGGATCGAACGCCTCGATCCGAGCATCTACTGGATGGGCTCGGACCACTCGCGGGTGGCCGAGCGCGACGGCACGGGGCAAGCCACCGGGCGTTTCGACCCGGAGGGCGCCCAGACCCGGCTGGCGCATTCGCTGGCGTTCTTCATCGGCACGGCTTACGGATCGACCCGCTGTGCCGAGCGGGTGTCGGAGACCGTGCGGGCCATGCACCACACCGTCAGGGGGGTGCGTCCTGACGGCCTGGCCTACAACGCCGACGATCCGGAGTGGCTGCGTTGGAATTACGCGACCGTGGTGTGGGGCATCGCCACGGCCCACGAGATCTACCACCCGTTCCCGCTGCGCGACATCGACCGCTACTACGGAGAATTCGTTCGCGTCGGGCGCGCACTGGGCGGCACGGACCTGCCCACCACTAAAGCCGAGACGCTGGCCTGCCTGCGCTCATACCTACCCAAGCTGGCCCTGACCCACGGCGCCACCCAGATCACCGGGCCGGGGCTGATGAACAACCCCGACGTACCGCAGGCGGCCAAGTTCTTCGACTGGGCGATCCGCGATGTGATGCCGGACTGGGCGGCGGAGATGGTGATGCACCAGGCGCCGAACCCGGTGGAGCGGGCGGCCCGGCGAGCGGCCACCTGGACCGCCCTCAACGGTGCGCAAGCCGCCATGGGTCCGCTGAAGGAATTTCGGCAGGCGCAGAAACGGGTCGCCGGCGGCACCACCTGCAAGCACACCGAGCCGTCCTATGTGCCCGGCAGCGATCCCCTGCGCACCCGCGACGTCGTCGAGCGGATGGCCTGACCGGCCTCGCCGGGGCCGGCCCGTCGAAAAAACGCTGGTAGCAATTTGCGGTTTTCGAAACGGACTGTGATGTCCGCCGCATTCCAGCGTCATTAATTAAAGATTCTTATTCTCGGAATTATTGGCCTAGGCCGTTACGTCGTCCGCGGGCTCAGCTGTAAAACCATGCCTGAGCAGTGCGGATCAAGAAATGTTTGCATCCGCCACGGCAAAAATATAGTGATTGCCGGTGCGGCTCTGGTCTCAGATTTGCGCCCCCGAGGACTGGTTCGAGGCAAAACTCGCGGGTTAACGTCGGGTAAACTCGGTGGCGGCGCGCATTGCGTCGAAAAAATTTTTGAACCGATATTCGATGGTGGTCGGCTGCGGTCCGGCCCACGGAGGTGACTTGGAAATGGCGTACATGACCGGTGGCACAGCAGTTGCCGAACGGCCCAGCGCCCTATGGCTGGCGACCTTGCCGACGGCCGTCAGCGACACGCTGCCGGCAGTTCGGCCGGCCGCCCAGCTGCAACGCGCGGTGCGACCCGCCGGGGGCATGCTCTCCGGGCTGCCTGGCGCGGTCACCGACCTTTCCGTCAGCGAGGACGGCCGCTATCTCGTCGCCGCCCATTACGGCGACGACGCCCTCTCGGTCATCGACGTCGCCACCCTGACAGTGCTTTCGACGGTGTCCGATATCGCCGAGCCGTACGCGATCACCACCGCCGATCGGGCCTACGTGCGCTCGGCCGCCATCGCCGCGGACAGCGTCGTCGCTGTCGACCTGGAATCCGGGTCGCAGCTGGCGACCCGCGAGGTCGGCACCGGCGCCCAGGGCCTGGTCGCCGGCCCCGGCGGCGAGCGGCTGTATGTCGCCCGCGCGACCGACGGACAGGCTGAGGTCGCCGTCATCAAGGTCGAGAGCGGCGCGATCACCGTCATCCCGGTTGCCACCGCGCCCGGCGCGTCGATCGACGCCGTCCGGATCAACGCCGCCGGTACTCGGCTGTACGCCGCGCTGACCACCGCCACCGGCGGTGCGCTGGTGATGATCGACGTTCGCAGCGAACGGGTTCAGACCGTCCCGGTCGGCGCGTCCATCGGCGACATCGCCGTCGACAGCTCGGAACGCCGGGTTTTCGTCACCGGTACCGACGCTGATGGCGGTGCGGTGCTGCGCATCGTCGACACGGCCACTGCCCGCCTCGTCCACACCCTTCCCATGGGTGGCCTTCCGGTCGCACTGCTGGTCACTGGCGGCACGCTCTACGTTGCCGACGGCGAGACCGTCGTCGCGATCGACGTCGCCACTGCCCGGGTGGTCAACCGCACGGCCTTCGGCCGGCCGGTGTCCTGCCTGGCGGTGAGCCGGGACGGCACGCGACTCTACGTCGGCGACTTCGACGGCAATGTCGAAGCGGTGGCGGTCGATGCCGCGTCCGCCGGCCTGCGCTCGGTGTCCTGATTCAGTGCTGGTTGCAGTTCAGCGACACTGAGATCGTCTGACTGGCGATCACCGGTACCAGAATCGTGCCGCGGTCGCCCATACCCGGCGCGATGAGCGGCATCCACTGGGTGGTCGTCATCGGGTTACGGACGCTGGTGACGACGCACTTCGGCAGCGGGCCGGTGCCGATCTTGTCGATCTGAACCGCATAGCCCTGCTGCTGGAGATCGTCGATAGTCTCCTGCGCGGATTTGTCGGCCCACGCTGCGCCGGCGGGCCCGATTAGGACACCGAAGACCGCTGCCCCGGCCGCCAGCAGGGTGATCCGTCGCATGGTTCCTCGCAGTTCTCGAATCGAGTTGTCGGTCCCGACGCTATACCGCTTGATACATCGTCGATAACCCGCGCGGCGATACGATCGGCCCATGCAGAGCACCATGCAGAACAGCCCGCTCACCGTCGCGGAGATCCTGCGCTATGCCGTCAGCGTCCACGGGGACCGCACCGTCACCACCGCCACCGGCGAGGGGTTCCGGCACGCGAGCTACCGGGAGGTCGGCCAGCAGGCCGCCCGGCTGGCGAATGCGTTGCGCCGGATCGGGATCGACGGCGACCAGCGGGTCGCGACGTTCATGTGGAACAACCAGGAGCACCTGGTGGCCTACGTCGCGGTCCCGTCGATGGGCGCGGTGCTGCACACCCTGAACATCCGGCTCTTCCCCGAGCAGATCGAGTTCGTCGCCTACGAGGCCGAGGACCGCGTCGTCATCGTCGACGTCTCACTGATTCCGATTCTGGCGCCGGTCCTGCCGAAGATGGAGACCGTCCACACCGTCATCGCCGTCGGCGACGGCGACCTGTCCGCGCTGGAAGCATCCGGCAAGACAGTGCTGCGCTACGACGAGATCACCACTGCAGAGTCCGACCAGTTCGACTGGCCTGTCGTCGACGAAAACTCAGCTGCGGCAATGTGTTACACCAGCGGCACCACCGGACACCCCAAAGGGGTGGTGTACGCCCACCGGTCGAGCTACCTGCATTCGATGGCGGTCTGCAGCGGCAACGGCATGGCAATGAGCTTCGCGGACAAGGCCTTGGCGATCGTGCCGATGTTCCACGCCAACGCCTGGGGGATCCCGTACGCGGCACTGATGGCCGGCGCCGATCTGGTGCTCCCGGACCGATTCATGGACGCCACGTCCATGGTGAACCTGATCGAGACGCAACGCCCGACGGTGGCCGGAGCGGTGCCGACGATCTGGAACGACGTCATGAACTACCTGAATCGTGAACCAGGACATGACATCTCGTCGCTGCGACTGGTGGCCTGCGGCGGTTCGGCGGTGCCGGTGTCGCTGATGCAGACCTTCGAGGCGACCTACGGGGTGCAGATCCGGCAGCTGTGGGGCATGACGGAGACGTCGCCGATGGCCACCCTGGCCTGGCCGGCGCCGGGCACCCCCGAGGACAAGCACTGGGAGATCCGGGCCACCCAGGGCCGCCCGATGTGCGGTGTGGAGGCCCGCATCGTCGACGACGCCGGTGCGCCGCTGCCCAACGACAACGTTGCCGTCGGTGAACTCGAAGTCCGCGGCCCGTGGATCACCGGCTCGTACTACCGCGACACCGACCCGTCGAAGTTCGAATCCGGGTGGCTGCGCACCGGGGACGTCGGTCGCATCGACGCCCAGGGGTACATCACCCTGACCGACCGCGCCAAGGACGTCATCAAGTCCGGCGGGGAGTGGATCTCGTCGGTGGACTTGGAGAACACCCTCATCGCGCACCCGCAGGTCCGCGAGGCCGCGGTGGTGGGCGTGCCCGACGAACGCTGGCAGGAACGGCCGTTGGCTGCCGTCGTCCTGCAAGAGGACGCCGACGTCACTCCCGCCGAACTGCGGGAGTTCCTGGCCGACAAGGTGGTTCGGTGGTGGCTGCCCGAGCGGTGGACGTTCATCGAGGCGATCCCGCGCACCAGCGTCGGCAAATACGACAAGAAGACCATCCGGGCGCGCTACGCCGAGGGTGTCTACGAGGTCGTCACCCTCGGCTGAGCGGGTCCTCCCGTAGCGGTACCCGCCCACTGGCGGGGTTTCGGCGGCGGATTACACCGTGACGTTCGGCGAGGGATTTCAGGATCAGCGCAGCAGTGCGTTCGCCGCCGCCTCGCCACTGGTGTAGGCGCCGTGAACCGTGCCGGCATGGTCGTGCGAACAGGCCTCACCGGCGAAGAAGCGCCGATTCTCGGGCGCCGCCAGCGCATCGCGGTCCGCCAGCGAAGCGCCGACGCCGATGAACGAGTAACTTCCCAGCGAAAACGGATCGACCGACCATGCTGAGCGGAGTAGCCCGGTGGGCGTGGAGAACTCCGGGAACGCGGGTTTCAACGCGCTCGACGCACTCGCGATCACCTCGGGGTCGGGCATGGTTTCGACGGCGCGAGCGAACTTCCCGGCGTTGAACATCATCAGCGCCGGCACGTCGACCAGGCCGGCGAGACTCAAGGACTCCACCCACTGACCGCGCCTCGACGCGGAGGGGACGATGTCGAGCAGCTCCGCGTCGGCTGGCCAGAATGCGGACTCGAAGCGCAGGCATGTCTTGGAGAGCGCACCCATCCCAAGCCTGGCGATCGCCGTTGACTTCGAATCCGGCAGTGCCGGCAGAAACTGGATCGAACCTGCCTTGAGGACACCGAGTGGCACCGTGACGATCACTGCGTTCGCTTCGAATCGTCCCCGGGAGGTGACGACGACCGCACGATCGCCGGAGGTGTCTACGCTCGCGACGACATGGCCGAGGCGGACGTCGAGCCCGTTCGCCACCGCTTCTACGACCTTGTCGTAGCCCCCGGGCAGGAGCGCGTCGCCACCGCCCTCATCGGCGCCGTCGTCGAAGTGAAGGGCCGAAAGGTTGACGGCGTCGGTCGCGTACTCGTGCTCGATCGACTCGGTGATGCCCATCTCGACGTCGAGTAGTTCCGCCGGGTCAAGATCTGCGGCAGCGATGGCGCGGTCGAGTGCGGCCCGAAGCGGTTCGTCGGTGTCGGGCGAGCCCTTGCGTCCCGCCTTGACCAGCCGGGCCACCTGCGCCTCCAGCTCGTCGAGTGCATCGTCGGGACGTCGCGCGCCGTCGGCGCCGTACATGAAGGATTCGTAGTCGGTGGCCTGAGTTTCGATTCCCTTCGCCGCGGCCAGATTAGCGATCGGATTGTTGTCCACCCCGTGAATCCAGGACGCACCGAGTTCCACCGGAACTCCCCAGGATCGATCCGTGTGGATTCGTCCGCCGAGGCGGTCACGCGCCTCGAGCACGATGACGCGGCGTCCCCGTCCAACGAGCACCTCAGCGGCGCGCAATCCCGCTATTCCCGCGCCGATGACGAGCACGTCGGCATTTCGCTCGGTCGACGTCGAGGTCGGCGTCGGTCCCGGGGCACCCTCCTGCTCCGGCCTCGGCGACGCGCAGGCGGCGACGAGGCCCGCCGGCAACGCGAGGGCCAGCCGAACAAAGTCGCGCCGCGGTACTGGGATCACGGGCAGAGACTATCGGAACGTCATCGTCCTCATAGGGCCGTACCCGCCGGCCGGTACACCCGGATGCAGTCGATCAGCATCTGTTGCGGGAACGCCGTCGTCACGACCAATTGGAGGCCATCCTCCTGTTCACCAACCACTGAGCGGGTCTGGTCGCTCAGCGCTGAATGGACTTGACGTAGAAGAACTCCTCCAAGCCGTGCATGCCCAACTCGCGGCCGAGCCCGGAGGCGCCGACCCCGCCGAAGGGAGCGTAGGGGTTGAACGCGCCGCCGTTGACGTCGATCTGGCCGGTGTAGATCCGGCGTGCCACCCGCATCGCCCGGTCCTCGTCACCGGACCACACCGCGCCGGACAACCCGAAGCGGGAGTCGTTGGCGATGCGCACGGCGTCGTCCTCGTCGTCGTAGGCGATGATGGCCAGCACCGGCCCGAAGATTTCTTCCTGGGCCACTTTCATGTCGCTGGTGACGTCGGACAACACCGTCGGGGCCACGAAGAAACCGTGATCCAGTCCGGGCGGGGTGTCCGGTCCGCCGGTGACCAGGCGCGCACCTTCGGCCATCGCGCTGCGGATGTGCTCACGGACCCGGTCGCGCTGCAGCGCCGAGACCAGCGGCCCATTGAGGGTCGCCATATCGAACGGGTCGCCCATGATGTGGGCTTGGGCCACCGCGGCGGCGATCGCCTCGGCTTCGGCCAGTCGGGAGCGGGGCACCACCAGACGGGTCTGCGCGATGCAGGTCTGACCGGAGTTCAGCATGCAGCGGCTGACGCCGGCGGAGATCGCCATCACCATGTCGGCGTCGTCGAGCACCACGCAGGCGGACTTGCCGCCCAACTCCAGGGCCGCGGGCACCAGGTTGCGGCCGGTGACCTCACCGATGTGGCGGCCGACGCCCTCGGAGCCGGTGAAGGTGACCATGTTCACGCCGGGGTTGGTGATCATCGCTTCGCCGATGACGTTGCCCCAGCCGGTCACCATGTTGACCACTCCGGGTGGCAGGCCGACCTCGTCGAAGATCTCCATCAGCGCGAATGTCGAGAGCGGGGTGACCTCGGAGGGCTTGAGGACCACCGTGCAGCCGGCGGCCAGCGCCGGGGCGACCTTGGCGGCCATCTGGTGCAACGGGTAGTTCCACGGCGCGATCGCCGCGACGACACCGAGTGGCTCGCGAACCACCAGGGAGTTGCCGATCTCCTCCTCGAGGTGGATATCGTCCACCAGGCCACGGATGGCCGAGAACGACATGGTGGGCAGCCCGACTTGAATGAGCCGCGACAGCGTGATCGGGGTGCCGACCTCACTGGTGATGATGGCGGCCAACTCGTCGCCGCGGTCGGACAGCCGCCCGGCGCTCGCGTCGATCATGTCGACGCGGTCGGCGATCGGAGTTGCCGCCCAACCGGGGAAGGCATCGCGCGCGGCGGTGACCGCGCGGTTCACGTCGGACGCGTCGCCGACCGGGATGTTGGCAATGACCTGCTCGGTGTAGGGATTCTCGACGGGAATGGTCTCGGAGCCGCTGGCAGCGGTCCACTGCCCGTTGATGTAGAGACGGTCGTGGACTGGGGTCGGGATCATTGTGGTCATGGTGCTCCTCAGGCGTGGACGGTCAGGCGTTAGACGGCGTACTAGGCGTTGACGGCAGATTGGGCTTCGTGGGCGATGTTCGTGGCGGTGCGGTGCGCCAGCGACATCGCCGAGATCATCGGATTGGTACCGCTGGCGGTCGGCATACCGCTGGCGTCGCCGATGTAAACCCCTGGGGTGTCGTGCAATTCGCCCGACGTGTTGGCCACCGAGGTTTGCGGATCCTTGCCCAGCCGGCAACTGCTCATCTGGTGTGCCGAGAACAGCTGCAACCCACCGGCCCGCAGCGGCACGCTCTGTACCGACGTGATGAACGCCTCCAAGTCCTCGCCGCGGCGCCAGCGCAGGGTGATCGAGCCGAACGGGATGATCTGCTCGGCGCCGGCGGCGTGGTGCAGCCGGATCTGCTTCTCGATGGAGGTGCGGGCGACCAGTAGGTCGACCTCGTCGGTCATCGAGTAGTTGACCACCGAGTTGCCGTTGTCGTCGATGGTGACCGTGCCGTGCCCGCGGTCGCGGGGGAAGGCCACCAGGAAGGCCGCATGGCCGAGTTGGGCGACGGTTTCCTTGAGCTCAGCGCCGGAGGCCCGGGCCATTCCCGCGATGATGATCGACGGCGACCATTGTCCGTTCTGGATCAGGAAGCCGTAGCCGTCTTTGACGTCGGCGAACTCGTCCACCATGGCGGTCATCGGTGCACCCCACCACGGGGTGGTCTCCTCCGGGTAGATGCCGAGGAATCCCATCGCCGGATGTAGGTGCAGGTTCTTGCCGACCGCCGGGCCGCCGATGCCGGAGCGCAGCAGCAGCGCGGGGGACTCCAGCGAGCCGCACGCGACGACCACCCGGGGCGCCTTGATGGTCAACTCCCTCGTCGCTCCGGTCGCGGGATCGGTGTAGGTGGCCTCGATGCCGGCGGCGCGGCCGTTCTCGACCAGCACCCGCTTGGCCGCACAGCCGACGATCACCTTCCCGCCGCCATCGACGAGGTCACGCAGATAGGTATGGCGGACGTCGCGTTTGCCACCTGAACGGTCACCGAAACCGATGTGCCCGGCGGTCTCCGGCGAATAGGCCTCCGGGTCGGCGTTGCGGTTCAGCGTCGTGAACGACCAGCCCAGGGTGTCCGCGCCGGCGCGCATCCGCAAGTGCGGACCGTTGAGGTCCGAGCAGTCGCCGTTGACGCCGAGGCGCTCCCAGACCGCGTCGATGTGCGCGTCGTAGTCGGGCGTCGCGACATCCTTGAGCCCGAATTCCTCGGCCCAGTTGTCGCGCACCCATTCCGGCGTACGCAGGCAGTTGGACCAGTTGACCGTGGGGCCGCCGCCCAGAGTGGAGGCGGCGAGCATGCTGATGTTCATGTCGGCGGTGGCGTTGACCCCGCCGCGCC
>Ga0194055_10002382_pt1 | contig 14965 bp, 19 predicted proteins | sample SepL449m_MetaG_FD_155482 | JGI IMG/M metagenome (GOLD analysis project Ga0194055, IMG submission 155482) | Anoxic zone freshwater microbial communities from boreal shield lake in IISD Experimental Lakes Area, Ontario, Canada - Sep2016-L442-9m | ecosystem: Environmental > Aquatic > Freshwater >... | reverse complement strand
GCGGGTGGGGGTGCGTTTTGTGCGGGGCGGCTGGCTCGGACCCCGGATCGGCGATCGGCGCCTGCAGCTGCTGCGGGAGGTGAACCAGAGCTTCCCGGCCTGGCTCGACATCACCGTGCTCGATGACGATCTGCGGGTCTGCCGGGGCAACGCCGGCACCCTGTTCGCCCTGGTGCGTCGCCCGGAACTGCGGCTGGAGGACTTCTTCGGGGAGCAGCCCGGCCCCGCCGAGGCAGCGGCGGACTAACCCAGCGGCAGGCTGAGGTTTTGCGAAGGTTTTCCTCATGCCTGCAGCCGGGGCCCTGCCTAAGTTTGGGGTTCACTGGCAGTCTCCCAAGCGTGCAAGCAGCAACGGCCGCCGTGTTTGGTTTACCGCCCCCTGAAGCGCTCCCCGCAGCGGCCTCGAAATGGAGACTCTTTTTCAAGGTGCTGCCCCTCACGGCCCTGTTTGCTCTGGCAAAGCTTGGCGTTCACAAGCTTGGTTTTGAACCCTGGGAGTTCGATTCGCTCACGGGCTCCTTGTTTGGTGCTTCCACCTTCGTGCTGGCGTTCGTGTTGAGCGGCACCTTGGCCGCTTACAGCGCCAGCGAAGACATGGTGGCGCAGTTCATCAATGCGATTGAATCGATTCAGGATATCAACAACTATGTGGCCAGGCTGCAGCCCGGCCTCGAAATCGCCAGGCTCACTTCGTGCCTTGCCGATCTGCTGGGGCAGCTGGGGCAATGGCTGTCCAATCAGGTTGGCTTTGAGGTGATCGATGCCAGCCTTGCTGATCTCAACTTGATCATGGCCGACCTGCGCCACAGCAGCGGTGATTCGGTTGTCGATCGAGGTTTGCCTGAGCTCGCCAGGATGCGCATCCTGGTCAACAGAATGGCCAGCAATCGAGATAGTGATTTTTTGGGCCCCGCCTATGCGATGCTCGAGATTTTTCTGGTTGGCACCGTTGTTGCACTGCTGTTGATCGGGGCTGAGCGATTCAGTGAGAACATGGTGGTTTCCAGCTTCTTGTTCACCTCCTTCACCTATCTGTTGCTGCTGATTCGTGATCTTGATAATCCCTTCCAATACGACGGCAGCTCCTGCGTTGATATTGACCTATCCGCTTTGAATTCCTGCCGGCAGCGCTTGCTGGCACCGGGAGGCGCCACGCCTGATTGAGCCTCCTGATTGAGCCTGATTGAGTTTGCTTCCACGTTCATCTCTTTGAAGCCATGGTTCTGAAGCTTTTTCGTCGACTCGGTGTCCAGTCCAAGGTGCTGGCCATGGTGCTGCTGGCCAGCCTGCTGAGCCTGTTGCTCACCGGCCTGGTGAGCTACAGCATCGGCAGCAATGTGCTCACCACTGCGGTCACGAATCAATTGATTGCCCTGCGCGATGGCCGCGCGGAGGCGATCAAAAATTACTTCGACTTCCTCAGCAACCACGTGCTCACGATGGGCGAGGGCTTTCTGGTGATTGATGGCCTCAAGGAATTCCGTGCCGCCTTCCCCAAGCTTGAAAGCACCGTGCTCAGCCCGGATCAGCAGAAAAAAATGCTTGCCTATTACAACGATGAGTTTATGCCGAAGTTGAGAAAGAATGTTGAGGGTAATCCCGCCCTGGCCACCTACCTGCCCCAGACGCCTGCGGATCGCTTCTTTAGTTATTATTACACAGCAAACAATCCCTATCCCAAGCAACCTAGCCTGCTGAATGATGCCGGCGATGGTAGTGAATACAGCGCTGTCCATCGAAAATTCCACTTCCGCTTTCGGCGTCTCGCCGAGGTTTTTGGCTATCATGATATCTTTCTTGTTGATATTGATACGGCCAATGTTGTTTACAGTGTTGCCAAGGAAGCGGATATGGGCTCCAACCTCAAGACCGGCATTTATGCAGATACGGCCCTGGCCAAGACTTTTGATGAGATCCGCAAATCACGAGATCCCAATTTTGTTTATATTTCGGATCTGGAGCGCTACAAGGCCAGCTTCGGTGAGCCTGCCCTTTTTGTCGGCACCACCGTTTTTGATGGCGATAAATTCATCGGTGCCCTGATCTATCAATTGAATCCTGAAGCGATCGATCGGGTGATGACCGATAACAAGAAGTGGGAGCAGCAGGGGCTTGGCAAAACTGGTGAGACTTTTCTGGTGGGACAGGATTTCAAGTTGCGCTCTTCCCTCAGGGCGTTTCTCCAAACCCCGGATCAATTCTTCCAAACCCTTCGTTCTAAGGGAGTTTCGCAAGAAAAGATTGATGCGATTAAGCGGGCCAATACTCCCGTTCTGATTCAAGAGGTGAAAACCGACGGGGCAAGGCGGTCTCTCGCCGGCCAGACCGGTGAAATGGAGGAGGTCGATTACCGCGGCAAGCGGGTGTTGAATTCTTTTCAGCCGATCCGGATTGGCAATTTCGAGTGGGGATTGGTGGCCAAGATGGATAAGGCTGAAGCGCTGCAGGGGGTGAGCCAGCTGCGCAATGCCCTGCTGCTGCTGAGCGCCATCCTGATCCCCCTGCTTACCTTGATGTCCCTGGCACTGGCGCGCACTTTCATCCAGCCGATTCAGCGCTTGATCGGTGCCACCAAGCAGATCATTGCCGGTGATAGCGCTGTGCAGGTGAAGGTGCATTCTGCCGATGAATTTGGCGAGCTTTCTAGCTCCTTCAACAGCATGGCCGCCACCCTGCAGCAGCGGGAAGAGTCGATCCGCTCCCAGCTGCAGGAGAACGACCGACTGCTGCTCAACATCCTGCCGGCCCGCACAGCAGAACGGCTCAAGCAGGGGGAACAGTCGATCACCGAGCAATATCCGAGCGTGAGCGTGCTCTACGCCGATCTCGAAGGCTTCCAGGACCTTTCTTCCGAACTGGAGCCCGACCAGGCGATTGTGGTGCTCAACGAATTGATCGGCGCCTTTGATGATGCCGCTGAACGCTGCGGCGTTGAGAAGTTGCGCAGCACCGGCTCCAACTATCTGGCGGTCTGCGGCCTTTCGGTGCCGCGGATCGATGACGAGAAGCGCACGGTGGAGCTGGCCCTGGCCATGCTGCAGGTGGTGGAGCGGCTCAGCGCCAAGCATGGCGTGCGGCTCAGCCTCGATATCGGCATCCACGCCGGCGCCCTGGCGGCCGGGGTGGTGGGGAGTGGCAAGTTCTACTACGACGTTTGGGGCGAAACCGTGACCATCGCCCGGGCCATCCACATCTCCCCCAAGCAGAACGTGATCCAGGTGACCGAGCCGGTGCGGCAGGCCCTTGAGGGGCTCTACAGCTTTGAGCCGCTGGCGCCGGTTGAAGTGAAGGGCGAGGGGGTCATTCCCATCTGGGAGCTGACCCGCTTGGATCCCGCCCTGGTTCCTGCTGCTGTGGGAGGCGCAGCATGAACAATGCGCTCCTGTTCGCTGCTGCGGCCGCCAGCTCGGCCGCTGCGCCCTCCAGCACCGCTGCCACCGCCGCCACTCCCGGCGGCAGCGCAACCCTGATCGGGCCGGGCGGCGCTGCTGCGGCAGCCCTCGGACAGGTCAATCCGTTCTGGGTGTTCGTGCTGGTGCTGGGCTTCCCGCTGCTGATGCTCCTGCTCGGCGAGGCACTCCGTTGGCTGCAGCGCAACCAACCGGTCTTCGTGGCGCCGCTGGCCATCCTGCGCAACTGGACCCTGCCGGCCCTGGCCTTCTATCTGCTGCTCGTGGCTCTGTTGGCGCGGCCCCGATCGGACGTGGGGGTGCGGATCAGCGAGACCCTGGTGTGGCTCACCCTGATTCTGGCGGCCCTCTCGCTGCTCAATGTGATTCTGTTTGAGGGGGCGCTGCAGGGCAGCTGGCAGGCCAAGGTGCCGAAGCTCTTCCGGGATCTGGGCCGTTTCCTGCTGGTGCTGATCGGCTCGGCGATCGTGCTCTCCAGCGTCTGGGGGGCCGATCTGGGCGGCTTCCTCACCGCCCTGGGGGTGGGATCGCTGGTGCTGGGTCTGGCCCTGCAGGACAGCCTCGGCAACATCTTTTCCGGTGTGGCCCTGCTATTCGAGCAGCCGATCGCGATGGGCGACTGGGTGCAGATCGGCGACAGCCTCGGCCAGGTGGTGGAGGTGAACTGGCGTTCGGTGCACCTCAAGACCTTCAATGACGATCTCAGGGTGATCCCGAACTCGGAACTCGCCAAGGGCCAGTTCATCAACTTCAGCCGTCCAACACCCCTGCATCGCGTGGAGGTGCCGATCTCCTTCTCCTACGACGATCCCCCAAATCGGGTGCGCCAGCTGCTGATTGGCGCGGCGCTTGAAATTCCCGCTGTTCTCCATACACCGCCGCCGGATGTGGTGGTGGTGAGTTATGGCGATTTCGCGATCAACTACAAGGTTCTGGTCTTTGCGCCCGATTTCTTAACCGGTGATGGAATCCAGGATGAGCTCAACCGGCGCATCTGGTATCTAGCCAAGCGTCATGGCCTCACGATGCCCTACCCGATGCAGCAGGAGGTTCCTTATGTGTCCACCGCCCCCACGCCTCTGCAGCAGGGTGTGGCCTCGCTGCGGTTGCTGAAGAGCACACCCGGCTTCGCCTCCCTCTCCAGCGAACGGCTGGAGCAGCTGCTGGCTGAGTGCGAGGTCCGCTCCTATGCCTGCCATGAGGTGGTGCTGCACCGCCTGACGCCCCTCGATGGCCTTTATTTGATTTTGAGCGGCGAGGCCGAGCTGGTGCTGCCCGATCCCACGGGTCGGCCCTGCAGCCTGGGGGTGCTGCTGCAGGGGGAATGCTTCGGCGAGAAGAGTTCGCTGCTGCATGGCCGCATCGCCGAAACCACGGTGCTCGCCTGTGATGACCTTGAGGTGCTGGTGATCCCCTACGAGCGTCTGCAGGAGGTGCTGGTGGAATCGCCGCGCCTGGCCTCCGACCTGGGCGAGGTGATCGAGATCCGCCAGAGGGCCCTGAGCAAGGTGCTGGAGGGAGGGCTGCAGCGGCGGGCATCGGCGGGAACCTCTTTGGCAGAACCTGTCGAAGGCCCGCTGGTCGGTGGCAGCGCCTCTGTGGGTATGTAGGACTTTTTTAACAACTGAGGTTTAACAACTGAGGCATGTATATGACTCACCAAGGTCGACTTACTGAGTGGAACGATGAACGGGGATTCGGCTTCGTTACTCCATTAGAAGGTGGACCTGCTGCATTCGTTCATATCAGCGGCTTCACGCAGCGGTTACGTCGACCGAAGTTAAACGACCTTCTCGTCTACTCAATCGAGCACGACCAGCGAGGGCGACCTCGGGCTAGTGACATCTCATTCCTGAGACATGCGCAAAGCAAACGCGAGACTTCTGGTGGCTGGCAGCTGGTTCCTGTGATCATCGTCAGCGTTTTTTCAGTCGTGCTTAGCGCCGCAGCCTTGCTTGGCAGCATCCCGCTACCTGTGCTCGGGAGGGTGGCCTGGCGGACTGATCGCGCGGCATAGGCTAAGACACAAGACAATCAAGCAACCCTTCCGCTTCATCTTTTGGTGCACAGTCGTGCTGAACTGCATCGGCCTCTGGGTTTGTTTTGTCATATATCTCTTCAGGGCTTAGCCTGTTTAATTCATCGACCACAGCCCGCATCGAGGATGTTATTGAGATAAGCGAGATAATCACGCTGCATGGTGTTCAGCTTGCCGCATCGCCTGATCAATCGGCGGCCGCTGGGAATGAACCGTCGATCAGAAACAGCTCGCGCCAAAAACAATACAGCTTGCCGTCTTCATGACAGAGGAAGGTCGTTTGATCTGGCCTGAGTTCGGCGCTGATCTCCACTTGATTGAAGGCAGTGGACTGAAACATCGCTGGGGTGTGAAGATACCCATTGCACCAGCGACTCGCTGCAGCGGGCGCTGAGGTACTCAAAGGCTTCAATTCATCGCTCAGATTGGCGCGCCCATGCATCGAGGTACGGCACGATTTCAACCAGCCCCTCGGTGCACTGCACCTGCTCGGCCAGCTCGCCGGTTTTGGATGCTGGCTCAATACCGTTGGCGCGGTTCAGCGTCGAGCGATCCTTGCCCAGCTCCCTGGCTAGGGAGGTGCGGTTCAGCTTCAGTTCATCGGCGGCTCCCAGCACGGCTTGCAGCAGCAATTGGCCATCGCTGAGTAAAGCCCCAGCCTGAGGGGCCGGAACTGCAGGATCGATATCCGCTATCTCCTTGCACCATTTTCATTAATAGCAGCCGGTAGGGTTCCTGGTTGCGGTTGTCAAAGGTCACCAACTCGTCGTCGCGCGTCAGCACATCCCAAGAGTGCACCTTGGGTGTGCTACCGCGCTTAGCCGTGTAAGGCACCAGCCATAACCCTGCCAGGCTCCCGGCTGCAGCTTCTGCATCGTCATGGCCACCACTTCATGACCGGCCTTGGCTATGGCCGGGGCCAGGAACTTGAACTGGCTCGAGAAATTCTGGTGTTCGTAATCTTCAACTGTCGGCCCCTGTCGGCACTTCGGGCACCACAGCCAGCACCCCCAGCTTCACCAACCAGGCCAGACCTCGCAGCAGGTGAGCCTGCCGCTCAGGCGAGGCCCAGTCCACGCACTGCGCTGCCGGGCGCGGGCCCGCTTCGGCCGCGGCGAGGAGTGCATCAGTCTCGGCTTCGGTGGGCAAAACGTCGCGGGCGAAGTCCACCATCGCCAGCTTGCGCCACACGCGAACACGTTCTTGGACCGCCTGCACCGAGGGCTCTGCCAAGGTCAGCATGGTCTTGGGCGTCAGGTGCCGGGTGGGGTAGACCGCGAAGGCATGGAACGGGTCCATGCGCGCGGGCCAGGGGTGTGCCAGGCGCGGGAGCAGGTTCGCACTCTGGGATCGCCTCAACCCGTCCTGCCCGGCCCACAAGGCCTCGTAGCGCGGGATGATGGCAGCCCAGTCGTACACCTCGCGCGCACGTTGGCGCCCGGCCTCGCCCATCCGACGGCGCAGGTCTGGAGACTCGAGCAACCGAGTGAACGCCTGCGCGGTGGCCTGCACATCCACGGCCACCATCATGCAGGTATGGCCGCAGTACTTGTCATAGGTGTCGATCTCCACCGCATGGCGCCAGGCCAGGTCCGTCCCCAGCCCGGCTTGGGGGATAACGGTGGGGATGCGAAACCCATCCACGCCATCGCGCACGGTGTCACGGTAACCGTCCCAATCTGACACCACCACGGGCAGGCCCGCGGCCATCGCCTCGATGGGCACGATACCGAAGGTCTCCTGGATGTTGTCGGAGAGGGAACAGAACACATCCGCACCCGCCCAGGCCGTGCGGCGCTGACCCGCATCGCGCCCGTCCAGCGTGACCAGCCGCACGGCCGGACAGGCCTGCTGGGCCGCGTCTGCATAGGCCTTGGCGATGAACTCGTTGGCATGCCAGCCGCACTCCACCAGCACCACCGGCCGGCCCTGCGCTTGAGCGGCCTGCGCCACCTGCTGCAGCGCCTGGTACATCGCCAGCGGGTGCGCCTTGGCGTGGAACGACAGCCGGCCCATGAACAGCACCACCAGCGCATCGTCCTCCACGCCCAGGGTGCGCCGCGCCTCGGCGCGGTCCTGCTCATTGAAGGCGAAGTCCTGCGTGTGGATGCCCAGCGGAATCACCGGCAACTGCGGCAGCACCAGGCGCGTGGCGCCCAGACGCTGCGCCAGGTGGTCCACCTGCGCCTGCAGCAGGCGCTCGACATGCGTCTTCACTGCCGTGCTGGTGCAGATCACCGCGTCCCAGGGTTGAACGGGCGCGGTGATCAACTGCACCAGCGAATCCATGGCCCCGGCGCTGCTCGTGGTGTGCGTGATGCCGCACAGGCTCCAGGCCGCATGGCCATGCACGGCGCGCTGCCAGGCGTGCTCGCCAATGCCGGGCCCGGGGTGATACACCAGCCCCGGCTCGGCCAGGGCCAGCAGGTTCCTGGCTTGCACCGCCTTCACAGGCTGGGTTCGTTGCAAGGCCACCGCCGTGGCATGAAAGTGGCGTGCGTGCTCCGGCTTCTGCACCTGCAACCAGAATTCCTGGTTGCGCGCATGCAAGAGGAATCCCCTCAGGAAGCTCTCGCCGGCCGCATGCCGGCCCATGAGCTTGGGGCCGCTGGTGGTGTACCCCTCGGGGTGGTAGTAAATGCAGGGATTCATTCTGCGGCCAGATTGTCCGTCACGGTCACGGGTTCTGCTCACCCCGCATGGCGACGCAGAAAGGCTTCCAGCCGGCCAAGGAACTCCAGCACATGCATATCTTGATGCTAGCCAAGCCCTCTTCGTCGGCCACGAACACCCACTCGAAGGGTTTGCCGGCCTTCTCGAAAGCCGCCTTGATCAGCTGTCCGTTGGCGAAGTCCACATTGCGGTCGCGGCTCCCGTAGGCGTGAGACACCGGTGCGCCAATGCTTTGCACATGCCGGGCCGGTGACTGGGCCGCAAACCGGCGCATCTGGTATCTGGCCAAGCGGCATGGCCTCGCAATGCCCTACCCGCTGCAGCAGGAGGTTCCCTACGAGTCCACCGCACACCCGGCTTCGCCTCCCTCTCCAGCGAACGGCTGGAGCAGCTGCTGGCCGAGTGCGAGGTCCGCTCCTATGCCTGCCATGAGGTGCTGGTGATCCCCTACGAGCGTCTGCAGGAGGTGCTGGTGGAATCGCCGCGCCTGGCCTCCGACCTGGCCGAGGTGATCGAGATCCGCCAGAGGGCCGTGGGCAAGGCGCTGGAGGGGGGGCTGCAGCGGCGGGGATCTGGGCGAACCCCTTTGCCAGAACCTGTCGAAGGCCCGCTGGTCGGTGGCAGCGCCTCGGGGGGTGTTTAGGAATTTTTTAACAACTGAGGCATGTGGATGACGGACATGCTGCATTCGTTCCGGCGCAGGTCCTACCCAGGCCAGCGCCCTGCCACGAGAAATTGCTCCCTTGTGAACTGGGCCGTCAGGCCTTCAGCAAAACTGATGGCGATCACACCTTCGGCGCTGATCTCCAGGGACCAGTCCTGGAGATCGAATGGTGTGCTGCTGAAGGCATAGGGAGTCAGCACCCCCACAACTGGTGGCGTCTCGGGTGAACGGGCCGAAGGGACCTCGAAGGCCTGAATCCGACGCTCACGCATGGCATCGCCGCAGCGCTGGCTGGCCGCATAACTGCAGGGGTCGGTGATGCCGGCCAGCCCCTCAGCGGTGAGGTGCTGCTGGAGGACCAGACCTCGCTCAGCGGAGATCTGCACCGCGAAGGCCATTTGCTGGCGTTGAATGCGGGCCCCTACAGGCAGCGGTGAGCCTTGCAACAGCCGCAAGGCATGGAAAGCCCGCTCCGCCATGGCCGTTTCCAGCGACCGTGCTGCATAGAACAGATGGCGCTGATGGGCCCGACCGAAGCGCGAACCACTTTCCAGCGGCGGGTAGCGAAACGGCGTGAGCAACAGCCGATGGCAAGGGAGGGGCCTCCCCTCCCCCGCCTCCGGCCAATCGCTGGGCATGGGCGGTTTGACGGCTTCGATCAACTGCTCCAGGCGCGCCTGCTCCCTCATGCCGTCCACCAAGTCGGCGGTGCCGCCCTCGCCTTGGCGGTCGGTGATCCGATGGACGGTCCCAGCCAGTGGGGTAAGGGGAGCCGCACCGCAATCAGCCGCGTAGGGCATCGAGGTAGTTGGCAACGCGGTTGAGACCTTCGATGCGAAAGAGCAACAGCCGCGGCGGTTGCTCGCCGAGATGGTGGTTGGGCTGCTCCAGCCAGTGGCGCATCAGGGTGTGATCGCCCCCAAAGAGGGAGTGGAGGCTGCGGTACGCACGCAGTAGCAGCAGAGCCAGCTCTCCTGCCTTGGTTTTGGGATCCAGGCCGGTGCGGTCGATGCTGGTGCGGTGCTTACCCACCACGGCGCTCAGCTCGTCGCGGCTGAGGCCCAGCACCTGGATGGCCCGACCGCAGGCCTCGGCCACCAACTGGGCATCGGTATTGGTGAGCGGCTCCTGCGAGAGCGGAGCGAGCGAGGGAGCCATGGGAGGCCAACGCCAAGTGCGTATGCACGAATTATCCGCCAAATCGAGCGGATGCGCAATCACCGGGGGCGACCGGGCGGTCGATGCCGCCCTGCGGCCAAAGGCGAGCGGATGCCGCGCCAGGCGAGCTCCCTTGCTGCATCGGCTGCTAAGAGGGCAGCTCCTGGAAATGCCCCATCGATCAGAAATAGCTCGCGCCCAAAACGATGCAGCTTGCCGTCGTCTTGGCAGAGGAAAGACGTGTGATCTGCCGATGATCGCGCATCCAGGCGCCGAGCTGTTGGCTGGGCCCGTAGGCGAGGGGATCCTGCAGGTTGGCCTGGGCCGCTTCAGCGGTGATGGCCTGCAGCCTCAAGCCTCGGCTGGCATTGAGCAGCACCGAGAACAGCGTTTGGCGGCGGCGGATCGGCGCGACCGTAGAACATCCCCCTGTAATGACGACTGCCGAAACGGGATCCACGGCGTAGGGGCGGGCCAGCTGCTCAAGGTTGTCCACCAGCGGCTGCAGGCTGTTGATGCCCTGCTGCTGCACAAGGCGCAGCACCGTTCCCCGCAGGGCCACTTCGGGAGCAGCCGCAACGATGGGGCGCAGATTCATCGCTCAGATTGGAGCGTGCATGGCGTCGAGGTACTGCACGATTTCAACCAGCCCCTCGGTGCGCTGCACCTGCTCGGCCGGCAAGCCGCCGGTATGGCGGTTGGCGGTGTGAAACCAGTGGCGCAGCAGGCGGCGATCGTTGCCGACGAGAACCGAGAGGCTGCGGTAGAGGCGGATGAGCAGCAGCGCCAGCTCGCCGGTTTTGGATGCTGGCTCAATGCCCTTGGCGCGGTTCAGCGTCGAGCGGTCTTTCCCCAGCACCCTGGCCAGGGCGGTGCGGCTCAGCTCCAGTTCAGCGGCGGCGCGCAGCACGGCTTGCAGCAGCAGCTGGCCATCGCTGAGCGGTGCCGCTGCTTGAGGGACCGCAGGAGCACCACCGACGACCGCCATGGCTTTGCTGCATTTGCAACGATACTGGCCTCAATGATGCGGATGCGCCAGTTGAAGGCGCGTTGCCGGTCGCGCCAGCGCAGGATTCGGCCAGGGCCATGGGGCCGCCGTGGATCGATGCCATCGCCCTAGCCTGCAGCCATGGCGAACCCCGCCCCCACAATCGAAACCGACCTGGAGGCGGTGACGGCCGCCCTGTCCGGGGTTGAACCCAGGCCAGGGCGTGTGCTGCTGTTTGGCTCCCGGGCTCGGGGGGATGGGCGGCCCGATTCCGACATCGATCTGCTGGTGGTGATGCCCCAGGCCACGCTCACCCCGCAGGAACGGCAACAGGCGTTGCGTTCGCTGCGGGCGGCGCTGCGCCCCCTGCCGTTGTCGGTTGGCGTGGATCTGGTGGTGGTGGGAGAAGAGGATGCCCAGCGACTGGCGGGCTCCCGCTGGCATGTGGTGGCGCGGGCCCTGCGCGAGGGGAAGGAGCTGCATGTCGCCGGCTGAAGACGCGTTGCTGTTGCTGCGTCTGGCTGAACGGCATCTGGGCAGCCTCAGGGGAACCCTGGATCCCGGGACGTTTGCGGAGGAAGACTGGGGTTTTATGGCGCAACAGACCCTGGAGAAGCTGCTCAAGGCTTTGCTGGTGCTTCACTGCCAGGAGCCACCGCACAGCCATTCGCTGCAACGTCTGCTGCAGGAGCCTGGCCCGCTATGACGCCGAGCCCACTCCGCTGCCGCCTGAACGCCGGCTGCTGCTTGAGCAGCTTGAGGCTTTCCACGCGGAGGTGTCGCAGCGTCTGAACTGAACCCGTTGTGGATATGGTATCCCTGAGGAAAGATTGAGAATGTTTGACATAAAGCAAATGCTTTGTATCTGTGGTTCTCGAAATCTGCAAACATAAAGTTCGAATGACTGTTTAGTCAGATTCGTCAAGCTGCGTGCCTTTGCCTTGTATCGTGCCAATGGCTGCTCTGGTCAGCCGATCACGGGTGTGTATCGTGACGAACATGTGGTTATCGGACCCGCAAACTACTCCTATGCTTGGGTGGCACTCGTCAAAGAGCACTGCACCGCAATGGCTTTGCGGGACTTCGTCCCGATGCCGCAGGGTGGTTCTCGGAAAGGGGGGGCTTGCGGGGTGTGGTTCTCGGAACCGGCTAAGAAAGAGTTGGGCAGCAAGAGCGCGTAATTCAGCGCAATGAAACAAACATCTGGCTATGTTGAGATCGTAGAGGCACTCTAATGCGAGCATTTCTCTCCCATTCCTCGGCCGATAAACCCCTGGCGACAGCGATTTATCGGTCCTTACGCAATCAAGCGGTTTCCATTTGGTTTGACCGGTTAGAGCTTAGGCCCGGCGATTCCTTGCTTAAGGGCATCGCCGACGGGATCGGCAACTCAGACTGCCTTTTGGTCTTAGTCACTGAGACCTCAAATCAGTCGCGATGGGTCGAGAAAGAAGTTGGCATCGCCCTAACTCAAGAAGTGGAAGGGAAGGGCCCGAGGGTCATTCCAATAGTGGTTAATGGTTGTTCCGTTCCGACTATGCTTGCCGACAAGATTTACGTGAGTGTCGATCAGGACGGGAACGGCAGCCAAGAGATAGTCCCAGCCGTATTCAGGGACAGTTACATTCTCGATATCGCGCTTACGCCCGATACCTTGGAGTGTGACGAACGAGGTCTCCGCGAGGAATTGTATGAGTTCACTCGTGGTAAGTTCGAAACACTTCGAGTCCGCATTGAGAACCGGAACTTCAACCGCAAGGTAATTGAGATTGTCACTCGTTCGGGATCCCTTCCAGAGATGCCGGGACCCGTTGCAGCTCAGGTGAAGAGAGCATCCAAGTCGTATGACCTTGAGCTTCCGCTCTATTGGGCAAATCTCGCGGAGCTTCTTGGCCGGAGTCTATCCTCGGTCTTTGTCGAATATGGGAAAAATCTTGATGCGGTCGACGTCGCTACGACCATGGCAGCGAGAACGATACTGCTTGCTCAGTTCGTACTCGCATCGCATATCAACACTGCGGTGTTTCCAATGCATGCCGAGCAGTTTGGATATCATGATATCGCTGCGTACATTCGGAGGCACGAATCCTGCCAATGGCACGAGGACGAAGAGAAGTTGATTCGGCAAGTCTGCGAGATCGCAGCAGATCAGCAGCTAACCGAAGTCGGGCTTGAAGGTTTGAGAGACAGGAAGGTCATTGACCACACTGTCTTTGTCCCCGTGGCCGGGAAAGATATACCGTTGCTGCAGATGACGTGCCCCCCCCAAGATATCATCACTCGTTACGCTTGGTACTGCTTCTATCTCCCGCAAATCCTTCGCCGGTCACTAGCATGGACCGCATTCCGTGAGGGCAAGCCGTTGTACGAATTAGGGTACGCTATCGGCCTCTCTCTTGAAGATTACGAAAGGATTGGTTTAGCTTGAATACTGCAGGCTTGCAGCCCAACAAGCCCATGAACGCGGACTCGCACGTGCGCCGCTACGCGCCGCGCCGCTCGTGCTCGCCGGTTATGGGCAACGTTGGGAGGTTCACGGGAGACAGCGCAGTCAGCCGCAGAAAATAGGCAGAGCTGATGGGCATTGGTGCACTCTTTTGGCGCCAATCGCAGCCACGGTGTGTGCAGCTTCCTCTTTACTCCTCGGCTTCAATGATACTTGATTAAAAATGATCTTTGATAGCAGCAGCTTTGGAAATTATTTTGGATTGATCAGGCCACTCAAGGTTAACCAGCAAACCTGTGAGGGGCTATCTTATAATTTTATTAGGCTTCGGTTTAATGGCTGCGCGTCTTTCGCTTTCTTCAACAGCACAATTTAAACTTTTACCATTGTTTGCTTTCTTGTAGTCAGACTCTATTGTCACCTTAAAATCCGTATAGAACACCCCGAGATATGAACGATCCTTTAGAAAGATACAATATTCTTCACGCATTATTTTATACTTTGTTAACGCGCCAGAAGCCCATGAACCATAAATTTTAGGCCAACTATCTTTCAGAATTCCACTGCCAAATCGATTAATAGTAATAAACTCATTAAAAACGATCTCACTCCAGTTCCTTCGTATCTGATCCCTATCCTTTTCAGAATAAGCGCTGATCTTGTTCGGATAGTCTTCTATTCCAAAAGAATCAAGAACGGGCTTATAATCTAAAAACCGATCCCTCAGCTTTTGCTGGATCTGAACAATTGATACCTGCCTAGACGCATAGTTAGAGTATGCTACTACGAGTAAACTAATCCAAACAGGTACCAAGTTATGACTTAATACGCGAAAAAGATATAAACATTTGTTTTTCATAGCTTGCAACGAAAATAATAGCCGCCAAAGGGTTTGGGCAGATATAAATTCTAAGCAACAAAATCAGCCGCGTCAAGCTGCAGCGAGAGTGGACCTAGGTTGCCCAACATAGCCCCTCGAGTGGACAGGCCACCACAAGCCATTCTGCTTCGCCACCCCAGGCTCCTTGCCTGCCACTCAGGGGCAGCGTTAGCCCTATCGCCCCCCAAGGCATGCGATACTTAATCCAACTCGCTCTCATCTCGCAAGGCATATGGAATGCACTGAAAGAGAAGATCCCTTCGCTTTATATCCAGTGTAGGTATTCTAATGGGACTCGCCGATTGGTTTAGAAGTTTCTGCGATAATATTCAGGTTCAAGATGGTGGCTCAATTTCCAGACGTTATAAGGCCATCACCAAACGCTTAAACACTGATTTCTGGGATACTACGTCAGATGTATCCCACAGCTTATATGTTGGCTCGTACGGCCGCAACACAGCCATCCAAGGCTTCAGCGACCTAGATATGGTGTTCGAGCTCCCAGCTTGGTTATACTATAATTATGATGCCTATACAGGAAACGGCCAGTCGGTGACTTTCAGGAAAGGTGTCACTCCTTGGCTGCCTTTCAGGCAGCTTGGATAAATGGTAGCGCCTGATTGGATTCCTGGCCTTCTGGTGGCTTGTTGATCCACACCACAACTGGTTGGCGCCAGCAGCGAGTGGATTGGCTCCAGCGTTTTGGGT
>Ga0194055_10002380_pt1 | contig 14966 bp, 12 predicted proteins | sample SepL449m_MetaG_FD_155482 | JGI IMG/M metagenome (GOLD analysis project Ga0194055, IMG submission 155482) | Anoxic zone freshwater microbial communities from boreal shield lake in IISD Experimental Lakes Area, Ontario, Canada - Sep2016-L442-9m | ecosystem: Environmental > Aquatic > Freshwater >... | reverse complement strand
CCTCTGGGACATTCTCGACGAATACGAGATGTGGCCCGGATTCCGACTCGTCGGCGCGGAGGGCGAGCAGGCCGCCTGGCTGATCGTCCAGTTGGGCGACCCCGAGTTGCAGCGCCGCTGTCTCGACCACCTCGAGATCGCCGTCGACCAGCACGACGCCCCGGTCGTCCATTTCGCCTGCCTCGAGGACCGGGTCAAGATGGCCGACGGTCGGCCGCAGGTCTACGGGTCGCAGTGGGTCGTGGGAGACGACGGCCGCCTCGCTCCATGGCCGATCGAGGACCCAGACCGCGTGGAGATCCGGCGCGCCCGGGTGGGTCTGGCGCCGATGGCGCTCCAGCGACTCGTGCTCGAGGCCGAGTACGAGGGACGGGGCCGGCCGGAGTGGCCCGTCACCGCCGCTCCACCCCCCTAGTCGGGCACCACCGTGTCGACCGCCCGCCAGCAGTACCACGCCGCCACCGACCGGTAGGGCCGGAAGCGCTCGCCCAGGGGCTCGAGTTCCTTCGGGCTGGGCATCGCGCGCAGGCCGGCCAGCACCGCGTAACCCTTGCGGACCCCGAGGTCGTCGACCGGCCAGACGTCGAGTCGGCGCAACTGGAACATGCAGAACATCTCGGCGGTCCAGCGACCGATGCCACGCACCCGGGTGAGCTCGCCCACCACCACGGCGTCGGCGAGCCGGCCCATCCGGGCGAGCCGGACGTCGCCGTCGAGCACCCGCGCCGCGAGATCACGGATCGAGGCCGCCTTGGCGGCCGACAGTCCCGCCGAGCGCAGACGCTCCTCCGGCATCGCCAGCACCGACTCGGGTCGCGGTCGACCATCGAACAGCGCCTCGAACCGACCATGGATCGTGCTCGCGGCGGCACCGGCGAGCTGTTGGTAGCAGACCATGCGCGCCAGTTCGGCGAAATGGGTCCGGCGTGGCCGGCCCCGGCCGACCGTGCACGGCCCGACCGCGTCGACCAGCGCCCGCAGGGCGGGGTCCCTCCGTGCAAGATCCCGGGAGGCGACGACGTACGGATCGACCGGCACCGGGGCGAACCTAGAGGGCCGGTTCGGAGTCGCCCAGCTCCATCCGGGTGCGCAACGGCAACTCCGGGAGGAAGCACACGATCACGAAGGCCACGATCGCGATCGGCACTCCGGCGAGGAACACCGTCGAGAGCGCACCGGCGAACGCGTCCACCACCCCCGCCTGCACCCGGGGCGACAGCGTGGCGATCTGGTCGGGGCTCCCCCGCAGGAGGGCCGGGTCGATCCCCCGGGCGAGGCGCCCGAGATGGGCGGTCAGCTCGACCGTGAGCCGCGTGCTCAAGATGGCGCCGAGCGCCGCCGAGCCCACGGCGGCGCCCATCGAGCGCACGGTGGTCATCGCCGACGTGGCCGCGCCGACGTCGGGGAGGGGCACCGCGTTCTGGACCGCCAGCATGAGCGCCGGGGTCGTCATCCCGATGCCCGCGCCCACGATCACCATGCACCCGATCGCCACCCAGACGGTCGTGTCGACGGTGATCAGCGACAGGATCAGGAAGGCCGTCCCGATCAGGGCGATGCCGAGGAGTGGGAAGACCTTGTAGCGACCGGTCCGGGTGGTCAGGCGTCCGGCGGCGATCGTGGCGGTCAGGATGCCGATCATCTGGGGGAGCAACAGGAGACCCGAGTTGGTGGCGGTGTTGCCCCGGACGATCTGGAAGTAGACCGGGACGAAGAGGATCGTGCCGAACATGAGCAGCCCGAAGACGGTGATCGCCGCCGAACTGATGCGGAACACCCGCAGCGAGAACAGTCGCGGCGGAATGATCGGATCGCGAGCCCGGCGCTCGACCGCGACCAGGGACGCCAGCAGCACCCCGGCCGCCACCACGAGCCCGCCGATCTCCGGCGAGAGCCAGTCGTAGCGCTGCCCGCCCCACTCGGTCACCAGGAGCAGGCTCACGATCAACCCGATCAGCAGCGCCGCCCCGAGATAGTCGATGGGGACGCCGGTGCGCGGCCGCCGGGGCAGTTTCAGCACCGCGGAGGTGATGAGGAGCGCGAGCACGCCGATCGGGACGTTGATGAAGAAGATCCACCGCCACGAGAGGTGGTCCACGAAGAAGCCCCCCACCAGCGGTCCGATGACACTCGCCACCGCCCAGACCGACGCCACGTACCCCTGGTACTTCCCCCGCTCCCGGGGGGCGACGATGTCGGCGAGCACGCCGAAGTTCAGGACCACCAAGCCGCCCGCGCCGAAACCCTGCACCGCCCGTGCGCCGATCAACTCGCCCATGTTCTGGGCCAGTCCGGCGAACACGGAACCGACCACGAACACCACGATCGACACCTGGAAGAGCTGTCGACGACCGTAGAGGTCGCTCAACTTCCCGACCACGGGCATGGCCGCGGTCGACGTGAGCAGGTAGACCGACGCGATCCAGGCGAGTTGATCGACCCCGCCGAAATCGCCCACGATGCGCGGGAGAGCCGTCGCCACGATCGTCTGATCGAGCGCGGCGAGGAACGATCCGGACATCAGCCCCAGCAGGACGATCTGGATCTGGCGGTGCGTGAACGTGTACGCCCCGACGGCGGACGTCTGCTCACCGGTCGCGGTCACGGGCCGATTGGATCACGACGGCGCCCGTCGCGCCAGCGCGACCAGGTGCCGGAGCAGCCCGGGAGCCACCCGCCCCGGACCCGGTGATACCGTCGCACGGCGTCGCCACCGGGACCGTCCCGGGTCCGGCGACCAGTTCCGGGAGAGGGCAACGCATGGAGATCGCGGGTTCGAAGATCCTGGTCACCGGGGCCTCGTCCGGCATCGGTGCCGCCCTCGCACCGCTGCTCGCCGAACGGGGCGCCACGGTGGGCATCGTCGCCCGCCGGGCCGACCGGCTCGAGGAGGTCGTCGCCCGGTGTCAAGCCCACACCCCCGACTCGCGCGCGTGGGTGGCCGACCTCGGCGACCTCGGCCGGGCGGTCGCGGTGGCGCACGAAGCCTGGGACCACTTCGGCGGGCTCGACTGCGTGGTGCACAACGCCGCGATCCCCAAGCGGGTGCCGATCCAACGCCTCACCCCCACGGAGGCCGACGAGACGATGCGGGTGAACTACACGTCACCGGTGCACATGACCCTCGCCCTGCTCCCGCCGATGCTCGAGCGCGGCCGGGGGCTCACGGTCCTGGTCTCGAGCATGGGTGGTCGCATCGGGATCTTCCACGAAGCCGCCTACTGCGCGTCGAAGTTCGCGCTCTCCGGCTTCGCCGAGTCGATGGCCATGGATCTCCACGGCACCGGGGTCTCGGTCAAGCTCGTCCACCCCGGCCCGATCGACACCGAGATCTGGAGCCAGGCCGCCAACGACGACGCCAACTACGACGGCCCCCTCCACTCGGCCGCCGACTGCGCTGCGAGCATCGCGGACGCCATCGTCGCCGACGGCTTCGAGTTCTACGTGCCTCCCGACTTCCCCGGCGGCGGGCCGATGGCCGAGATGGTGGCCGGGAAGTCGGCCAACGTGAACGCGTTCGTCGCCGCCATGGGCGCGATGTACGCGGGCGGCGCCTGATCCTCCGCGTCGTCGTCGCGCTGGTCCTCCTCGGAGGGATCGTCGCCGCCTCGTTCGACGCGAGCCGCGCGAACCCGGCAACGTCGTCCCCCACGCACCGGTCGCAGGCCCTCGGGCTCCCCGTGGCCCAGAGCCCCGACACCATCGTGGGAGCATCGCCCGACGTCCTCGGCGCCCGCGTGGAGTGCACCGACCCGGCAACGTGTGCGGTGGTCTGGGAGACCGCACGCTTCCCGCTGGAGGTCTACGCCGGCCCCACCCCCGACCGCATCGACCACTCGACCCCCGTCGCCACGGCGACGGGAGGGTCCGCCGTCCCGGTGCCCGTCGACCCCCTCGGACCCACGTACTTCGAGGTCGTCGCCGAGGGGTCCGCCGCCGGACCGGTGGTCACGGCGCCCGACCTGCGGCTGGCGTCGGTGCACGTCCGCGACCTCGGGGGGGAGATGGCGGCCGGTGGTCGGCTCGTCCGCTGGGGCCGCTTGTTCAGCACCGACGACCTCGCCCTCGCCGCACCCGACGACCAGGACCGGATCGCCGCCCTCGGGTTGCCCACCACCTGCCCACGCCCGGCGCGGCGGGCCGGCGCACCCCGCGACCCCACCCGGCCGGCGGCGCTCCGGCGAGACCGTCGGCTCCTGACGTCGATCGCGGACTCACCGGATGCCGCCTGGACCCGGTGCGGCGGACCTCCCAGCGACTGGCCCGCGGCCCTGGTCCTCAGTGCGCTCGGCGTGAGCCGCGAGACCGTCGCCGGGGCCGTCCTCGCCGGGCAGGCCGCCGCCGGGCGCACGCCCGACCGCTCGGCCCTCGACGCTGCGTTCACCGTCGTGGTCCTGCGGTTCGGGTCGTTCCGCAGCTACCTCACCCGCGGCCTGCACTTCGGACCCCCCGAACGCCGACGGCTGCGCGCACGCGACACCGGGCCACTCCCCGACCCGTGATCCACCCGGGCGGAGCCAGGCCGGGGCGCCCGGGGTAGGTTCGGAGGGTGACCGAACGCCTGTACTTCCGCCAACTGCTCTCCGGTCGTGACTTCGCCGTCGGGGATCCGCTCGCCACCCAGATGGTCAACTTCACGTACCTGATCGGCGACCGCGAGAAGGGCGAGGCGGTCGCGGTCGACCCGGCCTACGGAGTCGGCGAGCTCGTCGACCTCCTGGCCGCCGACGGACTCCGGCTCACCGGCGTGCTCGGAACCCATTACCACGCCGACCACATCGGCGGCTCAATCTTCGGCCACTCGATCGAGGGCTTCGCCGAACTCGCCGGCCGCACCGACGTCGACGCCCGCTTGCACGTCCAGCGAGCCGAGGCCGACTACGTCAAGCAGCAGACGGGGGTCTCCGACTCCGACCTCGTCCTCCACGACGGCGGCGACGTCGTGACGGTCGGCGACATCCCCATCACCTTGCTGCACACGCCCGGACACACGCCCGGGAGTCAGTGCTTCCTGGTCGACGGACGACTCGTGTCGGGCGACACCTTGTTCCTCGAAGGGTGCGGACGGACCGATCTCCCCGGCGCCGACCCCGACGCCATGTACGACAGCCTCGTCAACAAGCTCGCCACGGTCCCCGACGACACCGTGCTCTATCCCGGCCACCTCTACTCCGCCGAAGCCTCGGCGCCACTCGGCGAGACCCGGCTCAGCAACTTCGTGTTCCGGGTCCAGGGCCTGGAGCAGTGGCGCCTGCTGATGGGGCACTGAGCCCGAGCACTGAGCCCGAGCACTGAGCCCGAGCACTGAGCCCGAGCACCGAGCCGACGACCCCGAGCAGGCGACCCCAACCATGGACGATCTCGAGATCCACGACGAGCGCATCGACTCCGAGGTCGGTGGGCCACTGGTCGGCGCCCAGTGGCGCGAGCTCATGACGCGCTACGGCGTCGCCGAGGCGAACGCCGGCTTCGACGCGCTCGACCCGGAGCACTTCACCCCCCCGCACGGAGCGTTCGTCGTCGCGTGGATCGACGGCGCACCCGTCGGGTGCGGTGGCGTCCGACCGTTCGACGACGTCAGCGGCGAGATCAAGCGGATGTACGTCGTCCCGTCGGCTCGTCGCCGCGGCATCGCGGTCCGGGTGCTCCAGACGGTCGAGGACCGCGCCCGCGGACTCGGTTACGCCCGGCTCGTCCTCGAGACCGGCATCGCCCAGCCCGAGGCCATCTCCCTCTACGAGCGCGAGGGTTACACCGGCGTCCCGGGTTTCGGGCCCCACGCCGACCTCGACGTCCTGCGCTGGTACGCCAAGCTGCTCTGAAGGATCGGTCCGGCCGCCGAGGCGGTGTCGGCGCTACCCGGCGTCGAACTCCACGTGGACGGCATCGGGGCCTCGGAAGGCGAGCCCCTGGATCACCGGCGCGGGCCGCGTGGGGTCGAGCCGCAGGTTCGGCAGTCCGTCGAGGATCGCCTCGAGTCCCGTGCGCAGTTCGAGGCGGGCCAGGTGCATGCCGAGGCACTGGTGCTGGCCCGTCCCGAAGGTCATGGAGTTCTGCGCCGGACGGTCGAGATCGAACTCCTCGGACCGCGGGTACCGGTCCTCGTCGTGGTTGGCCGAGGCGGTCAGCACACTGATGGCGGTTCCCGCCCCCACCGGACAACCACCGACCTCGGTGTCGCGCACGGCCACCCGGCTGACCTGGGTGATGGAGGACTCCCAGCGCAGGGTCTCCTCGATCAGGGCCGGGATCAGCGAGCGGTCGGCGACGACCCGGTCGTAGAGACCGGGCACGGTGAGCAACGCCGTGAGCGCGTTGCCCATGGCCCGGAACGTGGTCTCGGCGCCCGCCGGAAGCAGGAGGCGGAGGAATCCGTAGATCTTCTCGTCGGTGAGCCGCTCGCCGTCGATCTCGGCGTGGACCATGTCGGAGATGAGGTCACCGGTGTGTTCGACTCGACGGGCCTCGACGATCGGCGCGAGGTAGTCGCGCATCGCCTGCGAGGCGCGCAAGCCCTGCTCGGGGTTGAGGGGCCCGGTGTTGATCTCGACCGCCCACTGGGCGAACTGGGCGCTGTCCTCGAGCGGGACCCCGACGATGCCGCAGATGACCTGCACCGGGTACTGACCGGTGATCGACTCCACCAGGTCGGCCTTCCCGAGGGGCCGGATCTCGGCGATGAGGCGCTCGATCGCCGGGCGCACCAGGAGCGCATCCCACTGCTCGAGCTGCGAGGGCCGGAAGGCGTGCGACACCAGCGCCCGGTAGGAGCGGTGCTCCTTGCCGTCCATGGCGAGGATGAGGTCACCCATGAACCGGCCGATGTGGTCGGCGTTGATCGACGACGAGAACGTCTCGCCGTCGCGGAGCACCGACTCGACGTCGGCCCACTTGGTGACCGCCACCATCGGACGGTCGTTGCCCATGGCCGAGCCGTCGACCGGGATGACCGGACACTCGGCCCGGGCCTGCGACCACCCCGGGTACGGCTGCCCCGTGAAGAAATCGACGTTCAGGTCGATCTGCGGAGTCTCGCTCGCCATGGTTCCCCCCGGAGTCCACGATCCCGGAGCGACCGAACGGCCACCCCGCCACGCCCGAGGGCGCTGCCGACACGCTAGCCACCGGGTGGATTACCCTGCGACGCCGTGGCGGTCGTGCGCACCTCCGAGCGCACCTCGGGGCGCGGTTCCCGACCGGTCCGACCGTGGATCGACGCCACCGTCCTCGCATTCGCGGCATTGGTCGGCCTGGCCGTGGTGTGGCGCCTCTGGGACGCCGACCTCGGAATCCCGTTCGTCTACCTCCAACCCGATCGCGGGCCGCTCACCTACGCCCCGGACGCCCCCTTCTACCTGATGCTCGCGAAAGGGGCGATCAGCCACGGCTGGTTCCTCAGCAACCCCGCGCTCGGCTGGCCGTTCGGTCAGGCCCTCCACGAGTTCCCCCAGGGCCTCGACAACCTCAACCTGATCGTCCTGCAGGTGTTCGCCTGGCTTACCGGCAACCCGTCGGCGGCGGTGAACCTGCTGTTCCTCTCGACTTTCGTGGGCATCCCGGTCGTCACCTACCTCGCAGGACGCCGCCTCGGCCTGTCCCGGCTGGCCGGCGGTGTGGTGGCCCTCCTCTTCACGTTCCTCCCGTACCACTTCGCCCGCGGCACGGCACACGTGTTCCTCTCGTGTTCTTGGCTGGTGCCCCTCGCCGGACTCCTCCTCGTGGAGGTCGTCTCCGATCGACCCCCCTTCACCCGCGACGCGCCCAGGTCGCCCGTTGCGCCCGACGCCTCCGACGGTCCCGAGGCGACCGTCGACACCCGCCGCCGCCGGGATTGGCGCGTCTGCCTGCGCAGTCGTTCGTCGCTCTGGTGGTTCCTCGCCTGCGCCGGTCTGGCCTCCACCGGCTCCTACTACGCCGCCATCGCCATGACGCTCCTCGTCGGCGTGGTCCTGGTCGATGCGCTCGCCCGCCGACGCGGTCGCGTGGTGGCCTCGGCCGGGATCGCACTCGCAGCGATCTTCGCCGTGGTCCTGTTCAACCTGCTGCCGACGTTCGTCTCCTGGGCCGAGCACGGGCGCAACACGCACCTCGTCCAGCGCGGCCCCAGCGAGACCGAGGTCAACGGGCTGAAGATCTCGCAGTTGGTGCTGCCGGTCGAGGGGCACCGCATCGGCTTCCTCGCCGCGGCGTCCGCCGACAGCACGCGCTTCACCGTCATCCCGGCCGAGCGCGGCCAACAGCTCGGCGCGATCGGCGCCGTCGGCTTCGTCGCGCTCCTCGGTGCCGTCCTCGTCGCGGCCCGGCGCCGGCGCGGCGCCGGCACGCCGGACGCCGTCACCACCGCCGCCGTCACCGCTGCCGTCACCACCGCCGACGCGGCCCCGAACGCGCCACCCGTGAGTCCCGCCGCTCCGGTCGCCAGCGCACCGGTCGAGGTGCTGCGCACCTTCGGCGTCGCCACGGTCATCGCCCTCGTCATCGCGGCGGTGAGCGGATTCTCGCTGATCATCTCGGGCCTCGGCGTCAAGGAGATCCGGTCCTGGAACCGCGTCTCGGTGTTCATCGGGTTCTTCGCCCTCGTCGCGGTCGGCTTCGGGATCGACTGGGCCCGCCGGCGGTTCGCACACCGGCGGTGGATCCGTCCCGTCAGCGTGGTCGTGTGCGCCCTCCTCGTGGTGGTCGGCGTGCTCGACCAGGTGTCGCCGCTCACCGTGCCCCACTACGCGGCGACCCGTCGGACCTTCGACTCCGACCGCGTCTTCTTCGGCCGGGTCCAACGCACCCTCCCGAAGGGCGCCGCGGTGTTCGACCTCCCCTACGTGTTCTTCCCCGAGTCGGGGGCCGTCGACGGCATCGGCCCCTACGACACCGTGCGCGGGTTCCTCCACACCGACGACCTGAACTGGTCGTGGGGCGGGGTGATCGGCACTCCTGCCGACTGGGTCGCCGCCACTGCGCACCTCACGGAGACCGACCCCGCCGAGATGCTCGACCGCGTCACCGCGGTCGGCTTCCGTGGGCTCGTACTGGACCGCCGCGGCGACCGCAGCACTGCCAGCGACGCCTCCGGGCCGCGCGAGCAGGCGATCACCGCCCACCTGGGCGCACCCGAGAACGTCAGCCCCGACGGCACCCTCGCCTTCTGGGACCTCCGACCCTGGGCCCGCGAGGCGCGCGCCCGCCTCGGCCCGGCCGGCTGGCGCGCCAAACGGGGCGAAGCGCTCGCGGATCGGGCACCCGACGCCCGAGCGGTCGGCTGAGACGGTCCGAACCCGGCGACGGCCTGACTACGCTCCGCGTCGTGACCGACACCGCCCGCTCCCATGCCCATGACCTCGACCCGTTCGCCGAGACCGAGGACCAGCAGGCCCTGCGGGCCCTCGCCCGCGAGGTCGCCGAGCGTGAGCTCGCCCCCCGGGCGCGCCAGGGCGACGAGACCGAGGAGTTCCCCCAGGCCTCCTGGGACGCCATGCGGGCCGCCGACCTCTTCTCCATCACCATCGGCGAGCGGTGGGGCGGCATGGGCCTCGGCGACATCGAGTCGTCGATCGTGCTGGAGGAACTCGGCCGGGCCGACGTCTCGTCCGCGATCCTCGCCCAGCTGATCTTCAACGGTCCGCCCCGCGCCATCGAGCACCTCGGCAGCGACCACCTCCGCGACAAGTGGCTGCCCCTTGCGGCCAGCGGTGAGGCGCTGTTCTGCATCGGGATCAGCGAGACCGAGGCGGGCTCCGCGGTCAACCACATGCGCGCGCGTCTCACCCCCGACGGCGACGGCTTCCGCCTCAACGCCTACAAGAACTACGTCACCGGCGGCCACAAGTCACGCGTCTGCGTGGTGTGGTGCCGGTTCCCGGGGAGCGAGGGATCCAAGGGCATCGGTGCAGTGGTCGTCGACCTCGAGTCGCCCGGCGTCACCGTCGCCGGGACCCACGTGAAGATGGGCCTCCGCGCCACGAGCGAGGCCGAGTTGGCGTTCGACGACGTCTACATCGCCCCCGAAGACGTGCTCCTCGCGGGCGACCCCGACGACTCGGAGTCGTTCAAGACCCTGATCAGCCACATCAACCACGAGCGGTGCGGCAATGCGGCCATGTGCCTCGGCGCGGCCCAGGGGGCACTGGAATACGCCGTCGGCTACCTCAACGAACGGGTGGTGGGAGGTCGGCCCCTCGCCGACCTCCAGGGCCTGCAGTGGAAGGTCGCCGACATGACCACTCAGATCGAGGGGGCCCGGCTGCTGCTCAAGCGGGCGGTCCACCTGGCGGGTCCGCACGGCACGCCGCCCGCACTCGAGACCGCCATGGCCAAGACCGCCGCCAACCTGGCCGCCAAGTTCGTGTGCGACGAAGCGATCCAGTTGCTCGGCGGGTACGGCTTCAGCCGCGAATACCCGGTGGAACGCGTCTACCGCGACATCCGCGGGCTCTGCATCGGTGCGGGGACCGTGGAGATCCAGCGCAACTTCATCGGGTCGCAGATCCTGCGCGGGGCGGTCCCCGCCGGGAGCTCGTGGCTGGGCCGCCGGGCCTGACCGCCCACCCGTGACCCTCCGACCCACCTACCGGCACCCCCGGGCCCGCGAGTACGGGGCGCCCGACGGCCCCTGGGACCTGCCCTCCCTCGACGCCGTGCTCAGCGGCGCCACCCGCACCGCGCGCGGGGTGCTCGTGGTCGACGAGTCCGACGGCACCCGGCTCGACGGTCGGGCCCTGGAGGCCATGGTGGCGCACGTCGCCGGCGGCCTGCGCGAGCGCGGGGTCGGCCGGGGCGATGTCGTGGCCTGGCAGGCACCCAACTGGCACGAGGTGGTCGTCTTGTACCGGGCGTGCTGGCGACTCGGCGCGGTCGCCGCTCCGATCCACCACCTCGCTGGTGAGGCCGACGCCACCCGGATGCTCGAGGCGATCGGCCCGGCCGTCTGGCTGCCCCGCTCCGACGTGCGCGGCGATGCGTTCGCCCGCCTGCTGACGGGCGCTCCGGTCACCACCTCCCCGGCCCGACCCTCCGACCTCGCCGCCGTGGTCTTCACCTCCGGGTCCACGGGCGGCCCGAAGGCAGCCCTGCACACCCAGCGCAGCCTGGCCTACAAGGCGCGCACGATGGTGGGGGTCCACGGGCTCCGTCGGCGCGACGTCGTCGCGATGCCCGCGCCGCTCGCCCACGTGAGCGGACTGCTCAACGGCGTGCTCGTCCCGGGGGCGGCGCCGTTCACCACCTACCTGATCGAGCGGTGGGATCCGGCCCGGGCCCTCGACACCATCGCCCGCGAACGCATCTCGTTCATGATCGGGCCGACCACCTTCTTCCTCGGGCTCATGCACGATCCGGCGTTCACCCCGGAGAAGGTGGCGTCGCTCCGCCTGGTGTCGAGCGGAGGCGGCGGCGTGAGCGCCGCGTTCGTGGAGGAGGCCAGCCGGGTGCTCGGGGCGCGGGTCAAGCGCACGTACGGCTCCACGGAGGCGCCCACGATCGCGACCAGCGGTCCTCGCGACTCCCGGCACCGCGCCGCCCGCACCGACGGCCGGGCCATCGGCGCGGTGGCGTTGCGCGTCACCGATCCCTCCAACGGGCGTGAGGTCCTCCACGGCGAGCGCGGCGAACTCTGGGTCCAGGGACCGGAACTCTTCAGCGGCTACGTGGAGGCCGAGCAGACCGCCGCTGCGGTCACACGGGGCTGGTTCCGTACGGGCGACCTCGCCACCCTCGATCCCGACGGCTGGCTCACCATCGTGGGCCGCATCAAGGACGTCATCATCCGAGCCGGCGAGAACATCTCGGCCACCGAGGTCGAGTCGGTGCTCGAGGCGCACCCGGCGGTCCGCCAAGCCGTGGCCGTCGGCGAGCCCGACGACCGTCTCGGTGAGCGCGTCTGCGCGTTCGTGGTCACGACGGGCGCCTTCGACCTCGCGGCCTGCCGGGCCTGGTTCACCGACCAGGGGGTCGCCCGCTTCAAGACCCCCGAACGGGTGGAGGTCCTCGCCGAGTTCCCGCTGCTGGCGTCGGGCAAGCCCGACCGCACCGCCCTGCGCGCCCGTCTGAGCCCGCCGAACTAGCGGGCCCGGTCACCCCGGTCGCCCCGTCCAGCAGGGCGCTCGGCGAGCCGGTCGCCCCGGTCGGTCAGATGACGCCGGTACCGGCCTCGACGCGTGGGCGCAAGAGCCCGGCCAGGCGGACCCGGTGGTAAGCCGCGGCGCCGAAGGACTGTTGGTCGAGCTGCGAGCGCTTCAAGAAGAAGTGCAGGTCGTGCTCCCAGGTGAAGCCGATCCCGCCGTGGATCTGCAGGGCCGAAGCCATGACCCGCTTCGAAGCGTCGGCCGTCCAGATCTTGGTGGTGGAAGCCGCCACCGACTGCTCGGGGTCGTCGGCGCTGAGGCACCACCCGGCCCAATAGACCGTCGACCGCATGCCCTCGACGTCGACGAGCATGTCGGCGCACCGGTGTTTGATGGCCTGGAACGATCCGATCGGCCGGCCGAACTGCTCCCGGTCCTTGGCGTACTCGACGGTCATCTCCAGCACCCGGGAGGCCCCGCCCAGCATCTCCGCCGCCGCGTAGACGGCACCGCGGTCGAGGAGCGCGGTCACCGCCGCGGCATCGCCGATCCGCTCGGCCGGAGTGCCGGCGAAGTCGACCCAGCCCACCTGGCGGGTGCGATCGATGGCCGGCTCCGAGGCCGGGCGGCCCACGGCGTCGAGGTCGACCCGGAACAGCGCAGGTCCGTCGGGTGCCGCGGCCACCACCACCAGGACCGACGCGGCCGGAGCGGCGACCGTCGGGTCGGCCCGGCCGTCGAGGACCCAGCCGCCACCCGCCTCGGTGGCCCGGACCGCGTCGGGGCGAGCGCTCCAGGCCACGGCCCCGACCACCTCGCCCGACACCAGCGCCTCCACGTCGGTGGTCCGCCCGGCCCGGTCGAGGGCGTCGAGGGCCAGCACCGTCGGGGCGAAGGGGACCGGGGTCGCGTGGCGCCCGATCTCCTCGAGCAACACCACCATCTCGACCGTCGAGAACCCGAGCCCGCCCCGCTCCTCGGCCAAGGCGACTCCCAGCCAGCCCTGTTCCACCATCGCGGACCAGATCTCGTCGCTGGATCCGGTCCCGGCGTCGACCACCCGGCGGACGACCGCGGTCGGGGATACGCCGTCGAGGAGCTCACGCGCCCCGTCGCGCAGCGCCACCTGGTCTTCGGAAAGGTCGTAGTCCACGGCCCCAGGTTACCGCGACGGCACCCGGAGAACGGCGGCCCGGCAGGAATGAGACGGCCCTACGAGCGATAGGCTGGGTCCTGCCCCGGTCAATCACACGCCGATCACACGCAAGGAGCCGAGCGTGAGCGAACCCCCCGCCGTCCTCCGCCACGACGGAAACGACTACGAACTGCCCGTCGTGCGCGGCACCGAGAACGAGGTCGGGGTCGACATCTCCAAGCTCCGGGGTCAGTCCGGGTTGATCACCCTCGACTACGGCTTCATGAACACGGGGTCGTGCGAGTCGGCGATCACCTACATCGACGGCGACGCCGGGATCCTGCGCTACCGCGGCATCCCGATCGAGCAGTTCGTCGAGGGGCACTCGCCGTCGTTCATCGAGACGTCGTACCTGCTGATCTACGGCGAGCTCCCGACCACCCAGCAGCTCGACGAGTTCCGGTTCGGGGTCCGCAAGCACACCCTGCTCCACGAGGACGTCAAGCGCTTCTTCGAATCCTTCCCCAAGGACGCCCACCCCATGGGCGTGCTGTCGTCGGTGGTCAGCGCCCTCTCGACCTTCTACCCCGACAGCCTCGACCCCCACGACCCCGAGCAGGTCCAGCTCTCCATCCTGCGCCTCATGGCCAAGGCCCCCACGATCGCCGCGTACTCCTACAAGCGCTCGGTCGGTCAGCCGCTGCTCTACCCCGACAACTCGCTCGACCTCATCGAGAACTTCCTCACGATGATGTTCGCCGTCCCGTCGGAGCCGTACGAGGTCAGCCCCACGATCGTCCACGCGATGAAGGTGCTGCTGATCCTCCACGCCGACCACGAGCAGAACTGCTCCACCTCGACCGTTCGCCTCGCCGGGTCCGCCGAAGCGAACCTCTACGCGTCGGTCGCCGCCGGGATCAACGCCCTGTGGGGCCCGCTCCACGGTGGCGCCAACCAGGCGGTCATCGAGATGCTCGAGGAGATCCGCGACAACGGGGGCGACGTCGATGCGTTCGTCAAGCGCGCCAAGGACCCCGACGACCCGTTCCGGCTCTCCGGCTTCGGGCACCGCGTCTACAAGAACTACGACCCGCGGGCGCGCATCATCAAGGGTCTCGCCGACCAGGTCCTCGCCGAACTCGACTTCAGCGACCAGCTCATGGACATCGCGTTGCGCCTCGAGGAGGTCGCCCTCGCCGACGAGTACTTCGTCGCCCGCAAGCTCTACCCCAACGTCGACTTCTACTCCGGGTTGCTCTACCGGGCGATGGGCTTCCCCACCAACATGTTCACCGTGCTGTTCGCCATGGGTCGCCTTCCGGGCTGGATCGCCCACTGGAAGGAGATGATGGCCGACCCCGAGACCAAGATCGGCCGTCCGCGCCAGATCTACACCGGCCCGCCCGAGCGCGAGTACGTGCGGATCGAGCAGCGCAGCTGATCCACCGGTGGACCTGACCCCGACCCCGCAGGAGGCGGCCTTCCGCGAGGAAGTCCGCGGCTGGCTGCGCGACCACCTCCCCTGGGAGTACGGCCGAGGGCTCCCGCCCCGCTTCGACGACCTCGCCGAAGAGGTCGCCTTCGGTCGTGACTGGCAGGCGAAACTGGCCGGGGGCCGCTGGGTGGGAGTCGCCTGGCCGTCGGAGTACGGCGGACGCGACGCCAGCGCCGTCGAGCACTTCATCGTGATCGAGGAGTTGGCCCGGGCCCGCGCTCCCGAGCTGGTCGGACGCATCGGGATCAACCTCGTCGGCCCCACCCTCCTCGCCCACGGC
>Ga0194055_10002379_pt1 | contig 14977 bp, 13 predicted proteins | sample SepL449m_MetaG_FD_155482 | JGI IMG/M metagenome (GOLD analysis project Ga0194055, IMG submission 155482) | Anoxic zone freshwater microbial communities from boreal shield lake in IISD Experimental Lakes Area, Ontario, Canada - Sep2016-L442-9m | ecosystem: Environmental > Aquatic > Freshwater >... | reverse complement strand
GATGTGAAAGTTCACACCATCGACTGCATGCAAAACGCCGTCATCGGTATCAAAATGAACTTGAAGGTCTTGAACTTTCAACAAGGGGTTGGTGGACATCCAGAAACCTCTTTAAAGCACACGGCGAGGATCATAGGCATCCCGCAGTCCGTCGCCAATGTAGTTGATGGTGAGCACCGTGATGAAAATCAAGGCACCAGGAAATAGGGCCCAGTGAACCGCCACATCCATGTGATCTTTGGCATCGAACAAAATGCGACCCCAAGTTGGAATGTCGGGTGGAAATCCCAGCCCTAAAAATGAAAGCGTGGACTCGGCAATGATGGCCGCAGCCACATCGATGGTTGCCGCCACAATGACAGGGCCCATGGCATTGGGCAAGATATGCACTGTGACTTGTCGCCAAGAGCTGGCACCCAAGGCACGGGCAGCTTCTACAAACTCTTTTTCACGCAATGTGAGAAATTGCGCTCTGACCAATCTGGCCACTGGCATCCACCGCAAACCACCAATAACGGCCACAACCAAAATGAACACACCGGCCTCAGGTCCCACTAATTTTTTCAATTTATCGTTGAACAAATAGAAAATCAAAAGCAGCAAAGGCAATTGTGGCAAGGACAAAAACAAGTCTGTGATCCACATCAAAAAAACATCGACAGGGCCCTTCGACATGCCAGCCACCGCACCTACAACCACGCCAACGCTAATGGCAATCATCATGGCGGCCAATCCTACGGCCAAGGAAATACGGCCTCCGTACAGCACGCGAGCCAAGATGTCTTGTCCTAAATCATCGGTGCCCAAGGGATGGGCCCAAGAGGGTCCTTGCATGCGGGCCGTAAAATCAATTTCATTGATTGGCACTCGCCACAGCCATGGACCTAACAAAACGGCCAACACAATGAAGCTTAAAACAACCGTACAAACTACTGCCAGTTTGTGGCGTTTGAACCTGCGCCATGACTCTCGTCCTGGCGACTGTGCTGACGGCTTGGCCACCAAGGCCTTGTTGTCAGTTGAAGGAGATGCGAGGGTCGAGCCAGCCATACAAAATATCTGCTAATAAATTACACGCAATCACCAAGGTGGAGAACACAAAAGTGACAGCCATGACCACCGGGGTATCGTTGGCCAACATGGAGCTGATGATGAGAGAGCCAATGCCGGGGACACGAAAAATTTGCTCTGTGACAATGGCCCCGCCAAAAATAGCCGGCATCTGAAGCGCAACCAAAGTCACAACGGGAATGAGTGCATTGCGTAAAACGTGCTTGGTAATGACCACTTTTTCTGACAAGCCTTTTGAACGTGCCGTGGTGACGTAGTCCAAACGAATGACATCAAGCACTGCAGAGCGCACATACCTTGTCCAAGCGCCAGCTTGAAACAAGCCCAGGACCGTGACCGGCATGATCATTTGCTTAAAGTGCTCCCAGAAAAAGCGCCAGCCTGTTTCAGGAATGTCTGCCCTGTAAACAAATGGCAACCAGTCCAAGTGAATACTGAAAAACAAAATGAGCAAAATACCTGTGAAAAAGGTGGGCAATGAAAAACCAATAAAAGCCAGCGTACTGGCAATTTGGTCAAACAATGAGTAAGGCCTTGTGGCCGCATACACGCCCACTGGAATAGCAATACACAGAGCCAACAATTGCGACGATCCGATGACCAACAAGGTGACCGGAATGCGCTGCATGATGAGGGTCTCTACATTGATCCGGCTGATGAATGAATAACCCCAGTCGCCCCGAAGCATGGCCGTGAGCCAGTTCCAATAGCGAACCATGAGAGGGTCGTCCAAACCAAACTTCAGCCTTAAGGCCATGGCCACTTCGGCTGGAATGTTTGGGTTGGAAACCAACTCGGAAAAAGGATCACCCGGCGCCAGTGCCAAAACAGAGAACAACACCAAGCTGATGCCCAAAAGACTGGGCACGGCGATCATCAATCGCCGAAGGACATAACGGAACATAGAACTTGCTTAAGTGGTCTTGTACCAGTCTTGTAAAAGCCACAAATCATTGTCCCAGCCAGACAAAGGCGCTACCAAGTTGTGAACTGCAGCCGAAGTACGGGGGCGGTACACCACTGGAATGATGGCAATGTCGTTGATGGGCATGTCGTTCATCTTCACAAACATGGCAGCACGTTTGACAGGGTCCATCTCGGATTGAGCAGCCAAATAAGTTTTGTCATATTCAGGATTGCTGTAGCGCGTAGAGTTGCGGCCTAGCCATTTGTTGGCTTTGCTTGCGAACTCAGTGCTCAAGTACTGATTCATGAACACTTCAGGATCAGGTTGCGGCATGGTAGTGGTGAACATTTGCATGTCGACATACAGCTTGGTGTAGGTGTCTGGATTGGCGGGATCTGACGAGAAGTAGACCGATGCAGGCACCGATTTCAATTCCATGTCAATGCCAGCCTTTTGAGCGGCTTGTTTGATAATTTGTTGGGTTTTTTGACGCGGCCCATTGATAGAGGTTTGGAAAACCAACTTGAGTTTTTTACCGCCTTTTTCGCGAATGCCGTCAGCGCCTTTTTTCCAACCAGCTGCCTCTAAGACTTGGGCTGCCTTTTCTGGGTTGAACTCGTATTTTGTATTTTTAGACACAAAGCGTTGCGGGTTGTTCAGGAAGTTGGCAGTTGCAATACCTGTACGGCCGTAGATGTACTTTTGCACGCCGTCGCGGTCGACACACAAACTGATGGCTTGGCGAACCGCAAATTCCGACAAGATGGGGTGCTTGGATTTGGGGTGCGAACGTTCGCCATCTGTTTCAGTCCAAGGGTCGGCCATGTTCAATTGAATGAACTCAATGTTGCCACCCGGGGTAATGGTCGTTTTGCCCTTACCGCCCTGCTCCAAACGAATGAGAAGTTCGTCTTCGACTTGCAAATTCCAAGCGTAATCGTATTCACCCGTTTGCAACACAGCACGCGCAGCAGACACGGCATCACCCCCGCCCTTCATTTCGATGCTGTCAAAGTAAGGGCGATTGGCTTGGTGGTAGTTGGTGTTGATCACACCACGCAACATGTCACCCGGTTTGAAATCAGTGAACTTATAGGGGCCAGTGCCCACGGGCTTGAGGTTGGCGGGTGCGTCGCGAGAAGCAGCCCCTTTGTAAGCCTCAAAAACGTGTTTGGGAATGATCATGCCAGCTGCGCTGACAAAAGGATCGGCCCAAAATGGCGAAGGTTTTTGGTATTCGACTTTGACTGTGTGGCTATCGACCTTGGTGACCTTCACATCTTTATAGGAACCACTTGTATAAGCGGCACTAGCTGGATCGGCGGCATAGGCAGCCGTAAAAATTACGTCGTCAGCGGTGAAAGCAACGCCGTCATGCCATTGAACGTTTTTCTTGAGCTTCCAAATGATGGTTTTGCCATCCTTTGAAACACCGCCATTGGCCAATGTAGGCACCTCGGCGGCCAAAACAGGGACCAAGTTGCCATCGTTATCCCAAGAACCCAAAGGCTCATAGAAAATACGTGAGCCTTCTTGGTCTTTGGTACCACTGGCAAAGTGCGGCTGAAGCAAGGTAGCACCTTGCCACCAGAGCAATTTGAGAGCACCGCCACCGCCACGCTTGGTGGGCTTGTAGGAAGATGCCGTTTGCGCTTGAGCCAAACCGGAGGTGAGCAGCATTTGCGCCGCCATGGGTAAAGTTAAGCCAACACCCACCATGTGGCGTATGAACTGTTTGCGGGTTAGGGAATTGTCCCGAACTTGATCGATCAGACCGCGAATTTCACTTTCGTTCATCTTGCTCTCCTGAAAATTTAAAAGGACAGTTGTAAAAACATCTCACACACTAACTCTAATCCATAAATCAGACATTAGGGTTTTGCATTAGACAGAATGCGCATAAACTAATTTCATTCGACATCAGATTCCAAAAAGGATCCTTCATGGCCATTAAGAAAAGAACCGTTCAACTGCCCAGCATGACGCCGGGCACCTACCGCACTGTTTCCGTGCTCAGCTTTGGCAAATCTGGTGCACGGCCCAAGGTCTACATGCAAGCTGCCATTCATGCCAATGAAATGCCTGGCACCATGGCGCTCCACCATTTGATGCCCATGTTGGCCGAAGCGGACAAAAAAGGCCTCATTCAAGGTGAGATTATTTTGGTGCCAACGGTCAATCCGATTGGGCAGTCTCAACTTGTAGGCAATTCTCATGCCGGCAGATACAACCACCTTAGCAACGAAAACTTCAATCGCAATTGGATTGACGTGTCAGAACCCGTGGCTCAGAAAGTATGGAAAAAAATTGGTACAAATCCTGAAGCCAATGTGAAAATGATTCGCAAGGCTGCGCTGGAAGCCTTGAACGAAATGAAGCCTGCCAATGAGCTGCAAACCCTGCGCGTTGAAATGCAAAAGCTCAGTACAGATGCCGATTACGTGCTTGACTTGCATTGCGATATTTATGCTGCTTTGCATTTATTCACGGCTCACAATGACTGGGTCAAAGGACCTACTGGCCCCTTAGGCAACCCTGGCGCAGTTCACGCCTTGGCGGCAGATCTTGGCGTCGAGGCTACGATGTACAACGACCCCTACCCCAGCACCCTCACTTTTTCTGGTGTGAACAGCGCTTTGTGGGCCCGCCTACAAGACAAGTTTCCACAAGCCCACATTCCTCAAGCCTGTATGTCGGTCACTTTGGAAATGCGCAGCCAGCACGACGTAAGCGATGCCCTAGGTCAGTCAGACGCCAAAAATATTTATCGCTGGTTGGTTAGGCAAGGTGTAGTGGGCGGAAAAGCAGCCCCTCTACCCAAAATGAAAAGCGCTGCATCGCCTATGAGCGGCATGGACGTGGGTTACAGCAAAGGCACAGGCTTTTTGGTGTTCCATGTCAAACCTGGCGCCAAGGTCAAAAAGGGACAAGCCATTTGCGATGTCATTGACCCGGCCAACCCCAACGGACCCAAAGCCCGGACCAGTTACACCAGCCAAACCGATGGTATTTTGTTCTCACGAAGGCTAGATGGCTATCTGTCTTGGCCAGGCCAGGTGATGTTCAGAATTGCAGGCCCCAAGCCCTTGGCACACCGAATTGGCATGTCGGGCTTGGACGACTGAAGATCAAACAACTCAGTTTTAAAAAGCTGCGTTTGTCAAAGGCAGTTTTTAGATTTTTCCCAAATAATCTGATTTGCCAATTTCAACACCCCCTGCGCGCAGCATGCTGTAGGTGGTGGTGGTATGGAAATACAAATTGGGCAAACCATGGCCTAGCAAATACTGCATGCCCTTGTAATGCGTTTCTTTCTCACCGCGCTTAATCACAATGTCTTTGTCTTCTGTGCCGTCAATTTGCTCGGGCTTGAAGGTTTCTAAAAACGCAATGGTTTTTGCAATGCGCGCTTGCAAATCTTTCAAGTCTTTTTCGGTGTCTTCGTGGGCTGGAATCTCAACGCCAGCCAGCCTTGCAATCAGTCCCTTGCAAACATCGCATGCAATTTGAACTTGTCGGCTCAAGGGGAACATGTCGGGGCAAAGCCGCATTGATACAAACACGGTGGGGTCAATTTTCTTGGCTTCTGCATGGGCTTGCGCTTTGTCTAAAAGATGCGACAAGTTAATCAAGCCATTGATCAAACGGGGCACGCTGGCTTGGTACATGGAAATGGTCATAAGTTCTCCGGTTTAAAAATACAAAAATGAAATTGAGTTTTGTTCAAGCTGCTTCAAGAAAGCGCTCTACAAGGCGCGTCCAGTAAGCTGCGCCATAGGACAAGTTTTGGTCGTTGAAGTCGTATTTGGGGTTGTGCAACAAAACACTTTCTATGCCATTGCCCAGTCGCAAGAAACAACCGGGTTTGTGCTGCAGATAAAAAGCAAAGTCTTCGCTGCCCGTGACGGGGCCGAATGGGAACACCACTTTGTCTTCCCCCACCAACTCCACAGCAACCTGACGTGCAAATTCAGTCTCAGCAGACGTGTTAATGACCACGGGGTAGCCGCGTTCATAAATGATTTCCACCTCACCCCCGTAAGACTCAACTTGTGCGCGCACCAAGCTTTTAATTCGTTGCTCCAAAAGTTCACGTACTTCTGGGCTGAAAGATCGAATACTCAGCGACATGCTGGCAGAGTCGGCAATGACATTGGACACACTGCCGGCATGGGCCGTGCCGATGGTGACCACCGATGTTTGCAGGGGATCGATGTTTCGCGACACCACCGTTTGCAAAGCCATGATCAAGCTGCCCATGATGACCACTGAGTCGACTGTCTGGTGCGGTCTTGCGGCATGACCGCCCTTGCCCTGGACTTTGATGTAGCAAGTATCTGAGGCAGACATGAAGGCACCCGCACCAAACATGAAAGTGCCGACGTCAACCCCAGGATGGTTGTGAATGCCAAAAATAGCATCACAAGGAAAGCGCTCAAACAAGCCGTCAGCAATCATTTGCTGTGCGCCACTGTTCTTGCCAGCCTCTTCCGCCGGTTGAAAAACCAAGTGAACCGTGCCCTTGAAATTTTTGGTTTTGGCCAGTTGCTGCGCCGCACCCAACAGCATGGTGGTGTGGCCATCATGGCCACAGGCATGCATGGTGCCGGCATGCTGACTGGCATATGGTTTTTGAGTCTCTTCGTGGATGGGCAAGGCATCCATGTCAGCGCGCAAAGCAATGCCCTTGCCTTCGCCATTTTTCAAGGTGGCCACGAGCCCATGACCACCCACATTGCGGGTCACTTGATAGCCCCAGGCTTGCAACTTGTCGGCGACCCACTGTGCGGTTGATTTTTCCTGAAAAGAGAGTTCAGGAAATTGGTGCAAGTGGCGTCGGGCTTCGGTCAAAGATTCCTGAGCGCCAAGCAAGTCAGTCAATTTACAAAAACAATCGTAACGAGCATTCATGGTGTATCCTTTGAAATTGTTGTGCGTGCCAAGCTCACCAGTTTAATGGGCGTGTGGCGTATTGCCCGCACCCAAATCCCAGTAAAGCCCTGTCATGACCTGCAACGCCTCTTTGAGCAACTCGGGGGGCAGGTGTTCATTGGGCGCATGCTGAGAACAACCTGGGTAAGAGTGTGGCACCCAGATGGTCTTCAAACCCAGCACATCGGTAAAAATGTCATTGGGCAGTGAGCCCCCTAAATTGGGCAAAATAGCGGGTGTTTTTTGCGTTGTTTGCTGCAGAGAATTGGCCGCCCAAGTGACCCATGCGTCGTCTGGATCGATGCGGGTTGCTTTGAAAATTTCATCGCGTGCCGCCGTAATTTGGACATAGCCAAAACCATGGCTGTCCAAATGCCGCCTGAGTGCACTCAAAATGTCTGAGCTGTCAATGCCCACCACAAATCGGAGTTGGCAAGTGGCCTTGGCTCTGGGCGGAATGGCATTGACTGGGTTGTCTGGATTGCCCGTTTTGAAAGCCAGTACTTCAAAGGAACACCAACCAAAAACACGCTCAGCAGGACTGAGCCCAGGCTGACCCCATTCGGGTTCGATGTGAGGACCATTGGCACCCCCGTCTACTTCACAGTCTGCCAATACACGCCTCACAGCGTCTGGCAAAGACTTGGGTTTCCATTCGGGTACTTTGATTTCCCCGTGATCTGTAACCAAACTGGCAATGGCGTGGGCCAATTGAATACCTGGGTTAGAAATAAGCCCGCCCCAATTGCCAGAATGGTGGGCGCCTGATCGAGACTCGATGCTGAGATCAAAGTTGATGCAACCTCTAGAGCCCAAAAATATCGTGGGACGGTCTGCTCTGAGGCGCGGCCCATCTGACGCCACCAACAAATCTGCTTTCAACAAATCTGCATATTCGGCGCACACATCTTTGAGACCTGGAGAGCCAGTTTCTTCTCCCATTTCAATGATGAACTTGGCATTGAAACCTAAGCAACCCCGCTCAGCAAGCACACAAGCCATGGCCTGAATATTGACCGAATGTTGGCCCTTGTTGTCAGCGATACCGCGACCGTACCAACGGCCTTCCAATTCGGTCAAAGCCCAAGGTGATAAGCCCTCACGCCATTCCGATTCAAGCCCCCGAATGACATCGCCATGGCCGTAGCCAAGCACCGTAGGCAAGTCTGGCGATTCAAGTCGCTCAGCGTATAAAAAAGGCGCCTTCGCTTTGGGATGCTCTATCAGACGGCACTCAAATCCCATGGCGCTCAGTGCGGGTTGCAAGTCCTCCGTCAAATAAGCCAAGAGTTCCGCCGATCTAGCGGGATTTTGACTTTCAGTGGGCCTGGCAATTCTTTGGCGCAGCACCTGCTGAAACGAACCATTGTCAAATTCTGCGACGGCTCTTTGGATGGCGGCTTGTCTGGACATCATCTTTTAATTGATTTCAAAAATGTCAGACTACCTCAATTTGCAGAGCGCGCACCAAAATGACTGTACAAACACTCACAATGTGACGCAAAATCAGGCAATGTCTTTCTAATTTCCATTTAACTTATTGTTATTTAACCTATAGTTGTCTAACAGTAAGTTAATAAACAGGTAGTTTATATGTCGAATCATACCCATAAGCATTCAGGCAACCCAAATCCTACGGATTGGAAACACGACGGTGTGCGAGTCGTTACTGGAAACCAATTAGACGGCAATGTACCCTCCACCCCCGGCATGGACAGAAAAGCGGCCATCAACTTTGCAAGAGTCGGGGCTGAAAAACTCTGGGCAGGCACCGTTACCATCCATGCCAACGCCAAAACAGGGGCCCATCATCATGGCCCTCTGGAAAGCGTAATTTATGTGATCAAAGGCCGAGCCCGCATGCGATGGGGTGATCATTTGGAGTTCACTGCAGAAGCAGGCCCAGGCGATTTCATTTATGTGCCGCCCTATGTGCCGCATCAAGAAATCAATGCCAGCGCCACAGAGGTGTTGGAGTGCGTTCTTTGCAGAAGCGATGGACAGGCTGTCTCTGTCAACCTGGACATTGAGCCCATCGAAAAACCAGAACAGGTGCTATGGATTGATCCGACCCACCCTCACGGCGGGGTCTGATGGCGATGAGGCACCAAGCCCCATGATATAGACCAAGCTGCAAACTCAATCAATTTTGGCGCCAGAATCTTTCACTATTTTGGCCCACCGCACCAAATCAGACTTCACAATTTGTGCAAGTTGATCGCCAGTACCCTTGAAGGGCTCGCAGCCTAAGGTAGCTAAGCGATCCTGAGCATCTTTGGCATCCAAAGCCTTGGCCACATCATTTTGAATTTGAAGCAAGATGTTTTTGGGTGTTCCGGCTGGCGCAAACATGCCATACCAAGGGGTTGCGCCAAAACCAGGCACTGTCTCGCCAATGGTGGGAGCATCGGGCAAGGCAGCAAGGCGTTTTTCATTGACAACGCCCAAGACCTTGAGTTTGCCCGCACGGATAAAAGCAATCGACGAAGGCATGCTTTGGACAGACAAAGGAACTTGACCACCCACTACATCCGTGGCGGCCGCGGCGGCCGCTTTGTACGGAATGTGCTGGAGCTGTATTTCGGTGGCTTTTTGAAGCATTTCTCCGATCAAATGATTCAAGGTGCCGTTGCCCGCAGAGGCAATTGACAATGCGCCAGGTTTGGACTTTGCAAGTGCAATCAGCTCCGCCACATTGTTGGCAGGCACGCTCGGATTGGCAACCAGCACATAGCCCGCCTTTGCCAAGGGGGCTATGGGATCAAAGTCTTTGACAGGATCAAAACCTGTTTTGGCATACAAAGCAGGATTGATCACCTGCGCGCTGTCTGCGTTGACCAAAAGGGTGTAACCATCGTTCTTGGCTTTGGCTGCATAAGCCGTTCCAACATTGCCACCTGCGCCCGGGCGATTTTCAACCAGCACCGTCTGGCCCCATTGTTCTGTGAGCTTTTGAGCGATAACACGTGCAATGGCGTCATTGGCACCACCGGCTGCCTGCGGCACCACCAAAGTCACTGGGCGTGCTGGAAACTTCTCTTGTGCCAAGGCAAGGCCTGCGAAAGTCAGGCTCAAACCCAAGGTGGCAATCTTCAAAATGGCAAAACGTCGATGAGTCATTGGAAACCTTCAGAGGGAAGAAAAAATGCTGCCTTTTGGATGCTCGAAACACCACGGCGCAGAGCGATGAATCATTGTTCCTCCAAAATTGCAAGTCTCCAAGTCGGGTTTGCCATAATCAAAGCACTCCCAATGAAAGGCGTTTTGTGAACGTGAACCCAGTTAGCGCTAAAGAAGCCATGGTCCGAATGGCTTTGCCAATGGGACAGCCCGGTGCTTACAGCGCCATCATTGACGCCAGAAGTGAAGACGAGTTTGCCCTTGATCAACTGCCAGGCTCCGTGAATTGGCCCTCACTGAACAACGAACAACGCATCGTTGTTGGCACTCTCTACAAACAAGCAGGTCCTTTTGAAGCCAAGAAAAAAGGCGCAGGCCTGGTGGCAGCCAATATTGCTAGCCACATTGAAAAACATGTGATTGACTTGCCCAAGGACTGGCAGCCTCTTGTTTATTGCTGGCGCGGCGGCAAACGCAGCGGTTCCTTGGCACTTATCTTGGGACAAATTGGCTTCAAGGTGGCCATCATTGAAGGGGGCTACAAAGCCTTTCGCAGTGAATTGGTGACGGCTATTCCACCCCTGGCTGAACGCATTCAGTGGCGCGTCATTTGCGGGCCCACGGGCTCTGGCAAAACAAGGCTTCTGCACTGTTTGCAGGCTCAAGGCGCTCAGGTTTTAGATTTAGAAGGGCTTGCCAACCACAGGAGTTCTGTCTTGGGCTTTATTCCAGGAGAGCAGCAACCCAGTCAAAAGAAGTTTGACACTTTGATTTGGGATGCACTTCGCCAGATGGATCCGTCCAAACCTGTCTACGTGGAGTCTGAGAGTCGCAAAGTGGGCAATCTTGCAGTCCCGGAATCATTGATTGTGGCGATTCGATCGGGTCAGTGCTATCAACTGGAATTATCAGACAACGAGCGTGTGAAACTGCTGTTGGAAGATTACGAATTTTTTGTCAAAGACCCGACTTTGTTTGCCACTAAATTGAATGCGCTGGTGGCCATTAGAGGGAAACTGCAGGTTGAAACTTGGCAATCACACATTGAACAAGGGCAGATTGACATCGTTGTGCACGAACTTCTTAAGTTGCATTACGACCCGACCTACTTTGCGTCAATGAAACGGAATTTTTCTCAAATAGAAAATGCCAAAGTGTTGCAAGCAACAAATAGATCAAATGACTGCCTCGCTGTCATCGCTAAAGAACTCGCGTTGACCTGAGTCAGTAAAAAATTTAACGACTGATTGCGTGTTCTTTGAAACAATTTATTCTATTTAAACTAAAAGCTTGTTAATCAGGCTTGATTCTGGCCCTTGCCACAACGTCTTTCCAAAGCACTTGCTGTTGTGAAATAAACGCAGCAAATTCAGAAGATGGACCGCCGCCTATGACAGCATCCTCGCTCGCAAAGCGTTCTGTAATGACTGAACTTTTTAAGGCTCGAGCACACTCCTCTTGAATTTTTTTCACCAATTCTGGGGGCGTTGTGCCTGGCGCCATCACGCCGTACCACTGAACAGATTCGAAACCTTTGTAACCTGACTCAGCCACAGTGGGCACATCTGGCAATGAAGGTAAACGCTTGGGTGTTCCCGTAGCGATAGCGCGCAAGCGTCCGCTTCGAATGTACTGAAGCAAAGCGGGTGTGCCAGCAGAAAAAGCCTGCGTTCGACCTGCCAGCAAATCTGTCAGTGCCGGACCTGTGCCACGGTAGGGAATGTACGTCAAGAACATGCCCGTTGCCAACTTCAAATACTCCATGGCCAGGTGGCCTGCACTGGCATTGCCTGCTGAGCCATAGTTAAGTTTGCCAGGATTGCGTTTAACGTAAGCCACAAACTCTGAGAAGTTTTTGGCAGGCACATCTGGGTGAATCACAAACAAACTGGGCACTTTGGCAAGCAAGGTCACCGGCGTGAAATCTTTGTTCACGTCATAGCCTGTGTTTTGAAAAATCAGGGGGTTCACTGCCATCGAACCTACATGGCCCATGATCAAAGTATGGCCATCACCTGGCGCTCTGGCCACCTCTTGCATGGCAGGTACACCGCCACCACCGGCCTTGTTTTCAATGACGACCGGGAAGGGTAAAAATTTTGTCAATTCATTGGCAGTGGTTCGGGACACAATGTCCGAGGTACCTCCTGGCACAAAAGGAACGATAAACCTCACTGGCCGCTGCGGCCAATTGACGCTGGCCGTATTTTGCGCCAAAGCCATTTCCAAGAAGCCCCCATTGCCAACAGCAATTGCGCCAACAGCTGCCTTTTGAATCAAGTCTCTTCGCGATAAATTCAAAGCAATCATGTCAATGTCCAATTTTGAGCTTCTTGAAGCGCCAAGTGAGTTTGCGTGCCAAGTTTGACGGCTTCTATTTGCAAGCTCATGGTTAATAGGGATGGGATAAATCACCAATATATCCATAATTTCACAAGCCCTTAGAGGTCCGTCAAAGAAAGCGTGCGGAATTCTTCAAAGAACGCAAGAGTTTTACTCAAGCCATGCTCCTCATAATCTTGACTGCTACATCCGGAAAATTTAGAAAATGCCTCATCAACCAGCCTCTTCTGCTCTAGCCAGATTCCGAGTCATTGATCTGACTCAAGTTAGAGCAGGCCCTACTGCTTGTCGTCAATTGGCCGATTGGGGCGCCGATGTTGTTCAGGTGCAAATGCCTGAGCACATGCGCGGCGATGACACATTGGGTGGTCAAGAAGGCTCGGACTACCAGTACACCCACAGAAACAAGCGCTCCATCACCCTCAATTTGAAAGAGCCTGAAGGCATTCAATTGTTGAAAAAGTTAATCGACCAAGCCGATGTGGTGGTTGAAAACTTCAGACCCGATGTGAAGTTTCGATTAGGGATCGATTATGAGAGCTTGAAAGTCAGCAATCCTGGAGTGGTCTACGCCAGCATTTCAGGCTTTGGCCAAACAGGCCCTTTGGCCACCAGACCAGGGTTCGATCAAATTGCGCAAGGCATGGGCGGCTTGATGTCGGTCACTGGTTTGACTGAGCAAGGCCCTATGCGTGTGGGCATTCCTATTGCCGATCTGTGCGCAGGGATCTTTGCAGCACAAGGCATTTTGGTCGCTTTGCTTGAGCGTGAAAAATCGGGGCAAGGCCAGTGGCTTCACACCTCTTTATTGGAGTCCATGGTGTACATGATGGACTTCCAAACTTCCAGATGGCTCATTGATCAAGAAGTAGCCACCCAAGCAGGCAACTTTCACCCCACCAGCATTCCAACTGGTGTTTACAAAGCGCAAGATGGCTACATGAACATTGCCGTCTTTGGCTCCAAAATTTGGGAACGCTTTTGCGATATTTTGGAAGCACCCCAGTGGGTCACTGACCCGCGCTATCACGATAAGCCCAGCCGCTCTGTCAACCGCGACGCATTGAACCAGGAAATCAACCATCGCTTGGCCAAAAAAGATTGCGCCTATTGGATCGAAAAACTCAATGAAGGGGGCGTGGCATGTGGATTGATCAACAGCATGGACCAAGTCTTTGAAGAGCCCCAAATTAAGCATCTCAACATGGTCAAAGAGGTGGTCTCAAAGCACCAAGGACTGCAGCGCATGGTGGGTCAACCTGTTCAACTTGAACGCACGCCAAGCACCATCGTTCGATCGGCACCGCGCCGCGGCGAGCACACCGAAGAAATACTGAAAGAAATTGGCGTTCAAGCAGAAGACTTGACACGATTGAAATCCACTGGAGTTTTTTAATGAGTGAAGTCACCTACACATCCCCAACCGAACGTGTCCAAACGTGGCTGGATAAGACCACCTTGCATATTCGATTTAACAATGTGGCCAAACACAACGCATTGTCAGTTGACATGTGGGAGGCCGTGCCAGCGTTATTGACCCAAGCCGAGTCTGACCCACGTGTTCGACTGGTTGTATTTTCGGGCGCTGGGGAAAAAGCCTTTGTATCGGGTGCCGATATTTCTCAGTTTGAAGACATGCGCGCGGCCCAAGAAGCTGTCACCCGTTATGAGCTCATGGCCGAGACGGCACTCATGAGCATCTACAACTTTTCAAAACCCACGCTGGCCTGCATCAAGGGCTATTGCATTGGAGGCGGCATCAATGTGGCCATCAGTTGCGACATGCGCATTGCAACCAGCGATGCTGTGTTCTCTGTGCCTGCAGCCAAACTAGGACTTGGATACCGTTACTCGGCCATGAAAAACTTGGTCGATTTAATCGGCCCTGGCGCAGCCAAAGATTTATTCTTCACGGCAAGAAGAGTTGATGCACAAGAGGCCCTGGAGCTTGGCCTCGTCAGCCGAGTCTGCCCTGCCGAACAATTAGCAGAGCTTCTGCTTGAATACACATCAGCCTTGGCCAACAACGCACCGATCACCATTGCAGCGGCCAAAGCCATTACCCGAGAAATTTTAAAACCATCGCCCGAGCTTGACATAGCGCTATGTCAACAACTCATTCGAAACTGCTTCGACTCAGCCGATTACGCTGAAGGTCGAAAAGCTTTTATGGAAAAACGCAAACCTGTCTTTAAAGGTGAATGAACATGAAGTCGTATTGGATGCATGTTGGGGATGTACCCAACCCCATTGAATTGAGAGAAGTTCCCATTCCCGTTCCAGGCCCCACACAAGCGCTGGTCAAGATTCATGCTGCTGGATTGAACCGCGGAGAATTTATCAAAGGGCACGGCCTGCACGGCAGCCACGGCGCAAAGGCCATCGGCATGGAAGGCGCAGGCGAAATTACAGCACTGGGTGACAAAGTGACGGCTGCCACCGGCCTCATATTGGGCGATCGCGTCATGGCCAGGTGCGGCGGCACCTTTGCCGAATATGCACTCATGGACATCAGAGAAATGATGCCTATCCCTGCAAATGTATCCTACGAAGAAGCATCGTGTATTCCACTGACCTTTTTGGTGACCTACGATTTATTGCTGT
>Ga0194055_10002378_pt1 | contig 14981 bp, 18 predicted proteins | sample SepL449m_MetaG_FD_155482 | JGI IMG/M metagenome (GOLD analysis project Ga0194055, IMG submission 155482) | Anoxic zone freshwater microbial communities from boreal shield lake in IISD Experimental Lakes Area, Ontario, Canada - Sep2016-L442-9m | ecosystem: Environmental > Aquatic > Freshwater >... | reverse complement strand
AAAGCAAAGCAAAGCAAAGCAAAGCAAAGCAAAGCAAAGCAAAGCAAAGCAAAGCAAAGCAAAGCAAAGCAAAGCAAAGCAAAGCAAAGCAAAGCAAAGCAAAGCAAAGCAAAGCAAAGCAAAGCAAAGCAATGAAAGCAACGAAAGCGGTGGCATCAGCAGATTTTCTTCCAGTAATCTTTCTCATCATCTTCACGGCACACGCGATGGCGTGGCTAATGTCGTTTTGTTATAAAAGACAGGACGACGACGGAGACGGCGACAGCAGCGACGCCTATGTCAATCCGTATCGACTTGTTCCTCGCAAGGAACACGAAAACTATATACGCTATGAACGCCAAATGTATCTTGACAGTCTTAGAAAATAAAAGAAAAAATGTTTGAATGAATGAAAGATATGTATATGTATATATGTATATATTTTTTATTACGCATCGCTACGCAGCGTAGCGGCTACGCATTCGGTAGCAACTCATAAATGAAGTTGTTTAGTTCCGCATAATCACTCATCGGGCGATAGCAATGGTAATCTACGAAATGTCCCGCAGCGATTGCGTCGCGTAATTCCACAGTCATTCGAAACGTATCCCTCGATAGCCGATTGAACTTCGTTTTTTCTTCATCGAGGCATACGAGATTGTTCGTCTTCTTCTGCCACGACATCACCTTCTCGTATAAATAGAGTTGGTCTATAAACCACCCTTGCTTCCCAATACCCTCCTCAATCACGTTGTTTCGCGAAATATCCGCAATCATATACCGAATATCCTCTACGCTATGGACGTCGAAGATATCCTTCCATATTTCAGGCGTAGCCGCGTTATAGCACATCGCGATGGACTTGTAAATGAAACAATGGTCGCCACGATAATAGATGAACTTGCTATTGTCATATTCCTTTATATGCTCGGTGTAATACGTTTTGTTCGTCGGCAAAATATCCATATCGGTAATCAATACGCCGTTTTTATAATTCAAGATACACGGATAGAGCAGACGGATGAATTGCGACGTAAAACTGGTTAGCACGTTCTCGACTGGCTCAAACAAAATAATATGACGTTCATATTGCTTATATTCCTCGGGGATTGCTTTTGCGATTAAAACAATCTTCACATCGATACTGGGGTATAACTTGTTCCACGTTTTAATAAAAATTGGGATGAACTCCAAATACAGGGGGTTTTCATTCACGGCAGTCAAAACGCAATCTAATTTCATTTTAAATTAATGTTATGCCAATGTTTTATATATTTTTATTATTACATTATAGATGCTCGTAATCGTCGGTAATGACAAGGATATCGCCATTCGTATCGAATGTCGTCGCTTTCTGTTTATGTTTCAATAAATTATATTTATCTTCGAGTTTATTATAGTATTCGCGGTTGTAATGCGTATTCAGTAAAAGTTCGTTGTATTTCCATTCCAGACTGTTATAGCGACGGCACAAATCCTCATACTTCTTTTTTACATATCGCAATTCCCGTTCTTTGCTGTCGCTCAGGATTTTCTGCTTATTGATTTTGTCCTTCAAATATAACGTGCTATTACTGTAATCATCGTTGTAGTCCTTCGTAAAGATATAGTATAGGCTATTATACATATCAGTAGATGATGTATATATATTATATTTATATAATAATTATCTATTCATTCGAACGAAGGGACAATCACAGTATAACCGTTCTCTATCACAGTGTCAAATCGATACAATGGAATCATATCCATTTCTAAATTATTTAATACTAAGTATTCTTTTACAAGTTTATCTGTAAAATAAATCAATTCAATCCACGTCGTAAGAAAGTCCTTCAACAGGTAGTATAAGGGCATGTCATATAACGATAAGGTCATTCGAATACACGTAGCATCCTTAAAAATCTCTGGAAGTTCGGTGATAAGGATATTGTAATGATACCTTCTAAAATTATTCTCAGTTATCTTAGCCAAGTAATACATTTCTTCGTCTAAGTAGTCGCTGTCTCCATATTCGTTGCTACCGCCGTTGCCGTTGCTACCGCTTCCTATAATGCCAAGCGATACGAGATTGAAGATGTCAAGCGACGTGTAGTGTATCCAGATATCATCATTCATAATTTTTCGAAGCATCTTATTATAATATTTGCGATTCCTTTTGTCATTATGCGAAAAAACAATATCTTTCATACAATCGTCATAGATATACTTGTATATCTGTGTGTATATATCCGTTGGGATGATGTGTAAATAATTCATTTAGTTATGCTATCTAATATAAAATAAGTTTATATGAAAATATAAAAATAGATAACATAGATATACATATATACACGGCTACGCTGCTATGTCGTCTAATGCGGTTGATTGTTGAAATCCTTCCAGTCCTTGTTGATATTGCGACGGTTCTTGTAGGATAGCCGAGCATCCTTGTATCGCAAGACAGTCTTCTTCGAAGTCTTCTTATCAACGCCATCATTTCTCTTTAAGTAGCGAGGGATTTTCTGGACTTCTTCAAAATCCTCCTTGCGATTCGCATAAGAGTTGAAGACGCGATAACTAATCTTGTTGCTGTTGCCGTTCATTTTGTGTTTTACTTGTCTATTATATAAGGACAGGATGGTATCAATTTTTATCTTTTTATTTATAAAAAATGATTCCCGTTTCTTTATATAATAATAAGAAACGATGGCGAAGACTGATGCTGCGAAGACTGATGTTCCTAAGGAACTTGACGAGACGATGAAGGATTTGTTGCGAAATATCAACCGATGCTGTATGAAAATCAACGAACAACAGAACCTAAACTGTACGTTCAAGAAACTCGACTTCCTTGAAACAGAAGGGTTTTACGACGAAGAAGCGAGAAGCGACGAAGCGACGAAATAAAAAATGATATTAATGGAATAAGATAAAGATATAATAAAGGTATGAATGCGATTACGAAACCGCATCTATTAGATGCGAAGGATTGTTGGTTTCCCGAAGATATCGTGATAAAGATTAACAATATCATTTGTGACGAATATATACAGAAGATATATGAGCGACTTGAAGCGAACCTTATACGAAATATAATAAAGATATTCTTGAATGACAAGCAACTCGCCGACTTTCTATATTACTATGGGTATCAAACGTATTACTTTAATTATAGTTCAACGCTTAATTTTGGTATTTATGGCGAGACTCTTGCCAATTTAGAGTGGGGCGATTACGAAACCGATACGTCGCTCGAAGATTACGTAGGTATCCACGATGATACCAAAGAGCCTTATATGTTGAATATCCCCAATGATACGGTAGATGTTCTATTAGCGGAAGTTGATTTTTATAAGTTCGACGTGAATGTATATTCCACGAAATTGACACTGAATGAAACCATTTGGATATTCAATCACTATGCTACACACGATAACAATATATTTCAAGATATACCCGAATGCGACCACGACACAGGAGTCAGAGGCGACTCGGGAGGCGTCCGTGGCGACCTAAACAATATCGCGAACTTTGAGATACATCCGGTAGATACCTACAAATCCGTATATGACTATGACAACGAGGAGTTTGCGACGGTATGGAATCTATTCAATCGCGGATTCATAAAAATAAACATCTTCAAAATCATCTATATTTATTGTTATAACGCGTCGATTGAGAATACCATTCAGCAATACTATACGATGCTTGGAGGCATTGGGCGTGTCCCGATACACATCGACCATTCTAAGTTATTTCATAAAGCGTGTTTCAATATTATAAAATATTTCAATATAAAAATGAAGAAGGCGGTAAAGGATAGCATCACGCTTAGTTATTTATACGCCATCTACGCGGACGACGATATCGGAGTATATTTTAACGAAGACCACGAAGAGCAAGAAAACAGAGCCTATGATATTATTTACGATAACGGATTGCTTACATCAAAATCCGACAATCTCAATGATATACTCGACCTATTATATGAAATGTATCTACGATAACTTACGATATCTACAATGATTCCCTATCTGTCGCCGCATTCGCATTATATCGCAAGATGCTTTTATTATATATTTGAAAGTTCGAGATACCGCTAAGTCCGTTGCTTAGCCCACTGAGCGTCCCACTTAGCATCCTATATAACACACCTTTCTCACCTTTCTCACCTTTCTTTTTTACATTTACATTAGTTCCATCACAGTTATCGTCGGGGAATCTGTTATACGACACCAAGCGTCCTCGTCCGAAATAAAACGCATCTTCCATCCTTATTTGTTATTATATAAAAATAAAAAGCGAACGAATCAATTTTTACCAACCGCCACGAAGACGCAAAACAAGATGAATTGTGCTTTCTTTTTGGATATTATAATCCGCCAATGTTCGCCCGTCTTCCAACTGCTTCCCTGCGAAAATCAAGCGTTGTTGGTCGGGCGGTATTCCTTCTTTATCTTGGATTTTTGATTTAATCATATCAATCGTATCCGAAGATTCGACTTCAAGCGTTATTGTTTTCCCTGTCAATGTTTTCACAAAGATTTGCATTTTCTTTCTTACTTTATATTCACATATATTTTTTATATCATCTTGCCCGTATAGCCTAAACTCTTGACGTTCGAAGAAACTTCGCTCGGATTCCACGAGATATAAAGCAGGTTCTGATTAGGCTCAGGTAATATCTGGACATATAGCCCGTTCTTTCGCAACGCATCCACGATATATTCTATACAATCGGCTATTTTATATAAGGGCTTTCCGTATATATAAAAGGGGACTTCGTAGAAGATATTCATACCACCGATAGTCGCGGTTTGCTTGATTTTTTTATGACATACCTCGATAATCTTGTCGAACGTTTGGTATTTCACGTGTTCCTTCTTGTCTTTTAGAGTATATAATTCGCTCAATAATATTCGCGGAGGCATCGTTATTTATTACATATTTAATATATAATTTTTATTGCGATTATAACTTAGTCGGCTGCGTCGGCGGCGACGCCCTATAACACCTTGATTTTATTGTCCTCCATATCATCTACACTAACCAAGTTATACTTCGATAACTTGTTGTCATTCGTGCTTGTTACGGCAACCTCCGTATTAAACCCCTTATTATATAAGGACGTTATCATCTCCTCGTTAATCGCGTAGTTATAATACTTGACATCGGCGGTTCGCAGGGCAGTTTCTGCGGATACTTCTTTATAGGGATTCATAGTTCTCTTCACAATCGTTTCGTTGATTCGCGGATTGATATAGAAATGCGAAGCATTGTTTCGAAAAGTTGCGGAATATCGCAACGAGTTATATTTCGTCTCAACCTTCTTATCTAATAATTTAACACCATTAATATACATCTTACACGACGCCCGATTTAGCGACAATATATTATTGCTGTCCGCGACTTCTCGCATCACTATTGAAACCATAAACCATTTGTTGTTAAACTCGATATCGTAGATGCCAAGGATATTCTTGTTTTTTTTCTTCCAATCCGCATTACTGCCCAAATACGTACAATCATTATACTTTGAACCGTGCTGATAAGAATCACTACTATATATATTATTATAATCTATCGCAAGTTTTGTTCCGTCTCCGCTTAATCGTATAAGCGGGTTCTTCGTTAATATAATGGGGTTCGACGGTGTAAGGGTATTCGCACAATTGAAGTTCGTCTTATTATTATAATAGAGATTCTTCTCTCCCTTTAAAAATAAAATAATATCTTTCATCATATCTGGGTCTGTGCTTCCGTCTATCGATTTAAGTTTTTGCTGGTCTATATTCAACCAGAAGTTATAGGAATACTCGGCTCCGCCTTCTTGATTGATGGACGGTTTGATATTCTTATAGTTTAACGCGGATGGGTCGGTCGTGTTAAACTTCACCTCGCTATTGTTAAAATCATACGTCCCGCTCAAAATATTAACCTCCTTACGTATATCGTTCTCTCCTTGAAACATATTTTGTAGTTCGATTAAATAGATATTATATCCTATATACCCCATCAATAACAATATTACGAGGGATATAATAACTTGAACTAACGGGTAATTTTCTAACATTCTTATTCTTATTATCTATCTTATCTATTTTAAATATGGAAATTAAAAAAATAATTAAAGAACGCCGTTGCCCCGCAGCAACTGCTTCCGCTGCTTCCGTCGCCACTGCTTCTTATTGAACACTATTTATCTTATATACGGGATTACGCAATCCGTAACTAACGATTCCCATACTTGTCAGTAATCCGTTGAGCGGTCCCTTCGTGTATTCTTTGTATATATCATTCTTATTTAAGTCATAGTTATAATACGAGAACTTAGAAAGTAATCCCGAGAATCCAGCAGCACCAATCGTCGTATTCGATATATTGCCTCCGACAAACAAAGTTTCCACCTTGTTTTCAAAGCCGAGTTCGTGTAGTATTAAGGTTCGTTTATCTTGGTCTGCCAATTCACCGTCAATATACGTATAAACCAACCCGCCATTCACGTCGGAGATGACGATGACGATATGAACCCAACGTTGTATCGGCACATACTTAATCGTTATACCGCAGTTGCTACCAGTGCCACCTGTGTATGTTAATATATTGGGTACTTTGCTTGTTTCGATTGTATCAGTTAGTAATGTCGCTTCAACTACGTCATCTTTCTTAGGGGCAAAGCGGACGTGTATTTTATTTTCGGTTTTATCTAAGAATATATAGGGACAAGCGTCTTTAATTTGTCCTGCGTCTTTTCCCAAATGAGCGATATGTCTGTATTGATTATTATATTTATCAATATCGTTGATATATATCCAGAATCCATAGGAACGCTTGATACCGTTCGAGTTCGGTAGAGACTTTGTAATTTTAAACTCAGAGAGTTCGTTACAAATGATAGGCACTTCTGTTCCCTCTACATCTATCTTTTGCTGATACAGAATGTTGTCGGTAATGATATAATACAGGAAATAGGCGACGATAACCATCACTAAAAATGCGATAACGATTAAATAAAACATATTCTCATTCACACTCGTAATATTGGCGAACGCCTCCTTGATATTATTGACGGACGCAGCGGTATTCTCGGAAATTGTAGTTCCCGTTCCCTGAGGGGCGGCATTCAAGAATTGCGGTGTTCCCGGTGTTCCCGTGGTCGCCTGAGGATTCTGGGGCATAACCCCTTCCATCGCGTTTGACATCGATGCTAATATCCCTGCGTCGTTATTTAGAGGTGTCTTGGTTGCTTCCATTATTATTTATTTAATTATCTAATTAAAGGAAATAAATTTTCTATTACATAAACTAATATGATAATTTGAAATTTGATATAAGGGGAACTTCTTTATATTGTAGTTGTTCTTTATATTCTTCTTCTGTAAGGACAAATAACTAAGCATCTTTGTAAAATTGCCGATATTCGATGCGACAGAAGCGTTCTTCTTGTATTTGAATAGGGACAGGTAATATACCTTGGACGCGAACAACTCTACGCAAAACTCGATGTTATCCTTGAACATATAGTAATCGTATAAACACATTATATTCATAAAACTCTTATAATATTCATTGTAATTATTGAGCGATAAAATGCGATTATTTAAGTTCATAATTAAGTTCTCGTGAAATTTCAAAGGTATCATCCACGGGTCTTTTATAAGGATTCCTTTCGTTTGATGGCGGTTAAAATCATTACTATATAGGATGTTGATATCACTCGCATTCTCGATGCTATCGCTATATAAATGGTCGTGGTTGAGATTACTCATATCTCGAAACAGTTTATTCAAATTGCCATTTGAGTTCAAGCAACACTTGGCAATTGTAGCGGAATCCTTGCATTCCTCCATTTTCATTAGCGACTCCGTAATCTCATTGTTATTCGGGATGGATAATAGATGCACCACGCATAGTTTTTTGATATCCCCGATTTTCTTTATGATATCATTATTCGAGATACAAATGATAGGGATATTCTTTAATTTATTTTCTAATAATATCTTTAATAGCGTGATATTGATTGTTTTGTCCGATATAAATAACGAATCGAAGTTATCGATGATGATAACCTTCTTTTGAAAGTTATTTGTGAGTATCTGGATGAACGAAGAAGACGTGGATTTATAGATGATGTCCTTTAAAAACTGCGAGTTATAGCAATTGTTGTTATCGATTAGGATAATCTCGTAATTTAAATATTTGCTGATGCTATGTATCGAATACGATTTACCGATACTCGTGGGTCCCGCGACAATGACGCAACTTTCTGTGGATATTTTCGCGTCATAATTAAACGTCCGCAACCATCGCAGTATATCGCTATATATCGTATGATTACCGCACAACCCCCCTATGAACTCCTTGTCATTCTCGGACGCAGCGGCGTCCTCGTCGGCGTCCCTTGTGGTAGCGGTAGCGATGGCATTGGCAGCCTTAGCAACCTTGGCAGCCTTAGCAACCTTAGCAACCTTGGCAACCTTAGCAACCTTGGCGACGGTCGATTTTTTCTTTGGGGCTTTCAGGGATTGTTGAATTGCCATTTATTTTATAAATTAAATTATGTATATATCATTTCAATGATTAATATTAATATATAAGATAGTATCGCAATAAATGGAACGAATAAAATCAGCGGTAAAATGCTACTTGTCTCGCTATTTTCAATCCCAAAGCATCTTATATTTCCATCCTTGTCGAAGAATAGATTAGGTTGAATGGCAAACAAAACGCCGAGAAATACTATATATATTAAAAGCGTTATGATTTTTCTCGAAAGCATTCTTTATCTATTATTTTAATAAGGAAAGAAAAAAATGTATTTGACGTATATCTCTTTGCTACTTCTATTCATTATTTTGGCGGCGGTAATCATCCAGTATAATATTGCGTGTGCCGAGCGAACGGAGCGGTTTATCAATAACCCGATAACCATTTCAGAGAACGTTTTAAACATTGACGCGAAATCAGGAGACCATATCATCGTCGACGGCAAAAACATCGCGAATATCGTGGATGCGATTAAGAAAACAAATCGACTGAATAAGGATACCGTAAGCGAAGGCATCAAAGAGCCAAGCATATTAGCGACAATACGGAGCGATTCAAACCTTCAATTATTAATAGACCCTTACATCAATTATTATGTTTTAAAAAATACCGCGTCTGTCGGCAATTACAAAGAAGGCATCTTCGTATGTCTTAGCCACAAAGAATTACGCGACAGCGACTGTATCTGGGACTTGAAAAACAAAGTCGTCGCATATTTATTTATGAGCGATTATTTATTCATTCAAGCACTCATCAAGGGATACAACCTCGACATAAACGATGTGTATATAATAAAAATAACCTATTTGGATTTTCAAAATACCGAGAAAATGTTCGATTACCTATTTACATATATGGTGATGGATAGCGAATATATGAAGTTTATTTGCGAACAGCGGTATTTCATAAACGGCATAAAAGATGTGGATATTCATCGTATCAAAGCATATTACCCGTTCATAAAAGAAAACTATAATACCGTGAAGTATTACTACGAAAAGAGCGAAAGCAGCGAGAGCGACGGTAGCAGCGGCAATAACAGTAATAAGAAAAATATATACATTAGTTCCGTGAAAAGCCTATTGCCTATTATGAGTTATGCGATTATCAGTTCCGTCGAGAACTTTATCACCCGCTTAGAGATGCCAAGCGATTACATAGAAGCCGTCAAAGAAGCCTATTATACGAGCGATAAAAAGCAGTCTGGTAGCGGCGGCGGTTATTACGGATGCTACGGGAATAGCGAGATTACAAATAAGTTCGAGTGCGATTCCTATTATAATATTGACGGAACTCCAAAAACCTATTATAGTTTGTGGGACAAGCGATGTGTCGCCGATGCGGAATGCCCGTATTACAAATCAAATACGAAATATCCGAACAATCGAGGCGGGTGTATCAACGGTGGTTTTTGCGAGTTCCCTGTTGGCGTGAAGAGACTGGGTTATACGAAATATAATGATACGAACCTGAATACCCCTTTGTGCTATAATTGCGAAGACAAAGGGAAGCCCGATTATGTATTCGAGAATGATTTTAGCGAACGAGAAAAATATAAATCAAATACAATAATTTCCTTATTAGATTATAGAGGGAATGAGTAATATAGATATTCTAATCACAATAAGTAAAGTGTTATCTATTCTATTGATATTAACCGTATTTAATTTTATTATGTATCAATACTTGACAATCGATAAAGATATTCTGAATACGAATGCAGCGAACGCGAACGCCGCGGCATCCGCTACGGTTGTCGAGAAGTTCAATCAAGACACTGGTGTAATAGATTACAATAACGAGTCGAAATACAAGCCTTATAATATTCGGCTTATGTATGAGAATACGGGCGAGTATCCTTGGAATCGGCATTCCATCAATTCGAGTATCCCTTATGACGTTAATGTTAAACGGGAAGCAGTGAATGTATATTACTATGAGTTTGATAACGAAACGTTTAATGACAAGTTAAAGCAGGTTTTTAAAAGCAATTGCGAAGAACTCATTATAGCCGTTGAAGGGAGTGAATGGAATACGTGGCGAAATCCTAAAATATTGCGAGATACTGCCGAGAAAAACAAGTTGAAGTCGTATTACGATGCGATATTTGAGTTCGTAGTGAAGAAATTACAAAGTCGCGTTATGGATTTGCCAAGCGAAGACAAGAAGCAGAAGATGCAAGTCGTACATGATATTATGTTGCGATACAGAACGCATCGCCGATACCCGTCCTACTATATGTTTGATATCGATATGATTCTGTATCGTGCGGGTAAGTTTCAAGGAAAGCACGTTAAACTCGTGGCAATCACAAACGGCACGACGATAAACATCATTCTCACGCAGATTGTCGGGGTTGTATCCGAAGACAATATCGTTATCTACCCTTACACTTCCTTTGATAAACTAAACGAAACCGACTACCAACAATTCATTCCTTCGCGATACGGAACGGTTGAAAGCGATACAAAGAATAGCCGTGAAAACACCTTTAATGTCAGCGATACGTATATGAATAGCGAAATCGAAAAGATAATGTATAAAAAACTATTAGACGAAAATATCCCAGAAGATGTTGATATTAGCAACAACAACTTTACGCCGAAAGCAGGAGAATTGGTGAAGAAGAACAGATGTCTATTGTAATAAAAAGTTATATAAATAGATGATGCGATAGATATCTATATAAAAATGTCTAAACCCGAAACCGCTCACGCCGCTCACGCCGCTCACGCCGCTCACGCTACTAACTCCGCATACTCCGTTCCCTCAGTTCCTCTTCCTACTCCAAGAGGCACAACCGTTGTTGAACCTTCGCGTTTCTATCCTCATTATTACGAACATCAATACGCCCAGCCTACTCCTCAATACGTTCAGCAAACACCGCAATACGTCCAGCCTACTCCTCAATACGTTCAGCAAACTCCTCAATACGTTCAACCGACACCGCAATACGCCCAGCCTACTCCTCAATACGTTCAGCAAACACCGCAATACGTCCAGCCACAACATCCTACTCCTCAATATGCTACCGAACAGTATCAGTTCCCGCAATATCAATATCCTCAGCAATACTACCCACAATATCATCAGTATCCTCCTCAATACTATCCGCAGTTCCCGCAGTTCCCTCAATATCTTCCTGATGGTTGTTATTGCGAGATACAATATGTAATCCCGTATATCGTATCAAAATCGAATAGCCCAGTATCTTCTTCGCAACCACCAGAGACACAACAAGAATCTCTTGTGGTTTCTATGTAAAAAATGAATGAATGTGAGTTAGCGAACGAGCGAATATTATTTTTTTATAACTTTGTAAGAATATTCTTATAAAAGTATTCAACCAGTGTTTCCCATCGATAGTGTTTCAAGATGTTTTCGCGTCCCTTCGTGCCGTGTTTATTCGCCAGTTCGGGGTTGCTAAAATATTTCCAGAATCCCTCCGCGAAATCGTGAGGGTCTGTGATTTCCGCTTTGCCACCGATGCCAGTCCCCTTGTTATCCAAGTATTGATAGATGGTCGAGCGTATCGGCGTCGAATTATTGTCCGTCAAATACTCGCGAATACCTCCGACAAAAGAGGATACTTGCGGTTTCCCGAGTGCCAAGCATTCAAACACTGTCAATTCGTAGCCCCCGCCATTACAGTTATTACACCCGACATCACAGCAGTTATAGAGAATGTTGATTTCTTTGTCCGATAACTGTTGCGGGTTCGCGACTTCGATTATCGTATTCTTTACATACTCAAACGGCACATTGCGAAACTTCACTTCGTTCTCCAACACATCCATCAAATCCCAATAGGCATCCACGCTCGTCCCGATAATCAATTTCACAGGTCGCTTCGTATGTTTATTGGTCGTAATATTCGTTTTTTTATTCAATACATTAACTGCGTAGTGTCGCTCTACAAACTCCACCCACGCAATGATTGTGTGGTCCCAGCATTTGCGAGGTTGGTTTCGATTAAGATTCAATACTATAAAGGCGTCGTCTTCGTAATGAAAGAAGGTTCGAGCAATCGTCGTCGGTATCGGGTAATATACGTTTGTGTCGAAACCGTGCGGAAAACTATACATCGGCATATCGGCGCGGATGCCTAACTTCTTCGCGATATCCATCCAGTATGGCGTGAAAGCAATGATGCCATCCATATATTTATTTAGCAAATTAATGTAATCTTTTTTCTGATAAGGATAAACTTGGTCCATATACGAAATCAATTTAAACTTATCTTTGTGTGTCCCGCAATCATTCATAATATTACTCACTAACGCCGAGGTCACGACGTTGTCATTAAATATGATAATCGTATCCTGAGGATACTCTTTTAGATACTTGCTTATCTCTAATTCACCGAAACCATTGCGACGCGGGTTCTCGGTTGCCATCGCATCGTGTATCTTGACACACGCAGGTATATCATTGCGAATCGCATAACTATCCGCACATTTGATATTCTGAAATCCATAGACGGTTAATTCGATTTCCTCGTAAATACCAAGATATTTTGAAATATAATAGACGACTTTCGAATATCCATTACTCGCACCGACGGGATATGTTCCACATAACATAATCCGCTTCTTCCCATTTCGCGAAGGATACCACCAATCCACAGAAGCGGTCGAAGCGGTCGCAGTCGAAGCAACCGCAACGACGGCTTTCTTGGTTTCCGCAATCGTCTCTTCGCCTACATCGATTGATTTCGAAAATAGATTCGATAGTTTCAAGGACATTTATAATATATATTATAAATATTTATGTAAATCTTATATAACCCCCAGTATGTAATTTATATATAAAATATATTTTTAAAAAGTAGTAGTAGGAATAATATTGATGTCATCTATATTAAATGTTGGATATGGAACTACTAACCCAAAGAAGTTAATTCATTTAGTACAGAATAACGTCGCACTAAGAGTTCAAGATTCTCGAACATCTGGCGATAGAACTGCGGGTGTAGAGTTTATGAATGGATATACTGACGTATTCTCTTCCAATATCTTTGAAACAGATTGGCGTATCATAAACTCGAACGCCCTATTTTGTATTCAAAGTGGCACAAGCAATATTACAAATAATGTTATGAACTTTACGAACACAGGATATGTAGGCATCGGCACACGGCAGCCACGCTCCCGTTTCGATGTCATTGGGGATATGACAATCGACGGCAATATAATCCCGGGCATCAATAGCAATTATAACTTAGGGTCTCTCGCGAATAAATGGAAGGACTTGTATTTATCTGGCAACAGTATCTTTCTAAATAACACAGTGATTTCAAGTGATACGGGTTCGAATCTTAATATCAAGGATATTTCTGGTATTTATAAAAATATCAATATCAATACTTTACAATTGAATAATTCGGGAAAACAGATTGTATTAGGGTTAGACGAGAGCGGTCGGCTAACCTACACGAACGCTTCGAATATAACCTCGTATGCTATAACAACCACGAGCGTCGCGTCGGCAAATCTGGATTCCTCTATATTGGCAGTGGATAAAGGAGGTTCTGGTGTAGGCACATTTGCTACGGGGCAACTATTGATAGGCAACGGAACATCCAACGTTTTACAGAATGCGAACCTAAAATGGGACAACGCAAATGGCAGACTGGGTATCGGGACAACTGCCCCTTCGCAACGATTACATATCGTCCATCCAAGTAATAACTTAGTAAGAATTGAAACCGACACAGACGCCGTATCACAAGTTTCAGGGATAGAGTTTGGCGTTCCAGCATATTCCTCAGATACGCGAAGCAAAATAACATCAACCACATATTCAGGCGACGCAAGTGATTTACAATTTTATACTTCGTCCTCCAACTCGTCTTCCACATCGCGAATGATGATAACATCCAATGGAAACGTAGGCATCGGCACTTTGACAAACTTGACAAATCGATTGAATGTGAATGGGACAGTTCGTGCTACATTATTTTATGGCACAGGGAGTAATTTAATCGACATCCCGATATCAGGTATTACGGATTTACAAATCACCTTAGATACAAACGCAACGAACGCGAGTAATTACATATTAACCACAAGCAACCTCATCTCGAAAAGAATCACCGATTTAAGGACGGATATGATAACAGAGGATATCACCGCATCAAAGAAGTTTATTATAAATAATAGTTATAACAATAATTTAACACTTAACGGTTCTTTAACTATCAATTCGAACTTAATCGTCCTTGGAGATACCACGCAACTCGACACAATCGTTTATACGACGGAGCGTCTGGAAATCATAAATGCGAATAACACTTCTACGGCTTTAATGATTCAACAAAATACAGCAGATAGAGACATCTTTATTGCTTCAAATGTAAATACTGCGGTCTTTAAAATCGCAAACAACGGAGATGTCCTTATCAATGGAGATGGCGTTTATAAAAGAAATAATAGAGATGTTATTCTTGATACGAGCAACTACGTCTTCACTAC
>Ga0194055_10002376_pt1 | contig 14984 bp, 12 predicted proteins | sample SepL449m_MetaG_FD_155482 | JGI IMG/M metagenome (GOLD analysis project Ga0194055, IMG submission 155482) | Anoxic zone freshwater microbial communities from boreal shield lake in IISD Experimental Lakes Area, Ontario, Canada - Sep2016-L442-9m | ecosystem: Environmental > Aquatic > Freshwater >... | reverse complement strand
GGGCAGGATGTAGGGTGGGACCAGTGGCGCTTCGCCGCGCCGGCCCACCATCAGGAAACGTCGAGAATTGATGGTGGGCCGGCGCGGCGAAGCGCCACTGGTCCCACCCTACATCCTGCCCAGCTTCAAAAAGGCATGGGCCCTGCATGGGATTCTCGGTCAATGGGCAACCTCATGAACATGTCACATCAGAAGTGGTTGACGAGTCGAAAGGCCAAGTCGATTCTCGTCAATTGATACTCGGGCACACCATGGCTAAAATCGCGGTCGGCGCCTCAGAAGTAATTACGCCCGTTCGTTCACAAACGGTTTCGACCGAAGGTCTTTTGTTCCACAGACTCTGTCTATTGGAATAATGGACCCTCAGTCGGGCCTACGGAGTAACGGGTGATTTCTGGAAGCGTCGGCGGATCGGGCATCGTCGGATGCTTGTCACTACCAACTACGAGACCTCCAGATCACAGGCAACCGACCCATGTCGTTCTTCCCAGAAATCGGCAAGATCCAGTACGAAGGCCCGACCAGCAAGAACCCACTGGCGTTCAAGCACTACAATCCCGATGAGATCGTCGAAAGCCATCGCCTGAAGGATTTGATGCGGTTCACAGTCTGCTACTGGCATACATTCCGCGGGACAGGAAGCGACCCCTTCGGATCAGCCACTTTGCAGCGTCCCTGGGATGATGGTTCAGATTCTGTTGCCAATGCCGTCAAGCGAGTTGACGCAGCGTTTGAGTTCATCGAAAAACTGGGCTGTCCCTACTACGCGTTTCATGATCGCGATGTGGCTCCAGAAGGGGACACACTGGCACAGACCAACAAGAATCTGGACGAAGTCGTTAAGGCACTGAAAGCCGCTCAGCAGCGAACAGGGATCAAGCTGTTGTGGGGGACAGCCAACATGTTCTCACACCCACGCTTCATGCATGGGGCGGCGACGACTTGTAATGCCGATGTGTTTGCATTCGCCGGCGCCCAGGTGAAGAAGGCCTTGGAAGTCACCTTGGAACTCGGTGGCGAAAACTACGTCTTCTGGGGTGGCCGCGAAGGTTATCACAACCTGTACAACACGGACATGAAGCGTGAGCTGGATCATCTTGCCAGGTTCATGCATATGGCAGTCGACTATGCCAAGAAAATCGGCTTCAAGGGACAGTTCCTGTTCGAACCCAAGCCAAAAGAGCCAACGAAGCATCAGTACGACTTCGATGCTGCGGCATGTCTGAACTTCTGCCGCGCCAATGGATTGATGGACCATGTCAAACTGAACATTGAAACCAACCATGCCACGCTGGCCGGGCACACGATGATGCACGAGCTGGAATATGCTCGAATTCAGGGAGCGCTGGGAAGCATCGATGCAAACACTGGCGACCTGTTGCTCGGCTGGGATACGGATCAGTTCCCAACCGATATCTATTTGACCACGCAATGTATGCTGGTGATTCTTGAACAAGGTGGCCTGACCCCCGGTGGAGTCAACTTTGACGCCAAGGTGCGACGAGAAAGCTTTGAGCCCGTTGACCTGTTCCATGCTCACATCGGTGCCATGGACGCCTTTGCCCGCGGTGCCAAGATCGCGGCTGCGATCCGCAAGGATGGTGTGCTGAAAGACTTCGTCAAGAACCGTTATCGCAGCTTCGACAGCGGAATTGGTGCCGAAATCGAAAAGGGAGCGGCCAACTTCGAAACGCTGGAAAAGTATGTGCTGGCCAAGCACACGCTGGACCCGAACGAATCGGGCCGTCAAGAGTACCTCGAAAACATCATCAACCAGTACCTGTAACGACCGGGAAGATGCGAGCGAGGTCCCATTGGAACAGGACCAGAAACCTCAAACGGAGTAATCAGGTTAATGTCCAGCAGCTTCAGCGGCGGTGAGTTTACCGATGCAGAAACGATGCGTGGCCGCACGTGGCCCTGTTTGCGTCAGTTTTGCGTCTTCCTGGAAAACCGCGTCGGTCGTCTGAACGACTTGATGCGGCATGTCGAATCGATCGACACCCGAGTCCTGGCTATGAGCATCGTCGACTCCGTCGACTTTGCCATGGTTCGTTTGATGTTTAACAACTCGGATCGCGCTCGTGAAAAGCTCGAACTCTCGGCTTTTCTGTTCAGTGAAAGTGACGTGGTTGGCGTGGAACTCCCTGAAGGGGACCAGCCGTTTCACGATGTCTGTACGACGCTGATGAAAGCCGAAGTCAATATTCACCACGCCTATCCACTGCTGTACCGCCACCGTGGCCGGGCAGCAGTGGCCATCTATGTGGATGACGTCGACACGGCCCTGAACGTCCTGCACGCAGCCAAGCACCGCGTCATCACCGAAACAGACCTCCAAGACGACGACGAGTTCATGTGATCGCCAGGAACCTCTTCGTCGGCCGTGCTGTCGAAGTTCACAGATTCATCGCGACTTTTGGGCAGCAACAGGATCTGGACGCAGTCGTCCCGACTTGCGTAATTCGTGATTTCACAGCAACGGTTCGTGAGCATCCAGTGTCCACGCTGATGGATGCTGAGTGAAGCCGAGTTGTGGGTAATAGTCGACGGCTGCTGGTGCTGCCAGCAGGACCAACTTTGTGGCCGGTCCCAGTTCAGCCCGCGTCCGTTGAATTAATTCCCTGCCGATTCCCTGGCGCTGGTAGGTCTCACGAACTGCCAGATCAGACATGTACGCGACGAAGCTGAAATCGGTCAAGCTGCGGGCGATTCCGACAAGGAGCGAGCCATCCCAGGCTGTTACCGTCAGATTCCCGTGCTGAATCATGTTGGCAATCACAGCTCGATCATGAATCGGACGGCGGACCCCCAATGAAGTGGCCTTCAGCAACTCCACGACGTCATCCAGGTTCAGATCGTTACCGAGGCGATACGTGATCTCTGACATGACCAATATCCTTGATTGAAACTTTCGATGACGTTGGCGTATCAGAATTTTTCATCGTCGTCGATGTGGTCCGGCTGAGCCGCATCGATCAACTGTCGCCCCGCCTCGATCGATCGTTCGGACGGAGCCCGCGGGTCTTCGATGGCTTCCAGTTCCCAGCAGCAATGGAGGGCGTAGATGTCGTCCGCCGTCATTTCGGGGCTGGTTTCATCCATCAACGAAAACGTGATGCTTCCTGTCATACCGATACCACTGGTCTCGGATTCGTCTTCATCCGTCGAATGATACCTGTACTTGAAGAGCCATAGGGGCCGCCAGTCATTGGTCGGAGGCCACAGCATTTCACGTGCGTCATACAATTCAATCTCGTCCGGTGCCTGTCCGAATTCCTGGGGATGCGCGAGCCAATCACACATTTCGGCCATCGCAATGAAATCAGGATCGTTTGCCTCGTCAGGAATCGCGTCTGATCGCTTCAGTTCCTGCAGATAGGTCCGCGCGGTGATTGCCAGATTGGGATCAAGACACAGACGAGCCAGGAATTTGACTCCGGAATCGCTTCCGAGGTACGCCGTGGCCCAGGCCGCTTCCATCTGAACCCCGATATCGGGATGGTCCATGGCCAGTGCCATCAACTCTGATCGCGGCGGATCATTGATAAACGGCAACGCGGCCGCTGATGCATGGGCGTAAGTGAACTCATCTTCATCAACGCTCGTCAACCAGCCTCGCAGCTTTTCAATCCCTGCAACAGTATTGAAAGGATGGCTGGAAACCACGTCGTCGCGGCAGAGACGATTGACCCAATCGAGCAGCGCCACACTGACAAATCCATCGGGCAGCGGGTTACTCAATCGCTTCACCAGATCGCGAATGGCCGGATCGGTGTCGCTCAATTGCTCGAAGATCACGGACCACAGGAATCCATCCTGCAGAGCCATGCTGAACGCCGCATTAACGATTCGTTCGAGTCCCACTTCCGTCCCATAACGAGCGAAAATCTTCAACGCAAACAACAGATCGTTTTCACATTCGCCGGGATCAATCAACCGAGCATCGTAGGCTTCAATAAGCAGTGGTATCCCATGCAATGCCAGATACCGAAAAGCCTCGACCGATGTGACGGATTGAAACAGTCGCGTCAGCTCGGGAAACGCAGAAACGGCCTCGTCAGAGTCGAGCGGGCGCTGGACGAATTCGGACATTGCCTCCGTTAAGGCCTCGGCATCGGCACGTGAATCGATTTCGTAATCCCCAAGTTCCGTCAACTCTTCGTACAGATCCCCCTCAGGTGCCAATCCTCGTGTGAGTGCGGCTTGAAGGAGGTTTCGTTTGGTCATGAGGCCAGTTCCTGAAGCGTTCTGAAACCCCCGATGGAATCAAATTCTGCGGGGTCGGTGGGAGCACCAATTTCAGATTCTAACATTCGCGGAATCGGTACGAAACAGGTACTGCTTTTCAGCACGAAATTGATTCACGCACGTCGTTGGTGTGACTGACGTATTCGCGCAGGCCGCCACACATTCCGCTTAGTCTGGCGAGTTCAACGGTCACGCTGTTAAATGGTACAGTACCACAAAACGTGTCCCTGAAATCGTCGAGAATCGTGATATGGTGTTCCTGCGTCTGTTTGCTCTTGCAATCGCGATTATTGCCCCCGGAAGTCTGCTTGCAGCAGACCCTGAACGTCCCATTCCGGTCGAAACCGACTGGCCACAGTTTCGTGGACCTCGTGGGGATGGAACGTGGCATGGGCCCGCGCTTCCTGAGAAATGGCCTTCCAGTGGCTTAAAGCAGGTCTGGAAGAAACCGATTGGCGGAGGCTACGCCGGTGTGAGTGTCGCCTGCGGTCGCGTCTTTACGATGGATCGTCAGACCAACCCGGAAGTGGAACGAGTTCTCTGCTTTGACGCGGCGACAGGGGAATCGCTCTGGGAACATACCTACCCCGTAACCTATGGGAAGCTGGATTACGGAAACGGGCCTCGCGCGGCACCATCGATTGATGCGGGACAGGTCTACACTGTTGGTGCGCTGGGAGATCTTCGCTGCCTTGATGCCAAGACTGGCACAGCTATCTGGAGCAAGAACTATCTGACAGATTTCGGGGGGCGATTGCCGACATGGGGGTATGCAGCGTCGCCGCTGATTTATGGCGATTGGGTGATCCTGCAGCCAGGAGGTGAAAAATCGAGTGTGATCGCGATCGAGCGAGCGACAGGACGCGAAGTCTGGCGAAGTCTCGGGGACGAAGCAGGCTACTGTACACCCCTGATTCATCATGCTCATGGCCAGGATGAACTCGTCTGTTGGACACCCAGCCATATCCGTTCACTGGAGGCTCGCACCGGCAAGCCGCTGTGGTCATTCCCGTACGAGATCACCTATGGCGTCTCGATCGCCAAGCCGATCCTGCAGGAGAACATGGTATTCGTCGCCGGATACTGGCATGGCTCCAAAGCCATTCAGCTTGGCAATTCCCCGACCGATGCGACGATGGTATGGGAGGAAAACAGGTACTTGCGAGGCCTGATGTCGCAACCCCTGTATCGTGACAAACATGTCTACCTGCTGGATAAGCAGTATGGCCTGACCTGTTTCGAATTGCGTACCGGCAAGAAACTTTGGGACGATAAAAATCAGATGACTCCTCGCGGTCGAAACCCACATGCCTCGCTCATCTGGCTGGGTAATTCCGACCGCGCCATCATTCTCAACGAAGAAGGGGATTTGATTCTGGCTCGTCTTTCCCCCGAAGGATATCACGAGCAAAGCCGAACGCGAATTACCGATTTCACGTGGCCTCATCCTGCTTTTGCGGGAACACGCGTCTATGCGAGAACCGATAAGGAACTGGTCTGCGTGTCGTTGCTCGATCCGAAATAGATGTGTTCCCGAACAACCTTCGGCTTCGCCCAATCCTCGCTGCGACTCATGCATTTCAAAATGGGCATTGGCTCTGATGTCCGGCGCCGGATTAAAATGTGACGCCAAAATTTACGTCAGCTTGAAATCAATCACGAGCGGCAAATGATCCGAGGCATCGCGCGCCATTCGCCCTCGGACGATGTGGGCTCGTGTGATTTCGATCGGGCCACGGACGAAGGCTTTGTCGAGAGACCAGACGGGCAACCACGCGGGGAACGAACGAAATCGCGACGGAGGTGATGTGGCCTGCCGGTATTCGTGGACTTCGAACGGCCCGTTGGCGAGTTTGTTTCGCCAGTCGTTGAAGTCCCCGACGATCAATGACGGAAATCGCGCGGCTTCGCGAAACAGGTGGTGTTCCAGCACATGACGCGTCTGCCAGTCTCGCTCGCGTTCCGCCAACCCGAGGTGCCAGTGCGTCAAGTGGAGCAGTCCAGAAGGAGTTTCGATCACCGCCATCTGAGCACCACGTGGTTTTTTCTGATGCCGGGTGATCGAAATCTGATGGTGAGACTGAAACGGCCACCGCGACATTACCAGATTGCCGTATCCCCCATCCCGTACTTTGACATTGAATTGAAACATGTGGGATGCGGACTGAAACCATTCCGTCAACAACACGGGCTGATTGTCAAACCGGCTGCGGCGGACATTTCGATCGACTTCCTGTAAGCAGACGATATCCGGAGCTTCAGCCTCGATCACCTGTTTGATCCGCTCCAGGCGATAGAGTCGATCCCGGCCTCCAATCCCCTTGTGGATATTGTAAGTCAACAAACGCACCGGCAACTCCGCGAAGGACTCTGTGGCAACGGCCTGTCATTTCTCCCGACTGTCCATGTTTACCACGCTTCCGATTCTATTGGGAGTCGGACTTCTCAAATCGTCCGACCGGAAAACCTTCTTTGTACGAGACGATAAATTCTCCGTTGGTGGTTCGATAGCGAATATCCTCACGACGTTCGAAGTCGCTGGGGCCTGTTCGGAGCAGTGCTGCGGCACCTCCCGGTTCCAGGTACTTTCCGGCCACCTCAAAGGCGATCCGAGTGCGGTTTCCCAAGGAATGGCCTGTTGAAGTGAACGTTGTTCCATCGATTCGATCGCGTGCGATGAAATGCGGTTCAACATCGAGTTTGGCCTGACGCAGGCTTTCCACCAGTTCGACCGCATGCGGGTACGAGGTCACCGCGTCTTCAACTCCATGAACAACCAGAATCCGACAGGCAGAGCCTAATCGTTTCATTTCAGCCAGATGGCTCGGGTGCCCAATAAATCGAAGTTCCTGTTCATCGCGTGACAAGTAATTCGGGCTGGCAGGATCGCGACTCCAGCGGGCGTTCAGACCACCATTGCCGGGTAGATTGAACGCGATCTCGTCGCTCAACTTCTTCATGCCGCACATATCGATGACACATGCGAATGTGCGAGGTGCCAGCTTGTTCGCCATCAATGTCACATTGCCACCCCCGGACCCGCCAGTGCAGTAATAGCGAGTGTCGGCAAATGGTCGCTGCAAGTCTTTCAATTGGGCTGTGACCCAGTACAGGGCTCGCAGTGCGTCCAAGGCCTGCAGATAGCCGAAGTCGTACGGTTCGGGACCCTCGATCGAATCTTTCGGACCGCTTTGCAAGTAATTCACGCAGAGGGCAACGACATTCAATCGCCTGGCCAGTTCCGTCGGGTTGGCCGTTCCCACGCAGTCGGTACCGCCCCAGTTATGCAGGGTGAGCATGACACCCGTCTGCGGCGCAATACTCGCCAGATTCCCCGCCGGGTAGTGAACCAGTACGCGAACCGTCCTGGGGCCGGGGCGCAAAGGCCACTCCTGTGCAGGAATTTCAACTGCCCCGTTTTGATCAGGCAATTTGGGCCACGCCTGTGCAAAGGTCGACTGTGTCCAGTTCAGCAGCAGAAGTGCCATACATGTCGCAATGGAGTTTTCCATGCGTTTTCGAGACAGACGCGTTACATAACAGTTGGACGAACCGGACGTCACATCGAATCGATCACTGGAGGTCATTGATATTCCTCAGACATTACATGAAATCGCATTTCAGGATCGTATCAAGTGGCGAAAGGTTGAAACATGATGTCCAGCGTGAAGCCGAGGATTCGCATCTGTTTCCGGCCTGAGCATCTGTCGGCGACTTCGGCTCGCGTCTTTCCGTTGTCTCATGCTCATTGAGACAGTCGACTGAACATCGCCTCTTTTCAGAGGCGGGAATTCCAATCCGTTAGCAATAATCGGCCTGACGAGTCATTCGAGACTTGATCTGCCGACGCGTTGGACCTATGAGTCTTGTCTCCTCGGGCTTTTTACCAAGGTTGTGAACGGTCGATCAACTGCTGCAGGAAGAGCTGTAACCGTGTTGTCCAGAACGGCATTATCGTGAACGATTCCATTCGGCACGTCTCTCGCAACCTGCGAGTGGTCGGGCTATGCACCGTGATCAGCCGAGTGTTCGGCCTGCTGCGCGACCAGACGATGGGCGCGTTGTTTGGTGCCGGACCGATCATGGATTCGTTCACGGTCGCATTTCGACTGCCAAATCTGGCTCGAGTCCTGCTGGGCGAGGGAGCTTTAACTACGGCCTTCCTGCCGATCATTGTCGAGGAACTGAATCACCGAGGTCGCGAATCAGCAGCCAGAGTCACCTGGGCCATCTTTGTCGCACTGGCTGTCACTTTGTGTTCATTAGTGCTCGCCGCTGAACTTGCGCTGATGCTTCTGACAACGCTGGTCGACCTGTCGGCCCAGACGCGATTGTTATGTCATTTGACGATGCTGTTGCTTCCCTACGTGATCCTGATCTGTCTGGCAGCTCAATTGGGTGCTGTGCTGAATGCGCTCGGCCATTTTATCTGGCCGGCTCTGGTCCCTGTCGTGCTGAATGTCGTCTGGCTGGGAGCACTCTGGTGGGTGATTCCTGCCTGCTGGGATGATCCCGTCAGCCAGATCTGGGCGACGTCGATTTGCGTGTTGCTGGCGGGTGTGCTGCAACTGGCATTCTTGCTGCCTGTGATCTGGAAGTGTGGTTTCGGTTATCGGACCGACTGGCGAACCGCTGCCGACTCGATCCGCCGAGTGGCTCGAGAAATGTTACCTGTGGTAATTGGTCTCTCGATCACTCAATTGAATACGGTTCTGGACAGCTTCGTCGCCTGGGGATTCGCGCCAACGGAAGGGGCGGGGCCGTTGATGGCGCTGCCGGGTTCTCCTCCATTTCCGCTCCATTCAGGGACCGCGACCGCACTCTATCTGGGTCAGCGGTTGTATCAGTTTCCGCTCGGTGTGTTTGGCGTGGCGTTGGGAACAGTGCTGTTCCCGCTGTTCGCTCGTCACGCTCAACGCGGAGAATCGGACCGCTTGCGTGAGGATCTTTCTCTGGGAATTCGTCTGGTCGTGGCGATTGGACTTCCTGCCAGTGCCGGATTGATGCTGATCGCTCACCCCCTCGCGACGCTATTCTTTCAATATGGAAAATTCGACGCGACGGCAGCCCGGATGACAGGAGACATGATCCTGTGCTACGGCTCAGGAGTCTGGGCCTATTGCGGATTGCTGATCCTGCAGCGTGCCTTTTATGCCGTAGGAGATCGACTGACACCGATGTCGATCGGCCTGTGGGCCATGTTGCTGAATATTATCTTGAATCTGACGTTGATCTGGCCCATGGGAGGTCGCGGCCTGGCACTGTCGACATCACTGGTCGCCGCGATCCAGTGCCTGATCACCTGCGTCCTGCTACAACGGAGAATCGGCCGTCTTGACTGGCGAGGGATTGCCACAACGGCAGGAAAGACGGTTGTCGCAGTTGCCGCCATGAGTGGCGTCTGTCAGTTGCTGCTCGCCTGGACTCAGCCGGGTGACGGTCTACTGTCGCGCGGAATAAATCTTGGGATGCCACTGGCAGGTGGAGTCGTAGCCTATCTGGCTTCGGCGTGGCTGCTGGGATTGCGGGAACCGTGGATGGTCCTGTTTCACCGCGGTTCGGGTACCGACGAGTGTGCCGACCCCATGCCCCCATTGAACTGACGCACGTTTGACTCGCATTTTAATCAGCCGGAACGCGCTAGCGTCCGGTTCCTTCGAGTTTCCGAACCGAACGCTACTAGCGCGTCACGACTGTTTGGTTCCGCTCAGTCACGAACCATTACTACAAACGAAACGGGGCTGTGTTCTCGCGAACACAGCCCCGCTTTTTGCGTTTCGTTTGTGAATCAGCGATCAAGCCTTGCGGATCTTCTGACGGCCCTCGACCACGTTTTTGGTGGCGTTGCGAGTATCCAGGACCATGCGGGCGTGCTTCACAATGTGATTGAAGTCGTACGCCGAATGGTCGGTCGAGACGAGGATGCAATCTTGTGAAGCCAGAAATTCTGGGGTCAGTTCCTGACTCGTCATGGCTGGCAGGTCCGGATAATGACGCATCTTTGGCAATGACGGGACATGAGGATCATTGTAGCTGATGACGGCTCCGCGTTTGATGAGCAGTTTCATCAGTTCAAACGTCGGGCTTTCACGAGGATCATCGACATCCTTCTTGTAGGCTGCTCCCAGGATGCAGACCTTGCTTCCCTTAATGGGCTTGGTGTCATCATTCAGGAACGCCGCCAGTTGGTTCACGACGTAATGAGGCATGTGCGTATTGATTTCACCGGCCAGTTCGATGAAGCGGGTCTGTTCACCCCACTTGCGAGCCAGCCAGGTCAGGTAGAACGGGTCAATCGGAATGCAGTGACCGCCCAGGCCGGGACCGGGGTAGAACGCCTGAAAACCAAACGGCTTCGTTTTGGCGGCGTCGATCACTTCCCAGACATCGATTCCCATCTTGTCGTAGAGCATCTTCAACTCGTTGACGAGGGCGATGTTGACGGCTCGATAAGTGTTTTCCAGGATTTTGCAGGCTTCAGCGATTTCCATGCTGGAGACTCGCACGACTTTTACCACGGCATGTCCATACATGTCACAGGCCAGGTCTCCACTGGTGGCGTCAAATCCGCCAACCACCTTGGGGATTGTCGAGGCTTCAAAATTGGGATTACCGGGGTCTTCACGTTCTGGACTGAAGGCCAGGAAATAATCGCTGCCCGCTTTCAGACCGGTCGCATTCAGCACCGGCAAGACATTTTCCCGTGTGGTCGTTGGGTGAGTCGTACTTTCCAGGACGACCAGTTGACCTTTTCGCAGTGTCTTGGCGATCGAATGCGCCGTCCCTTCGATGTAACTTAAGTCTGGGTCACGACTTTCATTAAGTGGTGTCGGCACGCAAATGATGATGCAGTCGGCTTCACCGAGTCGCCCCATGTCGGCCGTCGGTTCGAAAACTTTGTCGTTAATCAGTTTCGAAATAGCAGCACTGTCAATGTGCTTAATGTAGCTTTTGCCCGCTTTCAGCTTGTCGACCTTGGACTGATCGACGTCAAAACCCATCGTTTTGAAGCCAGCCCGGGTGAAGGCACGAATCAGCGGAAGTCCCACATACCCCAAGCCGATCACGCCGATGACGGCGGTCTTTCCGGCAATCTTTTCCTGCAATCCATGCGTCGTCATCTTAAATCCTCGTGCGATCCTGAGCCTGTGGTGGTACCAGAAACTTTCCACAATGCGATTTAGCTAGCTTGACGCCCATCCGTCAAGATTGATTGTCCCCGCAGCAGACGTGAACTTGCCCGAACTGACTGGGAATCGCACAAACTTCAGGGCCAACCCGCCCACACGATTACGAGATTCCCGTTGGCACGGGAATGACGGATTCTAGTTGTGAACTCGTTACAATCGAGCCACATTTTTCAGTTCAGTTCCTCACAGTTTGAGTTGCTCCATGAATCTGACTCGCTGCCTGATCTGCTGTCTGTTCGTTTGCTGTGCGAATGCGTCCTACGCTCAGACTTCTGGCGAAAGGCTTACGAAGTTGTTTGAAGAGGAATGGGAATATGGATTAACGGAAGCACCGACATTTGCATCACATCTCGGCGACAAGCGTTACAACGACCGCTGGCCCGACACCAGTCTGGTGGCCATCAAGCGACGTCATCTTCATCAAGTGGAGCTTTTGAAGAAGCTGGCAGAATTCGATGAGAAACAATTGTCGCCATCTGACCGACTGAATTTCCGTCTGTTTCGACGGCAAGTCGAAGTCGACCTGGCCGAGTACCCGTTTCAATGGCATCTGGTCCCTCTGGATCACCGGCACGGCATCCAGAGCGTGAATTCCGTGGCAGACTCATTGTCGTTCACAACAGTCAAAGACTACGAAGACTGGATTGCAAGGTTGCGATCGATTCCGTTACTGGTTGATCAGACCACTGCTCTGATGCGAGCCGGGATCGACGCGAAAATGGTTCAGCCGCAGATCGTGATGCGGCGATTGCCAGCCCAGATCCGCAAGCAGATCGTCGAAGACCCCACCTCCAGCTTGTTCTACAAGCCGTTTCGCACGATTCCCGCCTCCATCGCAGAAGCGGATCGAGGACGACTGGAGCGTGAAGCACAAGCTGCCATCCGCGAACAAGTCGTTCCAGCCTATCGTAAGTTTCTGGGATTTTTTGACCGCGAGTACTTTCCTGCCTGCCTGCAGGGTATCGGAGCCTCGCGTTTGCCGAATGGTCAGGAGTTTTACGCATTTCTCGCCCGAAAACATACGACAACCAGCCTGACTCCCCGGCAGATCCACGAGATCGGGCTGTCAGAAGTGAAACGCATTCGGGCAGAAATGGAGCGAATCCGTGAGCAAGTCGGCTTCCAGGGGACACTCGGCGAATTCTTCGAACACCTTCGGACAGCTCCACAGTACCGATACACGGATCCCAACGATTTGCTGACCGCCTATCAGGCCTTTTCGAAGCGAATTGATCCGCATCTGCCGAAGATGTTTCGCAAGCTGCCACGAATTCCCTATGGCGTGGAAGCGATTCCTGAGCATCTGGCTCCTGATACAACGACCGGGTATTACAGGCCCCCCGCGGCGGATGGCACGCGTGCCGGAACCTACTTTGTGAATCTCTACAAGCCGGAAACGCGACCGAAGTACGAAATCGCAGCGTTATCACTGCATGAAGCGGTTCCAGGTCATCATCTGCAGCTTGCGCTGGCGACAGAGTTAGAAAACGTTCCCGTATTTCGCCGTCACACCCATTTCACTGCATACATCGAAGGCTGGGCACTGTATGCCGAAAGCCTGGGAGACGAGCTTCAGCTTTACGACACCCCTTATTCGAAAATGGGGCAACTGACGTATGAGATGTGGCGAGCGGTGCGGCTTGTCGTGGATACCGGTATGCATTCGATGGATTGGTCTCGCGAACGAGCGATTGAGTTCTTCAAGGAAAACGCCCCCAAAGATGAACTGGACATCACGAACGAAATCGACCGATACATCGCCTGGCCCGGCCAGGCTCTGGCTTATAAGATCGGTGAACTGAAGATCAAAGAGTTGCGAGCCCGCGCGACAAAAAACCTCGGAACGAAATTCGACATCCGCGAATTTCATGACATCATTCTGCAAAACGGTGCCGTACCGCTGGAGGAACTTGAACGGATCGTCGACGAATGGCTTGCTACCATTTCCGACGCTTCGTAGAAGCATTCCCAGAAGCAGAACCCGATTCGTTGCTGCACTCGCTCGAAGAATCTAGAGCAGAGCTCCCACGCCTACCGTGCTGCCGAACGCATTCTGGAGTTTGTCTCATGTGATACAAGACTCCCCTTACTGGCGTTCGAATTGATCTCGGAGCTCTGGCTTGATGCAATTCGGGCGGGGGTTCTGAGGTCGGAAAACCTCTCTTTCGCGCTTAGCCTGAACTCAGGACGATCGGTCTTGTCCTACTAAAACGCTTCTGCAAGAATCCCGACCCGCTTCGAGGGTTTTGATTTCGAAGCGGTATGCTGATTTTCCCATGGGTGGTTTGACCATTTCTGGGAAGAACGAATCCAAATACCGTTTTGAATCGCCTGGGGATTTCCTTGTTGGAATCACCGTACCTCATGAGTCGTCTCGCTAATCGATGTCCGACCATTGGACGGGATTCCCGCCATCGGCTGCATCTCCTTTTGTGGATGGCACTTTTGGTAATGGCGACCGGGTGCCGTGCCACCGCTCCCTCCATCGTCGGACTCCCCAAAGGACTGGCGATCGAGAATGAGCATCTTCTAGTCCGGACAGACCTTAAGCTTCCCAAGGATCACCCCGTTCTGCGGGATCTGGATGCTCTGCGAGACGAGATTGCCGATGAATTGAATCTGCCTGTCCAGAAGCAGCCGGTCACCGTCTATCTCTTTTCTGATGAACTGCGTTACGCCCAGTATCTGCAGACGCGGTATCCACTTCTGCCGCCGCGGCGAGCCTACTTTGTGGGAACGTCCAAGGAACTGGCGGTCTTCACCTTCTGGGGTGAGCGAATTCAGGAAGATCTGCGACACGAATACACGCATGGCGTCCTGCATGCCACACTGATGGACGTCCCGCTGTGGCTTGATGAGGGCCTGGCCGAATACTTCGAAGTGACGTCGCAACCGCGCGGCCTGAATCGTGATTATGCCATGCGCCTCGCCAGCAATCTGGCGCAAGGCTGGAAGCCCGATCTCGATCGCCTTGAATCGCTCGAAAAAGTCGAGGACATGCAGAAGGCAGACTATCTGGAAGCCTGGGCCTGGGTCCACTTCCTTTTGCATCACAGCGAAGAGACTCGTGCAGTCCTGGTTGCCTATCTGCATGAACTGCGAACGACAGGGACACCCGGCAAGCTCTCGGTTCGACTGCGAAAAGAGATCCCAAGCGCTGAACAGCGATTCGCCTCATATGCCGCATCTCTAACAAGCGGTATCCAGCAGGCTGGCGGAACGATGGAAGTTCCTCGCAAGATCCGCCACTGAGTGTGTGACCTCAATCTCGACGGCACTCTTGCCCACTTTTTCCCGGTGACTCCAGGTGGAATCCTCGCAATTTCACTGCGGTAGTAGTTATGCTGCCAAACAGCAGAAGGCAAAATGTCTTGGCGCGAGTCGCCGGACAATTCGACGCACTTTCCTGAACTAAGCCTTAAACAAGCGAGTTCCGTTGCGGATTTGTAGCGATTATTGGCGCGCACGGCGAGCGTTGCCGCGGATGTCGGCTGGTGGTTTGAACGAAGATGGTTGTTTCAGAGATTGTCCTTCGGTTCTCGG
>Ga0194055_10002375_pt1 | contig 14985 bp, 11 predicted proteins | sample SepL449m_MetaG_FD_155482 | JGI IMG/M metagenome (GOLD analysis project Ga0194055, IMG submission 155482) | Anoxic zone freshwater microbial communities from boreal shield lake in IISD Experimental Lakes Area, Ontario, Canada - Sep2016-L442-9m | ecosystem: Environmental > Aquatic > Freshwater >... | reverse complement strand
GCGGTCCGATGCTGGCGATACCTTTCGCATTCGTTTATGTGGCGGGTCAACTCCGAGCGAACGCAGGTCGGCAATTACCCAGGTGGGTTCATTGCCGCTACCGCCGTACATCACGACGATCCTGGAGGACGTTGAGCGATATCAAACTGTGTATTCACAAGTGGCCAAGTCATCAGCAGCTCCCACGGCGGGTTTGCATTTCACGCCAGAGCTGCTGCAAAAGATTGAGCTCATGGGAGTAACTATTGCAAAAGTTGAATTGGTTGTAGGTCTCGACACCTTTAAGCCAGTTGATGTAGAAAATCCACTCGATCACGTCATTCACTCCGAGTGGTACAACGTTCCGCACGAAACGATGCAACTGGTGGAAAATGCGCAGCGGGTGATCGCTGTGGGCACTACTTCGGTCCGCGCACTTGAATCGGCTGCTACTACTGGGGAACTGTCTGGTCGTACTCGGCTTTTCATTACTCCCGGATACTCGTGGAAATTGGTTGACCTGATGATGACGAACTTTCATATGCCGCGAACAACTCTGCTGCTCATGGTGCAAGCATTTATTGGAGAAAAATGGCGCGATCTCTATGCTGAGGCACAACGCGAGAATTATCGTTTCTTATCTTTCGGAGATGCCATGCTCCTCGCCAGATCTTGCAATTCAACAACCGAAAGTGACCTCTAGTGCATCCAGTTTCATTTGAAGTGCAAGCCACCGATGGCACGGCCCGTGCGGGTCTCGCAACAACCGCTCATGGAAATTATTCCACACCATGTTTTATGCCAGTGGGTACACGTGGTGCAGTGAGATACCTCAGCGCAGTCGACTATGAAGATCTTGGTGCGCAAATTGTTCTGGGTAACACGTATCACTTGATGCTGCGCCCCGGAGCCGACACGGTGGAGGCTTTGGGCGGTCTCGGAAAGTTCGCAGGGTGGGGTGGACTCACACTCACCGACTCGGGAGGCTTCCAGGTTTTTTCATTAGAGCCAAAAGTTGATGACGACGGAGTGACCTTTAAGTCCACGTACGACGGGTCGCTGCATCGGTACACGCCAGAAACTGCGGTAGAAGTGCAGCAAAAACTCGGCGCAACTATTCAGATGGTTCTCGACGTGTGTCCACCGTTGCCTTCTGAATCACATGTGGTGGAGTTGGCATTGAAACGCACATCGATGTGGGCCGAGCGTGCACGAGAGCACCACACGCGCGAAGACCAAGCCTTGTTCGGCATCGTGCAGGGTGGAATTAATCCGGAACTGCGCGCGAGAAGTGCAACATCAACCGCCGCCTTGGAATTTGATGGTTATGGAATTGGTGGTCTCTCTGTGGGGGAATCGCGCGAGGAAATGTTGCCAGCCTTGGCCGCTGCGCTGCAGAATCTGCCCACAAACCGGCCGAGATATTTGATGGGCGTGGGGGACCCTGCGTCGCTTATTGAGGCTGTCAACTTAGGTGTCGATCAATTCGACTGTGTATTGCAGACGCGTCTCGGACGTCATGGGACCGCATTGACGAGTACCGGCAAGTTGAATATGAAGAACGCCCAATTCGCCTTGCAGGATCTCCCGCTCGATGCCAGATGTGCTTGCATGGTGTGTCGGCGTCATTCTCGGGCCTATATTCGCCACTTATTCCAAACTTCTGAGCCAACCGCCTCTCGATTGGTGTCGTATCACAACATTGCATGGACTTTTGCCCTCATGGCTGAAATGCGTGAGTCCATCAGAAATGGCACATTTCAGGAGATGAGGCAGCGCGTGATGGGGGTCTGGGGCTCGTAGTGGCTACGCTTGTCGCCATGTCTCTTTCCCCTATAGGTCTTCTTGCCGCCGCCAAATCATCTGGTGGCTCTGCCATTTTCCAGCTCTTTTTCTTTGGTCTCATTTTCGTGGCAATGTACTTCTTGCTCATTCGTCCACAACGTCGACGGGCAAAAGAATCTCAAGAATTGGTGCGAGCTGTGCAAATAGGCGATCAGGTTCAACTCTCGTCTGGTCTCATTGGCTTTGTAACCGACTTTGATAAAGAAGATCAAGCAGGCGACGTGGTGTGGGTCGACTTGGCCGATGGGGTGGAAGTGCGTTCTATGCGTTCGTCAATTGTACGTCGTATTGAAATTCGTACTGAAACAGCAACGGTTGAGAGTGATGACTCTGACGAATCAGACAAGTAGTACACCACATGCGTCGTAAACTTCTCTTCACACTTTTCGCCACTATTTTCGTTGCCTTTGCAGCTTTGGCAGGCAATCTTGTTGCGGGCAACAAGCCATCTTTGGGGCTCGACCTGCAAGGTGGTGCCTCGGTCACCCTCGAGCCAAAAGGTACATACGACACCGCTGCACTCGATGTTGCAGTTGAAATCATTCGCGCTCGAGTTGACTCCATTGGTGTGGCTGAGCCCGAAATTATCCGCCAAGGAAGCACTGTTGTCATCAACTTGCCAGGCGTCAAAGACCAGCAACGTGCACTTGAAATAGTTGGGCGAACCGGCGAAGTACTTCTGCGGCCTGTGCTGCAGTCGGGTATTAAGAACACGAACCCCACCACAACCACCATTGCTGGGCAAACCACACTTCCTGGGGCAACTACCTCAACGGTCGCAGGTGCTACAACCACGGTCGCAAGTACTACAACCACAGTCGTAGGTGTTACCACCAGTCAGCCAGCAACTGCAGGTGGCCTGGGCAAGACGCGTCAACCCATGAGCGCAGCCACCACAACAACTCCAACCACTGTTGCGCCTACTACTTCACTGGAAACAACTACGACGGCAGCTGCCTTGGCTAGTGGCGCTCCGTCAACCACTACTGCTGTGGCTGATGCCGGAGCAACAACAACAACTGCGGTCGTTGTTGTTCCTTCCTCGGCTCCTCAACAAGATATTTCAATGACCAACGAACCCACCAAACAGGCAATTTTGGAAGGGCGTGATGGTCGGGTGTATTTCGCAGGTCCTTCGCAAGCCGACGGTCAGGTGTTTGCAAATAACGCATCGGCACAAATCAACAATGGCTCATGGGTTGTTGCAGTTGGTTTGCGAAGTGGTTCAGTCGGCGAAGGAAAATGGAATGCCCTCGCCGCACAATGCTTCCAAAAAGCCGCAACATGCCCCACGGGTCAAATCGCCATCGTGCTCGATGGTGTTGTGATCTCGGCTCCAGTGGTGCAAACTGCAAACTTCAGCGGAAGTGTGCAAATCAGTGGTGACTTCAAGGAGTCCGAAGCAAAAGACTTGGCAAAAATTCTTGAGTTTGGTGCCGTACCGGTGCGATTCGATGCGCCAACTGCTCAGACCGTTTCCGCAACCTTAGGAAAAGATTCTCTACATGCTGCTCTCATTTCAGGCTTAGTTGGCGTACTCCTCGTACTGCTCTTCCTCTTTTTCTACTACCGACGTTTAGCCATAGTAGTCGTGGGTGGTTTGGCTATTTCCGGCATGTTGCAGTGGAGTGCCATTTCATGGCTCTCTCAACGTAATGGTCTTGCTCTTTCTCTCTCGGGTATTACCGGCATCATCGTTTCCATCGGTGTCACTGTCGACTCCTACGTTGTGTTCTTTGAGAAGTTGAAAGACGATGTATTGGGTGGCAAAACGCTCAAGAACTCTGCTTCGCGCAGCTTCGATGCTGCATGGAGAACCATCGTTGCCGCCGACACCGTGTCGCTCATTGGTGCCGTCGTGCTGTGGTTCCTCACCGTTGGTTCGGTCAGAGGCTTCGCTTTCTTCTTGGGTCTTTCCACCTTTTGCGACATTATCGTTGCGTATTTCTTCACTCGACCAACTGTCATTTTGATGGCACGATCCAAATGGATGAACGGTGTCAATATGTTTGGTGTACATGCTCGTAGTGCAGACGATGGTAAAGAAGTAATTGCGGGAAGTTCTACAGAAGGTGTGGTGGCGCGATGAGCGGTCGCTGGGGTCGTCTATATAACGGCGAAACAACAATTGACTTTGTTGGGCGCCGGCGTTGGGGTTTCCTTGCCTCTGGCATCGTTGTTCTCGCAACTCTCTTTTCGCTGCTCTTTCAGGGCCTCAATTTAGGAATCGACTTCAAAGGTGGAGTGGCGTGGGAAGCTCCAGTCAAGAACGAACTCACCATTGATTCTGCGAAAAGCATTCTTGAAGCGAACAAAATCGACACACGTAATGCGAAAATACAGACCCTGGGTGGAGGGTCAAGTGAACGTATTCGCATCCAGGTCAACGACCAAACAACCGAAGTTCGCAGTGCTGTGCAAAAGGCATTGTCAGAAAAGGCAAAAGTTGGCGTAGCAGAGGTCAGCGTTTCTAGTGTGAGTTCCTCGTGGGGCCGAAGTATCACTACGAAGGCTATTCGCGCCTTGTTGGTGTTCTTCCTCATTGTCTCGCTGTACATCGCATGGAGATTCGAATGGAAGATGGCAATTGCCGCAATTTTGGCAATGGTTCACGACGTAGTTATTAGCGTCGGCGTGTATTCAATTCTGGGCTTTGAAGTGACGCCCGCAACGGTTATCGCCTTTCTCACGATTTTAGGATTCTCGTTGTACGACACCATTGTGGTGTTCGACAAAGTACACGACAATACGGGTCGCTTTAGCGCGTCAAGAGTGTCGTATGACGACATCGTCAACGTTTCAATGAACCAGGTGCTCATGCGCTCACTCAATACAAGTATTGCGGCAATTTTGCCTGTGGTGTCGCTACTAGTACTTGGAGCAGGTGTGTTCGGAGCAGTTGCGCTTGAAGAGTTTGCTCTTGCCTTGTTCGTAGGTCTCCTCACTGGTGCGTATTCATCCATATTTATTGCAACGCCTTTGTTGGCAAACTTCAAATCTCGCGAGCCCAAATATCGTTCACTTGTTGGGCAGCGTTCATTGAAGGGCGATATGGCAATTCTGATGCAAACTGGCTCATCGGTTTCACGGAAACAATCTGCTCGATCCGGAACTGAAGCATCTACTGTGGCAATCTCGCCAGTTGATGCGGTTACTGCAGTGTTGTCGCATCCACCGCGTCCTCGTAAAAAGACGCGGCGGTAATTTATGCACAACGACTCGTTGCAAAGGTACATCCGCAATATTGAAGATGTGCCGGCACCTGGAGTGACGTTTCGCGATATCACTCCGCTCATTGGTGATCCGCAGGGTTTTAACGAGGCAGTAACTTCCATTGTTGAAATGTCTAAAGGCTTAAAAATAGACAAAGTAGTGGGAATTGAAGCACGTGGCTTCATACTTGCTGCTCCAGTTGCTTTTCACTTAGGTGCCGGATTTGTGCCTGTTCGTAAATCTGGAAAATTGCCTTGGGAAGTAGTCCGAGAGGAATACGCCTTGGAATACGGAACCGACGTCTTGGAAGCACATCGCGATGCAGTGCAGCCCGGAGACTCTGTGGTCATCGTCGACGATGTTCTCGCTACAGGTGGAACTGCGAAAGCTGCCATCAAACTCATCGAGGGTTTGGGTGCCCGTGTAGCAGGCCTATTGTTTCTTATTGAACTCGACGCCCTTGGTGGTCGAGGCGTGTTGGCTGGACACACCATCAACTCGGTGATGACGTACAGGTAACACGCGTGGCTTCGGGTGACCGCGTTCTTCCTTGGAGGCGCAGTTCCGCAGCGCCTGCAGAGGAACTTGCCCCCCTGTTGGCGGCATATCGATCGCGTCATCCGAAAGCATCAATAGCTCTCATTAATAAGGCATATGTCACTGCGCGTGGTGCTCATCAGCATCAATTGCGTGGCAGCGGAGAGTCGTATATCAATCATCCAATTGCAGTAGCAAAAATTGTTGCCGATATTGGGCTCGACGATATTTCATTGGCCGCGGCATTGTTGCATGACGCCGTTGAAGACACGGAAATCACGCTCGAAGAAGTTGAACGTGATTTCGGTAAAGAAGTTGCAAGCATTGTTGATGGCGTCACAAAGCTGGAACGTTTGCAATTTGATTCGAAAGAAGAACAACAAGCAGCAACTATGCGCAAAATGCTTGTTGCCATGGCCCGCGACCTTCGAGTATTGGTTATCAAACTTGCCGATCGTCTACATAATATGCGCACGCTTGCAGGTATGTCTGTGGAAAAACAGCAGCGCATTGCCCACGAGACACTCGATATATATGCACCACTTGCGCACCGTTTAGGAATGCAAGAGATGAAACAGCAACTCGAAGACCTTTCGTTTGCGGCAATTTATCCCAAAAGGTTTGCAGAGCTAGACCACCTCGTTGGAACGCGTACTCCCGAAAGAGAGGTGTACTTAGCCAAGGTAGTTGGCGATGTACAAATCAAGCTTTCTGAGTTGGGCATCAAAGCCGAAGTCACCGGACGCGGAAAGCACCTGTGGAGCATCTATGAAAAAATGGTGCAAAAGAGTAGAGACTTCGATGAAATTTTTGACCTCGTTGCAGTGCGCATCATCGTAGATTCCGTCAAAGATTGTTACGGGGCTTTGGGTTGCATTCACGGGCGGTGGAAGCCAGTAGTGGGGCGTTTCAAAGACTACATAGCAATGCCGAAATTCAATTTGTACCAGTCGCTCCACACCACTGTTATCGGGCCCGAAGGGAAACCACTCGAAGTGCAAATCCGCACTCGTGAAATGCACAACCGGGCCGAGTGGGGAGTTGCTGCCCACTATTCCTATAAAGACGGAACGGCACCCGGCGATATCGATTGGTTGAATCGCATTATCGATTGGCAGGCCGACGTTGCCGACCCAACGCATTTCATGGAAGGGCTGAAAGAAGATCTCGTTCAAGATGAACTATTTGTCTTTACGCCAAAAGGCAAGGTCATTCCGCTTCCTCTACATTCTTCGCCTGTTGACTTTGCCTATGCGGTTCACACGGAGGTGGGGCATGCGTGCATTGGGGCGAAGGTAAATGGCCGACTCGTCACATTGAATTACGAACTGCACTCTGGCGATACGTGTGAAATATTTACGGCAAAGTCAGATGATGCAGGGCCGTCACGCGACTGGATGAACTTTGTTGCTAGTCCTCGTGCGAGAAACAAAATTCGACAATGGTTCTCGCGTGAACGACGCGATGAAATGATTGAAGCTGGCAGGGAAGACCTTGTGGCGGAACTGCGACGCGAAGGCCTCCCCGTTCATAGCATTTTGAACTCAGATGCACTCATGGCAGAAGTAAACGATGGTGGTCACGTCGACCTCGATTCTCTATTTGCTGCAATTGGGGAACACCATGTCAGCGCACGTGGTGTGGCACACCGCATTGCGCGTGTGATGGAGCTGGGAACCGATGGTGAGATTCTGGCATCAGACCTCCGTGTCGATCGTCCGAGAAGGCTCACCTTAGAAGGCCCAGCAATTCACGTAGACGGCCTTGACGATGTGTTGGTGCGGCTCTCTTCATGCTGTACTCCGGTTCCAGGCGATGAAATCATGGGGTTTATTACCAAAGGCCGTGGCGTCAGTGTGCACCGAATTGATTGTGCAAATGCTGGTGCTCTCGTGCAAGAGCAGGCAAGTCGTGTAGTGGAAGTGGAATGGTCCGATAACCAGCGCGGTTCAACTTTCAGAGCAAGTGTAGAAGTGGTTGCACTCGACAGGTCGCGCTTATTGCGAGATGTGGCTAATGCCCTCTCTGACCACCATGTGAATATCGTCGCGTGCTCTACTCATACAGGGCTCGATCGCGTAGCAAAAATGCGTTTTGAGTTTGAACTGGCCGACCCAAACCACCTTGATGCGGTACTGAGAACCATCAAAAATATCGACGGGGTCTACGACTCTTATCGGGTTCTGCCGGGAAATACCACGGGTTCAGGCGACTCTGACGAGTAACCTCTTGGCGTGCCATCGTTTCAAACAACTCCCGGGACTCGCGATATCTTGCCTCCCGATGCGGCACGCTGGCGGGCTTTTGTCGACAAATTTGCTTCTGTAGTTTCTTTGGCTGGCTTTCAGCACATTGTGGTGCCGATGTTCGAAGATCTTGGCGTGTTTCAGCGTCTTGGCGATGCAACCGATGTTGTCACCAAAGAGATGTACGACTTTGTCGATAAGGGGGGCCGCCATGTTGCCTTGCGACCCGAACAAACCGCTGGGGTGTGTCGCTCATTTGCCCAACATCGACCAACGGCACCGTGGAAGGTTTGGTATGGCGGACCCAATTTCCGTTACGAACGTGCTCAACACGGGCGCTACCGACAGTTCGACCAAGTAGGCGTTGAGGCATTGGGGAGCGACGACCCATTGCTCGATGTCGAAGTGATTGCGCTGGCTGTTGAGTTTTTTTACGAGCTTGGTTTGCGCAACGTTGTGTTGAATATTAATTCACTAGGAGACTCTGGTGACCGTTCGCGGTATGTCGATGCTCTTGCACAATACTTCCAAAGCCATATTGCGGAATTGAGTTCTGAGAGCGTGGCAACACTGCAGCGCAATCCGCTACGTGTACTCGATTCCAAGCGAGAAAATGAACAGGCAGTTGTTGCACAGGCACCATCGATCAGTGGATACCTCAGCGACGAAGCGGCGTCACACTTCGCCCAGGTGAAACAAGGTCTCGATGCTCTTGGTATCTCTTATGTTGTTAATGAGCGCCTCGTACGTGGGCTCGACTACTACTGCCGCACTACTTTTGAATTTCAATCCACGGCTTTGGAGTCTGCTCAAACTGCTGTAGGCGGGGGCGGACGTTACGACGGGTTGGTAGAAGATCTCGGTGGTCCTGCAACTCCAGGTATCGGCTTTGCCATAGGCCTCGATCGAACACTCCTGGCCTGTGATGCCGAACAAGTTTTTGTCCACCCATCAACACAAGCCGATGTTTTTATTATCGACACGACGGGTGGAATGCAGGCGTTGCAGTTGTGTCAGCAATTTCGCAGCGCAGGACTCGCGTCGGAACGTACTTACGGTGCGCGGGCAATGAAGGCTCAGATGAAAGCTGCCGATAAGTCGGGTGCTTCATTTGCCGTCATCATTGGAACCGATGAATTAACTCAAGGCGTTGCAACAGTGAAGTCAATGGTCGATGGTCATCAAGAGGAAATACCTCTTGAATCCGTCGTGCAGCATGTGGCTACACAATTAGGAAAGGTGATTTCATGATTTCTCAGTCAACCTCAATGCGTTCACATTTATGTGGAGAGTTGCGTCCCGAGCACATCGGAACAACGGTACAAATCTGTGGATGGTTGTCTCGACGGCGTGAACATGGTGAGCATTTAGCCTTTTTCGATATTCGTGACCACTCTGGAATTGTTCAGTGCGTCGTTGATCGCACAGTAGATGTGCGCTCTGAATATGTAGTGCGCATCACTGGCGTTGTTCGTGAACGGCCAGAAGGCACATTAAATACTCAAATTCCAACAGGCGCTGTAGAAATCGGTGATTGTGTTGTTGAGGTCCTCAACGAGTCTGAACCACCTCCTTTTCCCATCGATTCACGAGCCGACGATGTAGATGAAAATATTCGCTTGCGCTTTCGCTATCTCGACATTCGTCGCGAGCGGATGCAAAAAAATCTTCGTTTAAGAGCGAAAATTAACTCAGCAATTCGGTCCGCGATGGAACTGCAGGAGTTTGTAGAAGTAGAGACGCCGTTTCTGATGCCGTCAACCCCTGAAGGTGCGCGTGAATTTTTGGTTCCCTCACGTAAAGAGCCAGGGTCGTTCTACGCTTTACCACAGTCGCCGCAATTATGGAAACAACTGTTGATGGTCGCCGGAGTCGATAGGTATTTCCAAATTGCACGTTGCCTGCGCGATGAAGACCTGCGTGCAGACCGCCAGTACGAGTTCATGCAACTAGATGCGGAAATGAGTTTCGTAACTCAGCCCGATGTGTTGGCAGCCATCGGCAAAGCAGTTACTGCAGCAGCTGAGGCCGCAACTGGTGTGGCTGTTCCTCCCATTGAGCAAATCACATGGCACGAGGCAATGAACCGCTTTGGCGTCGACAAACCCGACTTGCGTTTTGGTCTGGAACTATATGAACTCACCGATATTTTTGCTGCTACAGAGTTCAAGGCGTTTGCCACTGCAGCCTCCATTAAGGGAATTCGCGTAGATGCCGCTACATATCCAGAGCAAGCCGCATCAGGACGAGGCAGGCTCGATGCTCTCACCGATCGCGCTAAGCAAGTAGGAGCAAAAGGTTTGGTGTGGTTGCGAGTTGCTGAAGGAAAGACATTTGAGTCTCCGGTAGCAAAATTTATTTCTGCCGAGGAGAGCGCGGCATTATGTGACCGCTTTGGTGCAGTACCAGGAGACCTCATCTTGATCGTTGCAGATGAATGGGACACCACATGTGAAGTTCTCGGACAGTTACGTAACGATATTGGTCGGCCTCCTGTGCATGAAGGTCCATATCGGTATGTTTGGGTCATCGATTTCCCTCTCTTCGTAGGTATCGATGCAGTAACGGGCCGCCCGAAGCCAGGACACCATCCGTTTTGCCACCCACATCCAGAAGATCTCCAGTACCTCGATTCCGAGCCGTTGCGGGTGCGTGCCTTGGCATACGACCTGGTTTTGAATGGTTGGGAACTGGGTTCTGGTTCCATTCGAATTCACGAGCCCGAACTGCAACGTCAGGTATTCAACAAGCTAGGCATTAGTGATGAAGAAGCCGATCGCCGATTCGGTTTCTTCCTGCAGCCTTTCAAATATGGTGCTCCTCCACACGGAGGCTTCGCTTTTGGTATCGATCGACTCACTGCAATTCTTGCTGGTGAAGACAACATCCGCGAAGTGATTGCGTTCCCGAAGACCCAGTCGGGAAGTGACCCAATGACCAACGCCCCAACAATTGTTGATGCTGCGCAACTCAATGAGTTAGGTATACGTACATTACCTCCGGCAGTAAAGTAGGACTCGTACGAGTGACAACCTCTTCTCGGCATCTGCTGCAGAGCAACTGCAGCGACAAGCTCCTCTCGCTGCACGCCTGCGGCCGCGGTCTCTCGATGAGGTTGTTGGTCAAGAGCACCTTGTTGGCGTAGGCAAACCGCTGCGTGTACTGATTGAAAGCGATCAGCTATCGTCGGTCATTTTGTGGGGGCCACCAGGAATTGGCAAAACATCACTCGCTGAAGTGATGGCATCACAATCAAGTTCACACTTCGTACGATTGTCGGCTGTCTCAGCTGGTGTCAAAGATATTCGTGAAACCATTGCTCAGGCTCAACAGCTACTGGGTGAAAAGCAGCGTCGCACGATGGTGTTTATCGACGAGATCCATCGGTTCAGCACTTCTCAACAGGACGCTTTGCTCCCCGCAGTGGAAAGTGGATTAATAGTTCTCGTTGGGGCCACAACAGAAAATCCCTTTTTTGAGGTAAATGCTCCTTTGCGGAGTCGTTCTACATTGTTCCATCTCGAGCCATTATCGGCATCAGATTTAGCTGTTTTGGTAGAGCGTGGTTGTGCTGCAGAAAATGCGCACCTAGAAGACATTGCTCAAAAACACCTTTTAGATAGGGCCCAAGGCGATGGTCGCCAAATTCTGACATCGTTAGAGGTTGCATGTGCTTTGGCACGTAGCGGTGAAAAAAATACAACAGGCGAGCTAGTCGTGGTTTCTTTAGGCAATGTGGAAGATGCTCTCAGCACAAGCGCGCTACGTTACGGCCGAGATGACCACTACGACGTCATCTCGGCATTCATTAAGAGCATTCGCGGTTCCGCAGTCGATGCGGCAATTCATTGGTTGGCGCGGATGTTGGTTGCAGGTGAAGACCCCAAGTTCATCGCGCGGCGACTCGTGATTTTGGCAAGTGAAGATATTGGAATGGCAGACCCTACTTCGCTGCTCGTTGCCACAGCATGTGCTCAGGCAGTGGAGCATGTCGGCATGCCAGAGGCACAACTTAATCTTGCTCAAGCAACCATTCATTTAGCGGCTGCTCCGAAATGCAATACAACGTCACTCGCAATTTGGAATGCGATGAGTGATGTCCGCAGTGGGGGAATTGGTGAGGTGCCACTCTTTCTTCGCGACGGTCATTATCAGGGTGCTGAAACCTTGGGTCACGGTGCAGGGTATGTTTCACCACACGTTGCGACTTCGAACAACCCCGCGGCACTAGCGAACGATTACTTGCCCGAGGCTTTACAGGGTCGCCACTACTACGATGAGACCTTATGACGGGTCGCGATATTGCAGTCACAGTGGGCTTGGTGATGTGCTTTTTTGCTTTCGCTGCATTAAGCATCGTGTTGCTTCAAGTGCTGTCGGCACTGCGTGAGTTGCGCGGAGATCTCGATCTTTTTGAATCACGTGTATTGCCACTCATGGCAGACCTGCGAGACGCCACAGATGAAACGCGCGAAGTTGTCGATGATGCTCGTGAAGATCTAGAGCGTTTCGACAGGGTATTGGGTTCAGCAGAAGTGGTGAGTACCGCTTTGGCCGATACCTCCCGAATTGCACGAACAGTCATCACCTCTCCGCTCATTAAGACCGTTGCTGTGGTACGCGGGGTGTCACGTGGCTTGCGGAAATTCTCTGCATCAACTGCAACCCCAAATCAAGCGCCTCAGCGCAAAACGCGGCGGCGTCGAAAATCTGGCAGATAGGGTGCGGGTATGCGTCGTTTGGTCTGGTTCTTTGCAGGTTTCGTTGTGGCCCTCATTGGTGGAGGCTACGCAAAAAGGCGCGTGGTCTCTGCGGCACAAGATCTCGCACCAACACGAGTAGCGCAGCGAACCAAGGTGCGCGTAGGAGAAGTGTCCCGAAGCGTTCGGTCTCGGTTCTCCGACGCAGTTCACGAAGGACAAAGTGCAATGCGTGAGCGTGAATCAGAACTCCAACCGAAGCCATAACGGCTAAGATTTGCGGTAATGAGCACTCCCTCGAATCCGTTAAGTTCGCCAAGCCGTCCGCATTCAGCCAACGAGGTGCGCAGCGCTTTTCGTGATTTCTTCATCGCTAAGGGTCATTCCCAAGTTGAATCTGCGAGTCTCATTCCTCACGACCCCACTGTGTTGTTCACCGTTGCCGGAATGGTGCCGTTCAAACCCTTTTTTGTAGGTGACGAAGTGCCGCCATACAAGCGAGCTGTCAGTGTTCAAAAGTGTGCTCGCGCTGGCGGAAAACACAATGACCTCGACGATGTTGGGCGCACCAAGCGGCACCTTGTCTTTTTCGAAATGCTTGGAAACTTCAGTTTCGGCGACTACTTCAAAGAGAGCGCCATTCCCTGGTCTTGGGAACTCGTCACTGAAGTATTTGGTTTCGATGCCGAGCGGCTCTGGATCACGGTGCATGAGAGCGACGATGAGGCAGAAGCCATTTGGCACGAGCAAGTAGGTGTTCCGATGTCGCGTATTCAGCGACTCGGCGATAAAGACAACTTCTGGCAAATGGGCGACACAGGCCCATGTGGTCCGTGTTCGGAAATCCATATCGACCGCGGCCCGGCTTTTGGCCCAGATGGTGGGCCGCTCAATGATCCACATGGTGACAGGTTCTTGGAATTTTGGAATCTCGTCTTCATGCAGTACAACCAAGCTCCAGACGGCTCGCGTACTCCTTTGCCCAAACCTTCCATCGATACCGGAGCTGGTCTCGAGCGCATTGTTGCGCTCATGCAAAAAACAGACTCAGTATGGGAAACCGATTTGCTGATGCCACTCGTCGACCAGGCACAGTCTCTTACAGGTAAGAAGTATCTCTCGGGCAACTACGACGATAAGTCGAGCTTTAGTTTGCGCGTACTCGCAGAACACGCGCGTTCGTCAACGATGCTTGTGAACGATGGGGTATTCCCTTCGAACGAGAACCGTGGTTATGTGCTGCGGCGCATCATTCGGCGTGCGGTACGTCATGCATACATTTTGGGAACGGAAAAGTTGGTGATGCCATCGTTGGTCAACACCGCAATCGATGTCATGGGTTCGGCCTATCCAGACGTGTTAAAGAACCGTGATTTCATCGTTGACGTACTCACTCGCGAAGAAGAGAAGTTCCGTCAAACTTTGAAAACTGGTACCCATATTCTCGATGAGGCGCTCGACAAGAGCGGCAAGAATCTTGGTGGGTCAACAGCATTTTTATTACACGACACCTATGGGTTCCCACTCGAACTCACCCAAGAAATTGCTAGTGAACGGGAAATCGAGGTCGATCTCGAAGGCTTCCGTGTGGAGATGGACCAACAGCGTGATCGTGCTAAACAGGCGCGCAAGGGCGGCAAAGTTGACGATTCACAAATAGCGACGTACCGCACCATCATGGAAACTCATGGTGTCACCACATTTGTCGGCTACGAGAGTGTCGAGTCCTCCTCAACCATCGTTGGCCTCAATGAGTCTGTTGCTCATGACGGTTGCTTTGAGGTGTTTCTCGACGTCAGTCCTTTCTACGCAGAGAGCGGTGGTCAGGTAGGCGACAGCGGAATCATCGCTAATGCAGAGTGCGAATTGGAAGTTCTCGATACAACCTTTGCCTTGCCCAATCTCAGAATGCACCTCTGCCGAGTAGCGAGAGGCATTCCCAAAGTAAATTCACAAGTTGTAGCCACCATTAACGATGCGCGACGCACGGAAATTCGTCGTCACCATACGGCGACCCATATGTTGCATTGGGCGTTGCGCGAAGTATTAGGTGAACATGTAAAGCAAGCCGGTTCCCTCGTAGAGCCAGATCGTCTGCGGTTTGACTTTAGTCATTACGCAGCAGTCTCACCTGAAGAACTTCGCGAAATTGAACGTATTGCTAACTTGCAAGTGCTGAAAAACTGCGCTGTGTCGGTGTACGAAACAACAAAAGATGAAGCCACGAAGGCTGGTGCCATTGCTTTTTTTGGTGACAAGTATGGCGATCTTGTGCGAGTCCTTGACGCAGGTGATTCAGTGGAGTTGTGTGGTGGTACCCACGTAGGTGCTACGGGCGATATCGGTGCAATCAAAATACTGTCAGAGAGTTCTATTGGCTCAAACCTGCGGCGTATCGAAGCGGTCGCTGGAACCCACTCGCTCGCGTTCCATCAACAGCAAAATGCCACGCTTTCGCATGCGGC
>Ga0194055_10002373_pt1 | contig 14989 bp, 12 predicted proteins | sample SepL449m_MetaG_FD_155482 | JGI IMG/M metagenome (GOLD analysis project Ga0194055, IMG submission 155482) | Anoxic zone freshwater microbial communities from boreal shield lake in IISD Experimental Lakes Area, Ontario, Canada - Sep2016-L442-9m | ecosystem: Environmental > Aquatic > Freshwater >... | reverse complement strand
TTGCAGACTATACAGCTAAATCATTAGAAGAAATTGGCAAATTAGCTATTGTTGATGTATTTACTGATGCACTGCCTCCAAAATCATTCCCAGGGGTAAGAAACATATTTCCGTTAAGCGAAAAGCCATTTCAATCAAATGAATACGACAAAGTCGTTTCAATTATTGGAAATTCACATTATCACACTGAAATATTAAAATACCACTTACGGTATGGCGGGGCATGTATTCAGCATGACAATCGAATGGCTGAACTTTATGCATGGAACATGGGGCATGAAAAATTTGCAAAAAAAGCTTCTCAATTAATAAAAAAGAATGTGGAAATTGCAGAATGTCAAACTTGGTTAAAAGACCCCTCCTTATTACCGACACTGTTTCTTGAAGATATTATAAAAAAATCACAACCGCTAATTTTTCATTCTAAAGTCACACAAAAACTTGTGAAACAGATGTACGGAGTTGATACAGATTATCTACCGTTCAGCTCCTACCGGCATTTTTCTGATAGCGAATTAACACAGGAACATAAATTAGCGACCAAAAAAAAATTAAATTTGCCGTTACAAGAAATCATTATTTCGACATTTGGACTAGTTACTGAAACAAAAGCTCCATTTGATTGCATTTATGCTACTTATTTTTTAAACAAATGGGGGGTACCAGCAACATTCTATTTTGTTGGAGAAACAGGTAATTTAAATGAACCTCTCCTAAACCTCGCGGAAAATCTTGGGATACCAACGAAAATAAAATCCCTAAATTCTTGGACATCTGAAGAAACCTATAAAGATTTTCTATTAGCTTCTGATTTTGCTATCCAACTCCGAACCTATGGGTTTGGTGGGTTATCTGGCGCAATCCTAGATTGCATTAGTTCTGGTCTACCGACAGTAGTAAATGAAGATTTAGCTGAAGCAACAAACTCACCAAAGTTTATGTTAAGAACAAATGATCATATAAGCGCACTACTTATGGCGGAAAGTATTTATGATGAATATAAAGAAGGAAAATTTCGAAACAGATTAAGCTTAGAACGAAAAGAATATCTTGAAATACACAATTTTAAAAAATATGCAGAAGATCTCTTAAAATTACTCGGATTTTAAATTATGAAAGAAAAAACAATATATCTTGATATTAGTCAGTTTATCTCACATCCGTACAAAACTGGAATACAAAGAGTCCTATATGAAGTTTTAAATACCTGGAAAAATAAAGAACCATTAGTTCCTATTTTTATAAACGAAAAATCTGAAACCAATATTCTCCCTTACAAAGTTATCAAGTTAATACAGTCATATTTCCAGCAAGAAAATAATTCGATTGAAGCAACAGCACTAGAAATAAAAAGTTTTTCAAAAATAAAAAATCCGATTAATTTACTATTAGAAAACGATTTTCTTGTTTTTAATCCTGAACTTTTTTACAATCAAAACCGAATAAATTATTACCAAAACTTTATTAAAACTAGAGGTGCTGATCTTCTTTATTTTGTTATTTATGATTTACTTCCCTTTATTAATCCAGAGTATTTCCCAAGAAACATATTAACGGGCTGTACCCCATATCTTACACTCATTGTTAATCTAAAAAATTGTGGTTTTATTTCAGAAAAAACAAAAAGAGACTTTATTACTCGAGCTGCAAAGAGCGACAATTTATTAAGTAAACCGATTTTACCGTTGGGCGGGGATACACTTGGAACGAACTCGCACCCTTTTGATTCCACAAATATTACTTTCACGGTTGTTGGTGATATACGGCCAAGAAAAAACACAGAAAAGGTAATTGACGTTTTTGAAAATATTTGGAAAAAAGGAATTAAAATAAAATTACAATTATGTGGGCCCTTAAATTGGCCAAACTTAATAATGAAGAACCGCCTTGAATCCTTAAAGGAAAACCAGCCTTTATTTAATTGGATCGAAGCCCCGAGCGATCAAGTTCTAAGAGATTCCATAATAAAGAGCCGTTGTACCATTTACGCAAGTGAAAATGAAGGCTTTGGATTACCCCCTTTAGAAAGTCTGAGCTTAGGAACACCAGTAATAGTAGGAAACCATATTCCAAGCATAGAAAATTTAACAGAAGATGGGATGATTAAATTAAGAGAAATTAATCATAGTATTTTAGAGCAAGCAATAAGCCAAATGACCAATAATTCATTTGCAAAAGAAAAACAAATTAAAACTAAGGACTTAAATATTCCTAAATGGACAGATTTAGGTAAAAAAGTCGAGGAATGGTTATTAAAGTAAATAGATTTTCAAATCCGATAAGTTGATTTCAAAAATATTAACATTGACAATTTACGGCTAATTGAAATATAAAAAGATATATTAATAAATTTTATGTACATTTTAGAAAAGTAACCAATGAGTATATTTAAGTCATTTTTTACAAAAAAAGATAATTCCGGCTCAACCCCCCTATCGAATAAAAAACCGAATAAATCATTTAATTATGAACACTTAAATTCCGAACAAAAAATTGCAAAACGCAAAGAAATAATTTCGTCACCAAATCCGATTGATGTACGAGAATTAATGGCTTTATATTCGGTTGAAGAACTTTGTGAAACAGCCGAAGATTATTATAAAAATATTGACGATTTATCTGGGTTACTAAGAAAACCATACATAGCTATTTCAGAAACTCCGGAACTTTTGGGTATTTTTTCCCAAATTATTAATGGAATAAAACCAATTGGTGGCATGGATATCCTTGACTTTGGAGCAGGCCCAGGTTGGGCATCACATGCTTTATCAAGCCTGGGTGCAAAAATGATTGTTTCTGATGCTTCAGCATCTGCTCTAAAAATAGTCGAAGAGAGATTCTCAAAAAATCCTATTCCTGGAAGCTCTGTCAAACCTAAATTTCTTCATTTTGATGGGCGAAAATTGAATTTGCCATCAGAATCAATTGACAGAATAATATGTATCGATGCTTTCCACCATATACCGAATCCTGATGAAATTATTTGCGAAATGTTTAGAGTCTTAAAGAACGGGGGTATTGCAGCATTTGCGGAACCAGGGCCAATTCATTCGTGGTCCCCAGGCGCCCAATATGAAATGCGTAAACACCAGGTTGTTGAAAACGATGTAATTATCGAAGACATTTGGGCAATGGCAAAAAAAGCAGGTTTCTCCGATTTAAAATTAGCTTTATTTAATACATCTCCTTTTTATGTTGGCCTGAATGAATTTAATGATTTTTTACAAAATGGTGTAACAACCCAACAATATTTACAATCCAGTCAACACTACATGCAGACCTCTCGAAGACTTTTTTTCCTTTATAAAGGCACAGGGGAAGCAATCAAAGATAGCCGTTCAAGCGATGGTTTGAGTGCACTAATAGAATTAAACTCTGACAGTGTATTAAATCTTAGGACAAATGAGAAATTCACCGTTAAATTTAAAATCACAAATTCAGGAAGTCAAAAATGGTTACCAGCTAGCCAGAGTTTTGGTTCTGTTTGGCTAGGGGCGGATTTACAAGAAAAACAATCTTCTGTAACAAAATCAGGTTATTTTACATTTCCGCTTCCAATTGAAGAAACTGGAGGACTTCTTCCCAATAAAACAATTGAATTCGAATGCGAAATCCCAACACCAGAAACACCCGGAAATTACATCTATCAATTTGATTTAGTTTCTCAACAAGTAGCTTGGTTTAAAAACGTAGGATCAAGCACTAAAAATATTGAAATTAAGGTTTACTAATAAGCCCTGTTTTTTATGCAAAACGATTTTAAACAAAACATGTTATTGAATCGTCTAACTCAATTAGATGGGCTTCGGGGACTAGCTATACTGGGGGTATTAGTAAATCATTTTGGCCAATTCCAAGGAGCGTTGCAATGTGGTTGGGCTGGCGTCAGCCTTTTTTTTGTCCTTAGTGGCTTTCTAATTACACGAATATTACTTCACCAAAAACAATTAATAATCGAGAATAAAAATACATTCTGGAAAAGTATTTCAATTTTTTACATGCGCCGAGCTTTGCGTATTTTTCCATTGTATTATTTAATTGTTTTATTAATGATTTTCTTTAATGCTCAAAACGCCCAAAATCTTTGCCCATATCTACTAAGCTACACATTTAATTTTATTGTTTCTGCAAGCAATTTTACAGGCCCGAATTGGCTTTGGAGCCTTAGCGTAGAAGAGCAATTTTATTTAGCATGGCCCGCTATAGTTTTAATTTCGCCTTCCAGGAAAATCCCATTTATTATGAGTCTTGTTTTCTTTATTGCCCCTGCATGGAGACTTGGATGCTTTATTTGGGGCACTACGCGCGACCCCATGTATTTTTCAACCTTTGCATGCTTAGATTGCCTTGCTGCAGGATCATTCCTTGCTTGGTGTGAAAGCCAAGGCTGCGTAATTTTGGAGAAATACCTTTATTTTGCAAAGACTTTTGGTTTTACACTAATGCTAGGATGGTTTTTATTAACTTTTGGATTAACCCCTGTTATTTGGAACGGCGTATCACTTGAATGGTTAATTGGAAACACAGCAATGGCTTTGTTTTTCAGTTACTTAGTAGGTATTTCAACGAAACCAATTGAATCAGATTTTGGCGCATTGCTTAGAATGCGTTGGCTTGGATACCTAGGTACAATTAGTTATGGGATTTATGTAGTCCATATGTTAACACCGCCTTTGGTAACATACATAATCAGTAAAAACCCTTGGTTAACAATTAATCCGAGTTATATTCTAACCGCCATTTCTATTGCTAGCGGAGCAATAACTTGGCATTTTTTGGAAAATCCAATTCAAAAATATAAAATTTACTTTCCGTACATTAAAAAATTAGCAAACAAAAATTATCAAAAACAAAATAACGCAGCTTAATTAAAAATATGTTGCTATTGCCTTAAATGAATCAAATATTTTATCTTTTATAAAGTGTTTCTTTTTAGAAATTTTCTATTTAGAAAGTTATATTTTAACCAATTATTTTGATAACAAATTAATGCCTATACTATTAAATAATTTAAATTCTAAAATTTCAGAAAACGATCTGTTAATTTTAGATTCGATAAACAAAGTCCTATCAAGTGGATGGGTTATTCTTGGACCAGAAGTTAAAAATTTTGAAGATGCGTTTGCTAATTATCTTAATGCAAAATACTGCATTGGCGTAGCAAATGGAACAGATGCAATTGAATTAGCATTAAAATCTTTCGACATTAGTAACTCAGATATGATTGCGACCGTAGCCAACGCTGGTGCGTACACAACTAATGCAATACTTGCTATAGGAGCTAAACCTTTTTTTCTTGATGTTGATAGTGAAACATTTAACACAACAATCGATGAAGTTTATCGTGCAATTAAAGCAGGAGTTAAAGCTGTCGTTGCTACTCACCTTTATGGATTAGCAATCCAAGAAATTGGTGAAATAGCTAAACTATGTTTAGAACATCGCGTTTACCTTTTAGAAGATTGTGCTCAATCTCACGGAGCAAAGGTTAATAATAAATTTACAGGTACTTTTGGGGATGCTGCGTCATTTAGCTTTTATCCCACAAAAAACCTTGGCGCTCTTGGGGATGGTGGGGGCGTTGTTACCAATAATCCAGAAATTGCAGCTAAAGTCCGAGGGTTAAGGCAATATGGCTGGACTACTAAATACAGAATTGAAATACCCGGTGCAAGAAATAGTAGGCTAGATGAAATCCAAGCAGCTATCCTTCAGATTTTTCTACCTAGTCTGGATTTGATGAATGAAAAACGAAGGCAAATAGCAAATAGATATTCAAAAGAAATTAAAAACGCTGAGGTCGTAACACCAAAAAACCATACAGAAAATTATGTTGCCCATTTGTATGTAATAAAATCGCAAAAAAGAAACTCACTTAAGGAACATCTAAAATCAAAAGAAATCGCTTCTGATATTCATTACCCAATTCCTGATCATCAGCAGCCTTTTTTTGGAAGCCAATACAAAGACTTAACCTTAAAAAACACTGAAGAACTTTCAAGCATCGTTCTAACATTACCTTGCTACCCTGAAATGCCTGAAAAGGATGTTGAAAAAGTAATATCAACTGTGAATGAGTGGAATCCATGAGGCATTCCATAATTATTCCGGTTTATAAAAATGAACAAAATATTCCTAGGCTTTTAGTAGCCCTTGAAGATTTGAATCAAAAATTAGATAGTGCTCTTGAATGCGTGTTTGTTGTCGATGGAAGCCCAGATAAATCATTCGAAATTTTAAAAGCAAATCTTCCCTCCGCTAAATTTCAATCCCAACTACTTGCGCATTCAAGAAACTTTGGATCATTTCCTGCTATCAGGAGTGGATTACATGCCGCCAAAGGAAGTTATCTAGCTGTAATGGCTGCCGATTTACAAGAACCACCAGATCTAATCCTGAAATTTTTTACAGCACTTGCAGATAATGAATGTGATGTAGCAATTGGAACACGAAACGGCAGAAATGATCCGTTAATATCACGCCTAACATCTTCACTATTTTGGAGATTTTATAAAAAAATTATTCTCCCAGAAATGCCCGAAGGTGGAGTTGATATTTTCGGTTGCAATAAGGTTTTTTGCGAACAATTACTAAAACTTGAAGAATCACGATCATCATTAGTTGCATTAGTATTCTGGCTTGGATTTCGTCGGAAATTTATCAGTTATGAAAGACAAACCAGATTAGAAGGAAAATCAGCTTGGACTTTTGTTAAAAAAATTGAGTATATGATGGATAGCATTTTTGCTTTCACTGATCTTCCCATTCGCCTATTAACCCGCGTTGGAATGTTTGGTTGTATGATTTCAGTTTTATTAGGCATAATTATTATTTTGGCAAAGCTAACAGGCAATGTAACGGTTCCAGGTTATGCTGCCACTATGCTTGTAGTTTTATTTTTTGGAACACTTAATCTTTTTGGCTTGGGTTTAGTTGGCACCTATGCATGGCGAGCTTATGAAAACACCAAAAAGCGGCCAATGGCAATTGTTTCTTTAATTCAAGAATTCAAAGGGCAGCCAAATGAAACAACCAATTAAAATTCATTCAAGTAGCGATGTTCAAACATCCGAAATTGGTGAGGGAACCACAATCTGGCAATCCGTGGTAATTCTTCCAAAAGCAAAAATTGGCACAAATGTAAATATTTGCGCGCAATGCATGGTGGAAAATGATGTCATCATTGGAAATCGAGTCACTATAAAATCCGGTGTTTACTTATGGGATGGCGTTATTATCGAAGATGATGTTTTTATTGGTCCTAATGTAACTTTTACTAACGATAAATTCCCAAGGTCTAAAGTATACCCTAAGCATTTTTTAAAAACCACAGTCGAAGCAGGGGCTTCCATTGGAGGTGGGGCAGTGTTATTACCAGGAATTCGAATAGGTCGTGGGTGTATGGTTGGTGCGGGAGCTGTAGTTACCAAGTCCGTTCCTGCATTTGCTATTGTAACTGGTAATCCAGCACGCATAATTGGATATGTTGAAAATAAAAATGATAAAAAAACTGTTTCCTCCAAAAATAATATTGATCATTCACCAAATGAAATCGGAATAAAAAAAATAGGTGTAGGAGAAGTTACCCTACATCAGATGAATAGATTCAAAGACATGCGAGGAGATTTATCTGTAGGGGAATTTTCAAAAGATATACCATTTGAACCCAAACGCTATTTTCTTGTTTTTAATGTCCCCAGCGAAAAAACCAGAGGGGAACATGCCCACTATAAATGCCAGCAGTTTTTAATTTGTGTCAAAGGAAGTTGCGCAGTCGTAGTAGATGATGGCAAAAGCCGAAGCGAATTAATTTTAGATACCCCAGAAAGAGGTATTTACCTTCCACCTTTGACTTGGGGAATTCAGTACAAATATTCCTCTGATGCGGTATTACTTGTGTTCGCATCTGAAAGCTACGACCCAAACGATTACATTAGAGATTACAATGAGTTTTTAAAATTTATGAAAAAATAAAATGTCACCTATAGATACTAAAAAAATTGCTGAACCCATCAACCTTATTTCAATTTCTAAAGTATTTCTAAATACCTGGAAATGGTGGTTAATTGGCGCGCTAATCTGTTTTGAATTAGCGAGTGTTATAATGTCTGGTTGGCCAAAAGGTTTATTACCAGACTTAAAATTTCCTTATATTTACAAAGGGGATGGGTTAAGTCATGCATGGATGGCACAACGAGCTATCGAAGGCTGGATTTTCGAAAACCCTCGAAGTGGCTACCCATTTGGTTCAAATTTTATGGATTATCCTGGAAGTGATTCAGGAAATTTATTGGTCTTAAAATTTTTAGGGTTAGTAACCACAGACTACCACTCAGCCTTAAATTTATTTTTTCTTTTAAGTTTTCCAACAACTTTTATCGCATCTTTTTGCGTTTTAGTTTCAATCGGGCTAAACAAAACATTGTCCTTTTCTGCATCTTTTTTATTCGCCTTTCAGTCTTTTCATTTCACAAGGCTTGAACATGCATTTTATCTATGGTACTTCGTAATTCCTCTTTTTTATTATGTGGGATTTAGAATTTTTTTTGATCCATCTCTAGGCTCTAAATTTCCAAAAAACATTTGGACTATAATTTTAATCCTTTTAGGTTTTATTGGTTTAGCTTCATTTGGTGTCTATTATGCCATTTTTGGGATTATTGTTCTTTGCACCGCTACGATAGGAACTTGGGCACGAAACAAGACTATTACAGTCATGTACCCGGGATTGATTGCTATATTATTTATAATTTTGGGAGTAATGGTAAATATTGGCCCGAATATTCTCAACAAGAAGATAAATGGCTCGAACCCCGAAGTTGCAATACGAAGTAGTGCTGAAGCAGAAATTTATGGTTTTAAATTCATGCAGTTGATTATGCCGAGAAATGCCCACAGAATCCAAAAATTAGCTTCGATTTCACATGAATACTATAGCACTTCACCACTAGTAAATGAAAATTATACTGCGTCGATCGGATTAGTTGGAAGTGTAGGATTTTTTATTCTTAGCCTATTTTTGATTGCCAAAATATCAGGTGCTAATGTTGATGAGAGAATGTCATTTCTGTCCCTACTAATTTTTATTCTTTTTATGTTTGGCACAATTGGAGGATTAGGTTCATTATTTTCTTCAACGATTTCATCTTCAATCCGAGGCTGGAATCGAATAAGTATATTTATTGCATTTGGTTCTTTAGCAGGAACCTTTTTATTTATTCAAATTTTTATTAACCGATATTTTTACAAAAACCAAAAAGCCATATCAACAATATTTGCATTAGTATTATGTGTTTTTGGCCTATACGACCAAACTACGAAAGCAGATGTAAATTTAAACCTAGAAACAAAAAAAGCCTTTCTACAAGATAGAATTTTTGTTCAGAAAATCGAAAGTTCGCTGCCAAAAGGTAGCGCTATCTACCAACTGCCATACTTAAAATTTCCTGAAGGAGAACCCATAAACAGGGTGCAAATTTACGATCTAGTTTCAGGTTTTATTCATTCAAAAAATCTGAAATGGAGTTTTGGCGGAATGAAGGGTAGAGAGGGAGATCTTTTTTATCGTGCCCTTGCTGTAGAACCAATAGAAAAACAGTTAGAAGTAATCAAAGAACTTGGTTTTGGTGGTATTTATATTGATCGCCGGGGGTATACAGATTCTGCAAATTCATTAATTGGAAAACTTACTTTATTACTTAAAACACCTCCGACTATTACCCGAGAAGATGGTGAGATAATATTTTTTAAAATCGATCCAGCACAAAATGTTGATTTAACAAACTTAACAAGCATACAAATTATAAAAAAGTTTTACCCTGTTTTTGATAAATTTGGCGCAAGGTATCCTGCTAGTTATTCTGAAGGTATTGATTTTATCCGCCCCAACTGGCCAGAGTTTTTACGTTCAATCGTTGGCTTATCTTGGTTAGATCCTTGGGGGAGATGGTCAGATGCAAATTTATCACCAACTGTTAAATTTAATTTTTTTAATCCACTTCCCAATAAATTTACGCTGATTTTAAAAGCGCAACCCTATTATGGACCAGGGACAACCCAAGAGTTTTTATTCCGAATTAACAACCAGGATTACAAATATAGAATGTCCTATGGCGTTACAGAATACCGTACATATGTGGACTTAAAAAATAAAACAACTGACTACTTTGAATTTATACCCTTAAATCCTATTTCTCCCCACCAAATTTCAAGCGACAGCAGTGATATTCGAAAACTTGGAATTGGTTTTATAAGTCTTCGTATTGAAGAATAATTATTTCAATTAGGAAATGACTATAAAATTAGGCCATAAATTTTTGAAAATTGATAACTTATTTACTCCAGCCTCAACATTGTTAATATTGCAACTTTTTACTGCTTTAAATCTAATTTTAATTATAAAATCTTCGGTATTTTACCCTTATCTTTTAATTCCTGCCCCTTGCTATTGTTGATTTTAGCCCTTTTTTATTACAATCATTTAATTCTGAGACTTAAGGATTAAGTTTCAGAGAACTGGCGTAGTTTTTGCCGAAGGAATGGCGCATGCTTATTACTCAAACCCCTCTAAGAATTAGCTTTCTTGGCGGGGGCACTGATTATCCCGAATACTTTGAAAAATACGGCGGCGCTGTTCTTGGCTCTGCAATTGATAAAGCTGCTTTTTTCTCTATTTCGCGGTTTTACAGTGAAATGTTTGATTATTCCCTGCGTATTGCATACCGCAAAGTTGAATGCGTTTCATCCATTGATGAAATTGAACATGCCCCATTCCGTGAATGCCTTCGTTGGTGCGGAATTGAAAAAGATATCGAAATTAATCATTCCGCAGAACTTCCCGCAGGCACAGGCTTGGGCTCTTCTGGCTCCTTTACTGTTGGATTATTAAAGGCAATTCATGCTTTTCAGCAGCAAAATATTTCAAAATTAGATTTAGCCTATCAGGCAATAGACATTGAACGAAAAGTCCTCGATGAATCTGTTGGCGTTCAAGACCAAACTTTTGCAGCAGTTGGCGGCTTTAATCTTATTCAATTCAAGAAGATGGGGGACTTCAAAGTCAGCCCAGTTTCACTTTCTGAATCTAGACTCGAAGAATTTGAAAACCACCTGATGATTTTCTTTACTGGTACGAAACGCAAAGCTGAAGAACTCGCAAAGAAACAAGTAGAAAATATTTCTCTTAACATTAGCCTTCTTAACCAAATGAGACGCATGGTCGATCAAGGCTACAATATACTTTGTGGCAATCAGCAAATTTCAGCCTTCGGCAAATTGTTAGACGCTTCTTGGAAATTGAAAAGATCTCTGTCTGATTCGATTTCTAACCCAAATATTGATGCAATGTATCAGGCGGGAATAGAATCCGGTGCGCTAGGTGGAAAACTTCTAGGTGCAGGCGGTGGTGGTTTCATACTCTTTTTTGTTCCCCCAGAAAAAAAACTAGCCTTGGAAAAACGATTATCAAATTATCAGCCTGTTCCTTTTCGCCTGAATGCACCTGGTTCCCATGTGATTCATAATAATAGCGACCATACACAAACTGATTACAACAAAGCATTCAAAGAGGTCGCATGATAAATCCGCTTTCTAAAATTCCTGTACTTATTCTTGCGGGTGGCTTAGGTACCCGCTTAAAATCAGTCGTTGCAGACAAACCTAAAGCGCTTGCCCCGATTATGGGAAAGCCTTTTCTTGAAATCCAAATAGAACTCCTAAAAGACCAAGGTGCTACCCACTTCGTGCTTTGCGTTGGCTATCTTTCTGAACAAATCTCCGAAACTTTTGGGGATGGCTCCAAATTTGGTGTCCGCATTGATTATTCTGAAGAACGAGATCAACTTCGCGGCACCGCAGGCGCAATCAAACTGGCCCAACCGTTTATTAAAGATCGTGCCCTCGTCTTAAATGGCGACACCTATCTTGATTTTGATCACAACGAACTAGTTGCAAGGCATCTTGCGGAAATCAAATTTGGCGCCAAGGCCACTTGTACTTTGGCCAAGCTCGAAAATGCATCTAGGTTTGGTACCGTAATCCTTGATGGACACGATCATTATGTAGCTGGTTTCCTTGAAAAAAATATAAATAATCATGGCCCTGCATGGCTTAATGCTGGCGCTTACATGCTCGAACGCAGTTTTGTCGAAGCTATTGCACCCGACAAAGTCGTTTCCCTTGAAAGAGAGATTTTCCCAAATCTGATTGCCAAGGGTGGAAAGATCGCTGCAACACTTAGCAGCAAGCCTTTTTACGATATTGGCACGCCCGAAGATTACAAAGGTTTCTCAGATCTATACCAAAGGTGGAATCATGACCGACATCGAGCTGCTTAAAACTTCACTTAAATCTGCAATGGCTGTTTATCAAAATGTTCTTGATAACGAAACCGATTGCATCACCAATATTGCCACCAAGCTTGGCGATATTTTAGAAGCAGGTGGTACCATTTATCTTTGTGGTAATGGTGGCAGTGCTGCTGATGCGCAACATATTGCTGCGGAATTCGTCGGTAGATTTTTGCGCGAACGCAGAGCCCTTCCTGCCCAAGCTCTTACCGTCAACACCAGCATCATCACAGCCATTGGCAACGATTATGATTTCTCCCAAATATTTTCACGGCAAGTAAAAGCCATGGTTACCGCAAAAGATGCATTGGTAGGCATCAGTACCAGTGGTAAATCTGTAAATGTTTTGGAAGCGATCAAAGAAGCAAAAAATATTGGCGCCCTTACCGTCGCCTTCACAGGTTTGCCTGGCGAACCTCTTGCCTCAGCTTGTGATCTTGCTTTCAAAGCCCCTACTAAAGAAACTCCTCGTATACAGGAAGTGCACATCGCTGCTTGGCATGGCATTTGTGATATCATCGAAAGGCGCGTCCATGAACAAGAGACCGGCAATTTTTCTGGACAGAGACGGGGTGATCATCGAGGAAGTCAACTACCTCTCGCATCCTGATCAAGTCAAGCTAATCCCAGGCGCAGCCGAAGCAATCAACACCCTGAACACTTTGGGTATTCCTGTCATCATCGTCAGCAATCAGGCTGGTGTTGCAAAGGGATACTTTCCCATCACACAAATCCCCTTGGTGCACGCCAGGTTAAATGAATTATTGGCGCAAGAAAACGCCCATGCTGATGCAATTTATTACTGCCCTCATCACCCTGAAGGCTCCGTCCCTGAATACTCAATCACATGTAAATGCAGAAAACCTTCACCTGGAATGTTGCTCGAAGCTGAAAAAATTCACCAGCTTGACCTTTCAGCCTCATGGATTATTGGCGACAAAGCTTCTGATGTTGAAGCTGGAATAAATGCAGGGTGCAAAACTATTCTTGTACGGACTGGCTACGGGGATAAAATTACTTCCGAATCATTACCTGCTGGTACAATTATTAAAACTGATTTACTTGAGGCTGTGAATTTTATTTTACTTTCGAAATCGTCTCTTGTTTGTTGTGCCTGATCTATTTTTAGGGAGATATTAAAAAGTGCCTGCGAAAATTCTTATCACTGGTGGCGCCGGATATATTGGTACTGTTCTTGTACCCATGCTTCTAAACGATGGCCATCATGTAACGGTCCTTGATAGCTTCCTTTTTAATCAACCTACTCTCCTTGATTCTTGCATCGATCCAAAACTTACTGTTGTAAGGGGTGATTGTCGTGATAAAAACATTATTGCCAAACTGATCAAAGATGTTGATTACATCATTCCGCTTGCCGCAATCGTTGGGGCGCCTGCTTGCAACCTCGATACTACCGCTGCAACCTCTATCAACCTAGATGCAATCAAATTAATCCTTTCATTGCGATCTAAAAATCAACGCATCGTTCTGCCAAATACCAACAGCGGCTATGGTATGGGCCAAAAAGGTAGTTTCTGCACCGAAGATAGCCCATTAGAACCCATCAGCCTTTATGGCAGAACCAAAGTGGATGCAGAGCGAGCCGTTTTAGATGCAGGCAACTCACTAACTTTTAGATTGGCAACCGTATTTGGATTATCTCCAAGAATGCGTATCGATCTTTTGGTTAATGATTTTGTTTACAGAGCAATCAATGACAAAGCTGTGGTTATTTTCGAAGGGCATGCCAAGCGAAATTACATTCACATCCGCGATGTAGGCAGGACATTTGTTCATGCCATCAATAATTTCGAAAAAATGCAGGGCCAAGCTTATAATGTAGGCCTTTCAGATGCGAACCTTTCTAAAATCGAGCTCTGCAAAGAGATTCAAAAGTATATTACTAAGTTCGTATTTTTAGAAGCGCCCATTGGCGAAGACCCGGACAAACGCGACTACATTGTTTCAAACGAAAAAATTGAAAAGACAGGTTTCAAACCGAAATACAGTTTGAATGATGGCATCCAGGAACTCATGAAGGGCTACATCATCCTTCGAAACCGTATTTATGCAAATGTGTAACAGATATGATCAATGAAAATAATATTGTAATAGTTGGTGCAGGCATCGTTGGGCTTTCCACCGCTATGCACCTTGCTCAAACTAAAATTGGCAAAGTTTTAGTCTTGGAAACAGAAAAAGATGTCGCTGAACATCAGACTGGTAATAATAGCGGGGTCATCCACTCCGGACTTTACTACAAGCCAGGTTCTGCCAAGGCTAAAAACTGCGCAGAAGGCCGTGATGCAATGTACGATTTCTGCAAAGAATACGGCATCGCTCATGATCGTTGCGGCAAAATCGTTGTAGCAACTCATCTCGATGAATTACCCCGAATGGCCGAACTCGAAAAGCGCGGCCTAGCCAACGGCCTTACTGGCATTAAGCAACTTTCAAAAGAAGAATTAAAAGAATATGAACCACATGTTGCAGGAATTGCAGGCTTGTTTGTTCCGCAAACAGGTATCGTAAATTACAAAGATGTCTGCAAGGTTTATCAACGCCTGATAACTGAATCTGATGGTGAAGTTCGCTTGGGGACTAAATTCATTTCCTGTAAACGGGATAACAACGGCCTAGCA
>Ga0194055_10002371_pt1 | contig 15005 bp, 15 predicted proteins | sample SepL449m_MetaG_FD_155482 | JGI IMG/M metagenome (GOLD analysis project Ga0194055, IMG submission 155482) | Anoxic zone freshwater microbial communities from boreal shield lake in IISD Experimental Lakes Area, Ontario, Canada - Sep2016-L442-9m | ecosystem: Environmental > Aquatic > Freshwater >... | reverse complement strand
GCGAACCATTCGAACCAACAGTTTCGCAGGTTGGCGGCTCCGACGGTAGCACCGAAGGCTCTGCGGGAGGTCGCTATGGAGGCACATCAAAATTTCAGACTGCCGCAACTGGTAATGGATCGGCAGCCGCCGGCATCGCCAGTTCGGCGGGCGCTGGTTCCGCAGGCGGCAGTTCCGCAGGCGGCAGTTCCGCCCGCGGCAGTTCAGCAGGCGCTGGTTCGGCAGGTGCCGATCAGAAGTCGGGTGGGTCTGGTGGGGGCGGCACAGGCCCGTCGATGCCAGGGCTCATGCAAAGTGGCGGGAGCAGTTCGGTCCAGTCTGGATCATCGGAAGGGGCATCGATGGCACAGGCTCGTGGAAAAAATTGGGCCAGTCTGGCCACTCAAGACAGACCGATTCCGCTCACGCGTCCCATTCGACTGGAATGCACGCTCAACGAGTTCCGAATTCTGGACGACCGTGGGCGTCGGGTCGAAACACGGATTCATCTAGGGGCCGATACGGCCGAGGCGATTGATCCGCTGGTCAAAGCGATTCACCATCGCGTGGCGCAATGGGGTTTGGCCGGCGAACGAATGTACTGGAAGCCACAACTGATTCTGTCTGCCACGCCCGATGGCCAATCCCGCCGCGAGGATCTGGAGCGACTTCTCGCCGATAGCGGCCTCGACACCAAGTCAGGGGGCCAAGACAACGCCATTCGGAATTTGCCACCGATCCAACGCACCAGTTCCCTGCGTGTCAAGCCTGACGCAAAGTAAGTCACTCACTCAATTAGAACGCCCAAACAGCACACCCCGAGTCACGGAAAACCGATCGATGACGCGACCCAGACCAGAAGACATCAGCTCCGCTGGACAAGACTCGTTTCTCGACGTGATCACAAACATCGTCGGCATCCTCATCATCCTCGTGATGGTCGTTGGAGGACGCGTGCAGCAGATTATTTTGACGGCCATCCCGCAGTCTGCGGCGAAAGCTGAGTCGCTGCACCGCCAGATTCGGGAGCTCGAAAATACGGTTGTCTCTTCCGAAAGCGAGATCGGTCAACTGGCCTCACAAACCCGCACACTTGCCATGGCGGCGTCGCTGGCTGGCGAGGCTCGAGTGCAGTTGGCTACTGCGGTTGCCGCTGCCAAAGCGGATCTTGTACAGCAGAAAGAGGCCACGGATGCCTCCCGAGTCAAGGCTGCCGAATCTGCCGCTCGTAAGCAGGAACTTCAGCGGGAAATTGAGCGGTGCACGCTGGAGGCCGAAGGGCTCTCGCATGCTCCGGCATCAACACAAGAGGTGCTGGCCTATCCGACGCCGATCAGCCGCACCGTTACCGGTGAAGAACTCCACTTTCGCCTGGAGGCCGGGCGCATTTCCTACATTCCGCTCACGGAACTGTTTGAATTGGCCAAGACTCAGACTCGCCGGCATTCCCACGCCATCTCAGCGATGGCTGCGCGGATCGAGACAGTGGGGCCCGTTCAGAACTTCTCGCTCGATTACGTTATCGAAGCCAAGGTCGACCAAGCCCGCGGTCAGGTGATGATCCGTTCGCGCGAGTGGGTCGTGCGGCCAACGAGTTTGGGAGGGGGGGAAACAGCAGCCGAGGCACTTGTGTCGCGGTCACGTTTCCGGAACGTGCTGGCAAACGTAACGCCCGAGACAACCGCTACGCTGTGGTGCTACCCAGATAGCTTTGAGGAATTTCGTGCGATCCGCGAGGAGCTTCATCGGCTAGGCATTCCCACTGCCGGTCGTCCGATGCCCGAAGGGGCACCCATTGGTGGCTCGACCGAAGGCAGCAAGTCTGTTGTGCAGTGACGTGAACACAGAGGGCATGCGTTCGGTAGCCCCTCGCAGACTGTGAAACACGAGTGCCTCCATAGGGATGCGTCGATCAAGTGGAAAAGGCCAGGGACGGCTCTCTCCACGGGCAGCTACCGCAGCGACTGCGTGGCTTCGCGAATGCCGGCCTCGGCGGCTGCGGCTAGGCAGTCAATCTCATCGAGTGTGATGCACAAGGGTGGCATCAGCACAACGACATCTCCCAGCGGTCGCAACAGGGCACCGTGTTTTCGTGCCGCCACGCACGCACGCATGCCGCGTTTTTCCTCCCAAGGATAGCCTCGGCCGCGTGCCTTATCGGCGACCAACTCAATGCCCACCATCATACCGCATTGCCGTACGTCGCCGACGTGCTCGATTGTCGCGATGCGGGCGATGTGATCGCGGAGCCTCGTGATCTTCGGCGGCAGGTTCTCGAGCACACATTCGTCGTCGAAAAGAGTGAGCGACTCAAGCCCAACGGCGGCGGCCAGTGGATTGCCACCGTAGGTGTGCCCGTGAAAGAACGTGCGACGCTCGGCGTGCGATCCGAGAAATGCGTTCCATACGCGCGGGGTGGTGAGCGTTGCGGCCATCGGCAGATAGCCCCCTGTGATTCCCTTGGCCAAACAGAGAAAATCAGGGCTGACTTGCTCCTGCTCGCAGGCGAAGAGCGTGCCTGTCCTGCCAAAACCCACGGCCACCTCGTCGGCAATCAGCAGAACATCGTATTGCGCAGTGAGTTTTCGGACGGCCCGTAGGAATCCCGGTGGATGCACGAGCATTCCTGCGGCCGCCTGCACCAAGGGCTCCATAATCATGGCGGCAATCTCGTGCGACTGTCGCTTCAGGATATTTTCTAGGTGCTCCAGTGATGTGTTCTGCGAGGCCTCGGCTGGTCGAGGCGATCCTTCCAACGGTCGTCGGACGAAAGGCGTCGGAATTCGGATCGCCTCGAACGTAAGCGAAGCAAAGAGCGATCCAAACCTCGGCACGCCACCCACGCCGGTGGCGCCGAGCGTGTCGCCGTGGTAGGCCTCTTCGATCGCGATAAATTTTGTGCGAGATGGCTGGGGGTCGCCGCATTGTCGCCAGAATTGAAACGCGAGCTTGAGGGCCGCTTCGATGGCCGAGGAGCCGTCACTGGAAAAGAACACCCGCTCTAAGCCCGCAGGAGCCGCCTCGATAAGGCGTTTGGCAAATCGTGTTGTGGTGGGATTCGATAAGCCCAGATTGGTCGTGTGGGCCACGCGGCCGAGCTGGTCGATCAGGGCCTGGTTGAGCCGCGGATGGCAGTGGCCGTGCACGTTGCACCACAAACTGCTCGAGCCATCGATGTAGCGGTTGCCATCGGTGTCGTAGAGCGTGGCCCCCTGCCCTCGTTCGATGAGCAGCGGATCGTACTCCTGCATTTGCGTAAACGCATGCCATACGTGGCCGGCATCCCACGCAGCAAGGTCGTTGTTTTCCACATTATCGCCCCATGGCCCGGATCATTTCGAGGCACATTGCACGGAACTCGCCTGGGTTGACATTCGCATTTTTTTTGCGCGCCTGCCCAATGAGCCCGGCGGCGGCTTGCTCTTTGCCGCCTTGGACGTCGGCGACGATTTTTGGATTGCGAGCCAGAAGCTCGCGGCACAAGTCGCGGAGTTCATCCTCGCCCACAGCAGCTATTTCCATGGCCCCCACAACATCGGCGGCCGATCGTCCACTCGCTACCATTTCGGCAAAGATTTCTCTGGCGCGGCTGGTGTCAAAGGTGCCAGCGGTCACGCGGGCGATCAGATCGGCGAGCCCTGCGGGCTGCACTGGAAAATCTGCAATCGCGCCGCCTCGCTCCTTGAGCATGCGGAGCACGTCTTGTTGCATCCAATTGCTGGCTACTTTGCCTCCACCCACCTGCGAGGCCAGTGTTTCAAAGTAGGCGACCAAGTCGCGGCCTTGGTTGACAAGCACATCGGCATCGTAGGCCGAAATGTTCCATTGCGATTGGAGGCTCTGGCGAAGCTGTTTTGGCGGCGATTCCATACTCGCTCGAACGGCGGCGAGCTGTTGCGGCGGGACAGTCACAGGCACCAGGTCGGGCTCCGGAAAATAGCGGTAGTCGCTGGATTCCTCCTTGTGCCGCTGGGCCCGTGTCACGCCGGCAGGATCGTCCCATCCTCGCGTCTGCTTTGGCATTGTGCCTAGTTCGGCTCGGGTCTGCTGCCACTCCTCCCACTGCCTAGCCACCTCGTAGATCAACGCCCGCTCTACGGAGCGGAAGCTGTTCATGTTTTTAATCTCGACGATCGGAGTTTTGGCGATGCGGCCCGAGGCTTCCGGGATGTGAAGATTCACATTGGCATCCACCCGCAAGCTGCCCTCCTGCATATTGCAATCGCTCACTCCAAGATATTCCAGCAATAATTTCAGCTCGTTGAGCCACGCTCTGGCTTCCTGTGGGCTCCGCAGATCGGGTTCTGTCACAATCTCGCACAGCGGCGTGCCGGCGCGGTTTAAATCGATTCGGCTGTCGGCTCTGCCGGCGGTGTCGTCGTGCATGCTCTTGCCAGCGTCTTCCTCAAGATGCACGCGCACAATGCGCACTGTCCTGGGCGCGAATGTGCCTTTTGGATCGACCACTTCCAGCGATCCGCTACTGGAAAACGGCAGATCGAACTGGCTAATCTGATACCCCTTGGGCAGGTCGGGATAGAAGTAGTTTTTGCGGTCCCATTTCGTGAACGACGCGATCGTGCAATCGAGCGACAAGGCCGCTTTCATGGCCAGTTCAAAGGCCGCGCGGTTCATTACCGGCAGCGACCCCGGAAGTCCCAGACAGACCGGACAGACCTGCGTGTTGGGAGGGGCACCAAAGGCCGTCGAGCAACCGCAGAACAGCTTGGTGCGGGTCTGCAATTGCAGGTGTACCTCCAAGCCGACGATGGTTGTGTAGGGCGCGGCAGTCGGAGCGTTGGCAGCGTTCATCGGACCGGTTTCTTTGGGCGTCGGAGGTGCCAGTCGGTGAGGCGTTGAAAGCGGTCGCTGGCTCGCAGCAGCAGCGGTTCGCCCAAGGCTGGGGCCTGCAGTTGGAAGCCGATCGGCAGGCCCGACTTGGTGAAGCCGCAAGGAAAAGAAATCCCACCGATACCGGCTAAGTTGGCTGCAACGGTGTACAGATCCACGAGGTACATCGCCAGCGGGTCGCCCGTTTTTTCGCCCAGCTTGAAAGCAGGCGTAGCCGACACAGGTCCGCCGATCAAATCCACATGCTCAAATGCGTCGAGGTAGTCCTGCCGAATAAGCCGTCGCACTTTCATTGCCTTGGCGTAGTAGGCATCGTAGTAGCCGGCGGAAAGTGCGTAGGTACCCAGCATGATTCTTCGCTTGACTTCCGGGCCAAATCCTTCCCCGCGGCTGCGGCAATACATTTCCACCAGCGGCGAGTCGTAGGCGATGGGGCCGTCGCTGGCACGGCTGCCTTTTCGCGAGGCTGCTTCCTCGCAGCGACGGCCGTAGTGGGCGCCGTCGTATCGCGCCAGATTGCTGGATGCCTCACAAGGGGCAATCAGATAGTACGTTGGCACGCCATATTTTGCGTGCGGCATTCGGATGTCGAGCACCGTCGCACCTGCCGCCTTGAGCACGGCAAACGCCTCTTCAACACCCTTGGCCACCTCCGGATCGAGTCCTTCTGCAAAATGATCCGGCACCCGACCGATGCGCACGCCCGTCAGCGGTTGCTCAAGCAATTCTGTATACCGTGGCACACCAGCGACCAGCGACGTGCTGTCGCCCGGATCATGCCCTGCGATCGTCTCGAGCACGAGCGCACAATCGGCGGCGCTTCTGGCCATGGGCCCAATCTGATCGAGGCTGGATGCAAAAGCGATCAATCCGCGACGGCTGACGCGTCCGTACGTGGGCTTGAGCCCCGTGATGCCGCAGAGGCCTGCCGGCTGGCGGATCGATCCTCCTGTGTCGGAGCCGATGGCCACAGGGGCCATGTCCGCGGCCACGCAGGCTGCCGAGCCGCCGCTGGATCCACCTGGTGCGCGAGAAAGATCCCATGGATTTCGGACCGGACCAAACGCGGAGTTTTCGTTGCTTCCGCCCATCGCAAACTCATCCATATTTGTCTTGCCGACGATAACAGCATCGGCCTGCCGCAGCCGGCTGACGGTGTCCGCGTCGTATGGCGGCCGGAAGTGTTCCAGCATTTTCGAGGCGCATGTCGTGGGCAGGTTTGCGGTGCAGAGCACATCCTTGACAGCCACTGGCAACCCCGCCAGTGGGCCAATCGGCTGACCGGCTCTGCGGCGGGCGTCGATTTTTGCCGCGCAGGCCAGAGCCCCCTCGCGGTCGACGTTCAAAAACGCATTGATCGATCCGTTGCCCGCTTCGATCCGGTTGAGGAATGTCTCCGCGCACTGCACGGCAGAGAGATCCCCTTGGCGAACGGCAGCCACGATATCAACGGCAGAAAGTTCGGCGGGTTGCATGGATCGCAGGTGGAGAAAATGACAGAAGAAAGTCAGTTATTATGCCGCGCCCGATTCACCCAGCACGGCGGGCACAAGGAAGTATTGCCCATCGTGGCGAGGGGCCGACTGAAGGGCTTCGGCCGTGGACAGCGAAGGAGCAGGCACGTCATCGCGAAAAACGTTTTGAGTGTCGAGCGGATGGGCCAACGGTTCGACGCTCGTTGTGTCGAGTTCATCCAACAGCGAGACAAATCCGACGATCTTCGATAATTCGCTGGTCATCGTGTCGAGTTCGACATCGGACAACGCCAGTTTAGCCAGCATCCCAACCTTGGCGACATCCTGTCGGGAGAGTGTCATGAGGCTTGGCGCGTCCCGGGGTTGGGGCTAGGAGACAGGAGCAAGAACACAAGAAACCACAACGACAAACCGGTCACTCGCCGCACCGTCGGGCTACCACTACGGCCGAGCGCGCGGGCCGGATGGCACAGCTTCCTCTGCCAATGGCTTTGCTTTTTCCACCGATGGCAGGCGAAACGGCTGCTGGCGAACTTGCTTCTTCACGGCCCCCGACTTGATGCACTGCGTGCAGACCAAGAGCGTGGTGCTGGTGCCTCGTCCAACGGTAACCCGCAGTCGCTGAAGATTCGGTTTAAACTTGCGGCGTGAAATTCCTGTCACCTTGGTGCCGACGCCACCCAAGTACTTCGCCTTGCCGCGGAGGGTCACGGTGTTGCCCATGGAAAAACCCTTGCCGCAGACCTGACAGGAACGTGCCACGATTGAGTGCTCTTTAATTCAGTGTGGAAAATGGAGACAAAAATGGGGAGCAAAACTCACCAGAGTTTCAAAGCGTAGCCATTTGGCTCAATCCCGCAAGGCCGAAGCCGGCGTGCCACTCGAAACAGGCCCGCTTCGGGGGAAAAGCGGCTGGCATTACGTTGACCAACGCAACAGGTCGAGCACGTGGGCGTGCACGAGCCCGTTGCTGGCCACCCCTTCGCCCGAGTCGATTCGACGGCGGCCCTGCCAGTCGGTGAACGAACCGCCGGCTTCATGGATGACCGTTTCGACGGCCGCCGCATCCCATGGGTTCATTATTGGATCCACCATCACATCGGCGCGACCGGTGGCCACAAGCAGGTAGCCGTAGCCGTCCCCCCATGTCCGCGACACGCCGCACGCGGCCTCAAGGCGTTGGCGTGCGGCATCGCCACGCCCAAGTGTGTTGCCAAGAGGCGAATCAGTTGCAGTCGACTCGAATCGATTGCGGCCCTTAAAGGAAGTAAAGTCGCTCGTGCACAGCAGGCTTTCAGCCAGCGTCCCCCGCGACGACACCCTGGCTGCTGTCGGGGGCTCGCTGCCGTGGGCATGCCAGGCGCCGCCACCGGCTGCGGCATAGACCAGCTCATCCAACGCCGGGATCGCGATGACTCCCAGCACACCGTGCCCAGCCAGTCGGCAGCCGATGAGCGTGGCGTAGAGCGGCACGCCCCTGATGAACGATTTTGTCCCATCGATCGGATCCACGATCCACTCGTACCCAGAGGTACCCAGAACGCTGCCCGATTCCTCGCCCAGAAAAGCGTCGTCCGGAAAAGCTCCGAGGAGTTCTCGTTTGATGATCGACTCGGCGGCACAGTCGGCCTGCGTCACGGGGGAGCGGTCGGCTTTCTGCGTCACCGTGAGGCCCGGTGCCCGAAACCAGCGAAGCGTTTCGGCGGCTGCTAGCCGGCCGGCAGACAACGCTGCTACCAGCCGCCCGGCTATGGCAGTCGGCGTAGAGTTGAGTGGAAAATCATGGCTCGTATTGGTTGTGGGCTCTGCCATGGGTTGGAAGCGGGCTGGCTCGCGGGGGGGTGTTTAAAGTGGGTTACTGGTGCGGCGGTTGGGTTGCGTTGAGCGATTTCATTGAGGGCCGAAGCGAAACCAGCAGCAAGAGACCGGCGCCGATGACCAGCCACGAGTCGGCCAGATTAAAGATCGGCCAATCAATGATGCCATCCAGACGGAAATGAATCCAGTCTCGCACCGCCAGAACGGGTGTGCCCAACCGCGTGAGTGGTGCGTGCCACGTGAGCCCAGGCAGTCCGAGGCGGTCGTAGAGATTGCCCAGGATGCCGCCAGTGATGAGCGCCAGCGAGACGGTTAGCCAGAGGTCGTCTCGCGTGACCTGCTGCGACACCATCCACACGATTGCTACGATGGCGATACACGATACGGCCGCAAAAAAGAAACCCATTCCCTGGCCCATGCCAAACAGAGCACCTTCGTTGAGATTTGTTTCGAGGCTGAGCATGTGTGGCACAACGATGATGCCTCGCTGTTCGCCAGGCATGCCGAGCCGTCGAAAGATCGCCCACTTTGTGATTAAATCGAGCCACGAGGCCGCCAGTGTGATCCAACCAAAGAGTGTCCAGCCGCGAAGAGGGTTGAGCATGGGGCGCACAATCCATCCACTCCGACTCAAACCCCGTTAGCGGGGCTGACGCGGTCGCTCGCCATATGGGAGTTCGTGCTTTTCGGCACAGCGAATGCACATCGATGCAAAAGGGATCGCTTCCAGTCGTTTTTTCGAAATGACCGCGTTGCATTCCTCGCAAAATCCGTACGTTTTGGAACGGATGCGGTGAAGTGCCTGTTCCACAAGATCCAAGGTGCCTTCTTCGTTGGCCATGAGGGTGAGCGTAAATTCCTGCTCATAGGCATCGGTGCCGACATCGGCCATATGAGTCGGCATGCTGGAAAGATCACCGCTGGCCTCCAAGCGGGTTTTGTGCAATGCCACATCGGCCATCGCAGAAACATCGCCGCGCAGGCGGGCCCGCATCTGCTCCAACGCCAGACGAAAGGCCTTCATTTCCACCGCTTTCATGACCGCCTCACTCCGTATCAGCCTGCGTGGACCACTTCAATGGACCACTTGGTTCGAGTAAAAATAAAACGCAGACTATACACTCTGCAGGAAGACTGTCAAACTGGCAGTCGCCAACAGGCTGAAAAAAGAGTATTCTGGGGTTTGCGTCGGCCTGTAAAACCGAAAGAAACGTCGGATTTCGGAGTCTTCTTGCTGGGCGCCTAGGCATGACCTACGTTTTAAAAAATCCGGCGGCACGACCCGGAACATTCTCTCCACAGCAGCCGGCATCACTGTGCCGACACAGGGAGGGAACGAAAGGGATGTGGAGGAGTTTGTCTTGGCCGTTGTGACTCGCACCGATCTGGCGTTTCAGCAGTGCATCTCGCCTGCGTGTGCCGCCACGTTCTCGGTGGAGGAAGTGCTGACAAGCTGTCCCTCCTGCGGCAACCTGCTGGATGTCGCCTACGACTGGAATCGCCTTCGGCCCCCCACGTCCTTTGAAGTGTTTGAGCGGAAGTGGATGCGTCGCAGCGATCCCTTGGCCGTGAGTGGCGTGTGGCGATTTCACGAACTGCTTCCCTTTGCGCCCCGCGAAGCTGTGGTCACGATCGGTGAAGGGCAAACGCTACTCTCGGTTTCAGATGGTGTGGGAGCATTCGTCGGAATGAAGCCGGGCCGGTTGCACCTGCAGTACGAAGGACTCAATCCTTCGGGATCCTTTAAGGACAACGGCATGGCCGCTGCATTTACCCACGCCCGAATGATCGGCGCGAGGCGGGCCGCGTGCGCCTCGACAGGCAACACAAGCGCTTCACTGGCCGTCTACTGTGCGGTCACCCGCTTGATGCGTGGCATCATCTTTATTGGTACGGGGAAAATATCCTACGGCAAACTCTCGCAGGCGCTCGACTACGGTGCGCTCACCATTCAGATTGCCGGCGACTTCGACGATGCCATGGCCAGAGTAAAGGAGGTGTCGGGCAAGCTGGGGATCTATCTGGTCAACAGCGTGAACCCGTTCCGTCTGGAAGGTCAAAAAACGATCATGTATCGGGTGCTGGAATCGCTCGCGTGGGAGGTGCCCGACTGGATTGTGGTGCCCGGCGGCAATCTTGGCAATTCAAGCGCTTTTGGAAAAGCCTTCGCAGAGCTGCGCACGCTCGGCTTGATCGATCGTGTGCCGCGGTTGGCTGTGATCAACGCCGCCGGTGCCAACACGCTCTATGAGCTGTATCACAATCGCGGCTTGCGCTGGGAAGGCGGCCGCGCCGACCTCACCCCTGCGTGCCACTACTACGACGAGTTGGACAGCCAAAACAAACGTGCCGATACGATCGCCAGTGCCATCGAGATCAATCGCCCGGTGAATCTCAATAAGTGCCTTCGAGCCCTTGAGGTGTGCGACGGCGTGGTGCGAGAAGTGAGCGAGCAGGAGATCCTCGATGCCAAGGCGCAGGTGGGAGCTGGCGGCTTGGGCTGCGAACCGGCGAGCGCCGCCAGCGTGGCCGGTGCCAAACAACTCGTGGCGGAGGGCGTGATCGGTCGGGATGAGCGGGTGGTGTGCATCCTGACGGGCCACCAACTCAAAGACCCAACAGCCACGGTCGCCTACCACACCACAGACCAAAAACTCTTTAATGAAGTGCTTGGCAGCCGAGGTGTGAGTCGGGCCAGTTTCGCCAATCGATCCGTGAGCGTCGGCAATAGGCTCGACGAGATCGTGCAGGCGATCGATCTCTACGGGTGAGCGATCCTCATGCCCCTTCCGTTCGCACGAAGTCCGCGGGCATTCCCGTGCTTCGAGGCGAGCGATTGCTTGCTCTCAGTGAACCCAAAAAGCCAGTAGTCGGCGTGGCTCTTGAGCAAAAACGATTGGCTTCGCTAGAGTCATTGGGTGCGCCGAGCCGGCCTTTCCAATGGCTCGCCGTTATTTTTTTCTAAGAGGCGTGCTGTGAATCAAACTTCCCCCAAGCGTCTTGTCGTTCACGGTGTGGCTGGTCGCATGGGGCAGCGAGTGGTGGCCTGTGCCGCAGCCGATGCGGTTCCTTGGCAACTCGTGGCTGCCATCGAGAGACCCGGCCATCCCAAGATGGACGCCGATGCCGGCCTGCTGGCAGGGATCTCGCAAGCCCATGTGGCCGTGAGCCATACGTGGAGTTGTGCGGCCGATGTTGTGATCGACTTCTCACTGCCTGGAGCCATTCCTGGAATCGCTGCGGCCTGTGTCGAGGCTGGCGTGCCGCTTGTGGTGGCGACAACCGGGCTAGAGGACCTAGACCGAAAAGCCATTGCGCAGGCTTCCCACTCGATTCCGGTGCTTCAGTCGCCGAGCATGAGTCTGGCAGTGAATATTGCAATGGATTTGGTGGGCCGCGCCGCCTCGCTCTTGTCGGGCGTCGGCGGCCGCAGCGATGTCGAGATCATGGAATGGCATCACCGCCACAAGGAAGATTCACCGAGCGGCACCGCGCTAAAGTTTGGGCAGATTGTGTCTGACGCTATGGGGCAACTCCGCGTAACGCACGGCCGCGAAGGTCGGCCGGGGGCGAGGCCAGCGGATGAAATTGGTTACCACGCAATCCGCGCCGGAGACAATCCAGGCGAGCACACGATCCTCTTTGGTCTCGACGGAGAGTCGCTGTCTGTGAACGTGCGAGCCACCAATCGGGATTGCTACGCCAGAGGTGCCTTGGCCGCCGCTGCCTTTTTAATAGGCAAGCCGGCCGGTCTCTATTCAATGCGAGACGTGCTAGGGCTCTCGGCAAGCTAAGCTCCCGATGCGCCGGTGTGATCTGTCGCGTGCCCCGGCCCGAGAAACCTTAGGTGCTATCCGCAGTGGTATGCGGGGGCCTGTTTTGCAGTGGAGTGTTATCGTTCTCGGGTGGCCCGCGAGAGAATCCACCAGCCCGCAAGGAGTTGCGCAAGGAGTACCACGAGGCCGCCGCGAGGATGGCCAGACGCTGCGTAGACCGCGCCAAAGATAAGGCTCGCTGCAAACCCAGCGAGCTTTGTGCCCACCTGCATGAGTCCGAATGTTGTGCCGAAGCGGCCGGCTGGCGCCAGCACTGCTACGCTCGTGCGGAGCACGCTCTGGACCCCGCCGAGCACCAGCGCCAATAGAATGGCCAACGCCATCAGGTGCCCAGGTGAGTTCACCAAAAAGGCCAGCCCCAGCACGGCGGCCCACCCAGTCAGGCAAATCGAAAGCGCCACCTGTCGGCTCCATCGTACGGAGATCCAGCCAATGGCAATCGCTCCAGGCATCGCGAGCAGTTGAACCAGCAACACCAGTCGTACAAGCGCAGGGGGATCCAGATGGAATTCTTCGAGTGCAACGCTCGAAAATTGTGAGATCGCCGTCTGCACGGTGCCCAATACGAGCACGGCGCCTAAGAGCATCGTTCCCAGCGGGTGCCATCCGCCGGCTCCAAGCGATCTGGCGAAGGCAATGAGTTCGCCGACTGACGTAGATGCATGTGGCTGGCCGCTGCCACTTGGTGCTTGCGTGCTGCCACTGTGTACGCTGCCAAATTGCACGCAGGCTGCAGGCAGCGAGAAGGCCAGCCACCAGATGCCCACCAGAACAAACGCCACTCGCAATGCACCGGCGGTGGAGAGGCCCAAGGCATCGTGAGCCGTGACGATTGCCGTTGCCGCAACGAGGGCAATTGCTCCGCCAGCGTAGCCTGCGGCAAAGCCAGCCGCTGAGAGCCTGTCGGCGTCGTCACCAGAAGTCATGCTTGGCAGCAGGCTGCCAGTGAAAATGGAAGCCATGTCAAACGCGACGGTTCCCAAGCCGATCAAGAGTGCGATCCCTAGCCTGGCTTCAGGGGGCGCAATGCCCAAGAACAAACAGGCGCCGCTTCCGACGAGCACGCTGGCAAAAAGCACCTGCTTGTGGCTGCAGTGACGATCCGCCCACGCAGCGAGGACCGGGGCCACGAGTGCCGATGCGAGCATTGCGGTGGCCAACGTCCACGCCCAGACCACCCCGCCAGGCACGCCCCACACGTTGTCCACAAACACAATTTTCTCGACATATGCCACGAGCAGCGTGATCGAGATCGTTGAAAACGCACTCGCAGCCCAGTCGAGGAGCATCCACGAAATGGCGGCGGGCCAGCGACTCGTGCTGCGGCCGTTGGAGTCGCAGGCTGCCAGAAGGTGATCCGACTTCTGGTTCATGTCTGCGCACGGGTGTTACGGGATTTGGGGCATGCGAATCGGTCCATCACGGTTTGTGCACGATGCGTGGCCCGTCGGTGCGGTAGGACCCTACGCCCCCTTGATAGCGTTGGCCGTGCCACCAGAGCAGATTTGTTTTTTTCGGAATGACAAACCCTATGTAATCCGTGCCCCACGTCCCTTCGCCGATTCTACGCTCCTGACCCCCTCGGCTCTTCACCCGGGCTCCTCCTCCAATAAAATAACCCTCTTCGTGGGACGACTTGGTCGGCTTGGCGAGCGGCGAGACCCACTCGGGGTGGCCGGCCCGCTCGACCGGATCTCCTTGAAAGTGCTTGCGCTGCGTGCTGGGCCGACCCATATATGGCGTGAGATCGCGAGCAGCGGCCAACGACTCAAAGAACCCGGCCAGTGACCCCCAGCCAAACGTTCCAAAGAAGACCCACACTACCGCGGTGGCAGTTATCGCCTGCCGCCCCCAGGCCAGCAGGCTTCTATTCAAGCGATTGTTCGGCATCTCAATCATTCTGGCCCAAGGGGACGAGTTCCCAAAAGATCCCGTTCTATCCACGCAGCAACCACAGTCCCCGTTCCCTCAATCGCCTATCTGCCGGCCGTGAGTCTATGCCCCCCATTTTTTCCGTTGGAGTTGGCATGAAAGGCAAAGCTTGCCCAATCCATACAGTCGATAAATAAGCAATTGATTTCATCGCGTAGAGGCCCCGGACCATCCATTCGATCAAAGATGTTGAGTGTCATTCTTTTCTCATCCCGCACAAATTGCCACTGGCTGTTGCGCGTGCGATGGCCGATGCCCGCCGCCTACATCGTAGTCTGGCTCTGCCACGCTCTGCATGCTCGCGCCGCCCACGGGCAATCGGAGACACTCCATTGGCCACCCAGGCACGAAGCAGTCGCGGTTGCCCCATCTGCGCGTGCAGCAGAGTCTTGTGGAGCAGAGCCGCAATTTTTTGACCATGGGGCAAGCGTCGTGCCAGAGTGCCTTTTTTCGACGGAGAAAGATGCATGGCCTGTATCCCTGCCAGTGGTGGCGGTCGACACGAGAACAGCGGCAGTGTCATGGCATAGCTATGACGGCGATTTGGCTGCGGCGGAAGAAATGCAGACGCCCCGGCCACGAGACACTGATTGGGAGTATCTCAGTCGCGGGCCACCAATTCCGCGCGGGCCGCCGATCCTCGAGGATCCGTTCGAAAATATCTACGACCTCTCAGGGGAGCGGCCCATTGCCGACCCCCTGCTTCGGTATTCTGCGTACCCGCCTCCTGGGTTCACAGGCAGTTCCAGCGTCATGCCGAGCGAATCACAAGAATCGTCGCATTTTGTCCCAGCAGAAGACCGCTGGCGCATTGGCGTGCCACCCTGGGACCGCTACGGCCGGGGCCATCCGCGTTTGGATGACTATCCATTTGCACCGGGAAATATCTTCAATCCCTACACGCAAAACCTCCTCAAGGAAGACTTTCCGATCATCGGGCAGCACACTTTTTTTGATTTAAAAGCGATTAGCCGCACGATTACTAATTTCCGGCAAGTACCGACGCCCACGACGCCCTTTGAATCAACGCCGACGCCAGGCCAAGAAGATTTCTTCGGAAATCCCAACGGCTTCTTATTTCTTCAATATTACACGCTGGCGTTCGAACTCAATC
>Ga0194055_10002370_pt1 | contig 15009 bp, 10 predicted proteins | sample SepL449m_MetaG_FD_155482 | JGI IMG/M metagenome (GOLD analysis project Ga0194055, IMG submission 155482) | Anoxic zone freshwater microbial communities from boreal shield lake in IISD Experimental Lakes Area, Ontario, Canada - Sep2016-L442-9m | ecosystem: Environmental > Aquatic > Freshwater >... | reverse complement strand
AGGCCCTCCCCGGGGCTCCAGGAGTCGAGATCCGGCCAGGTGAGCAGCCGCTCGATTCGCCGCGTGTGGGGAGGCGTCGGTTTCGGGCCCGGGCCTGGGATCTCCCTGGAGGCCATCCAACCGGGGGGAGCCGTTTAGGCTGATGTGATGCGATCAGCGCTGGCGCTGAGATCGTGCTCACCCCGGCAGACCAGCTGCCACCCAGCAGCTTTGCTTGCATGAGTCACGCCCTGGTCTTCGTTCTCGCCCCCGAATCGCTGCTTCCTGCCGATGGCGCCACAGCCAGGGATCTGGTGGAGGCCCAGCGTTTCGGGTTGCGCAGCGGCGTGGCACTGAGGATCTTCCGCGCCCCAGGGGAGTGGCAGGGGCAAGTCGATGATCTGGTCGGTCAGGGGAAGGCCGCTGCGGCTGGCCTGGATCCATTCGGCGACGGCACCGAACTGGGCACCCCACCGCACACGGGTCCCGGCCCCGGTGAGCGTCGCCGCCAGATCTGTGATGCCCTGGTGCCTCACTTTGAACCCCGCTCCCACTGGCTGGGGGTTTATCAACTGGATGGGGATCAATCATCCCCGCTGGATCACCCGTTGGACAATCGGCCCGAGGCCACGCTGCGCTGCCTGGATCGCTTTCCGCTTCGAGATGCGGAGAATGAAACCTGCTGGTTTTATCCCACCGAAGACGGCCGTTATCTCGGCTGGGAGAACCAGCGGCGGATCGAAACCCTACCGGGGTTCCTGCCGGAGAAGCCCTTTCAGGACGACGCCATCAACTATGAGCGAGGCGCCGTTCACGTGCTCTGGTCCCTGATGGCCGATGATCTAGCCCTCACCTGCGTGGGACTCACCTTCCGGGGGCGCCGCATCGAATGGCCCGTGATCAGCGCCCAACCGGAGCCCTTCGCCACCTGGACCGGTTTCCAGGTGGATTCGGGCGCCGAAAGCACCTACCAGGAAAACGCCAGCATCACGGTGTTTGCGGACTGAGCGTTCGCTGACTGAGCCAGAGATTCAGCGGCGATCCTCAGGGACTTCTCGCCCATGCCACTGCGGACAGTTGGCCGCGAAGCCCCTGAACCCGCGGCACGTGGCCCGCCGCAAACAAAAAACCCCCGCCGAAGCAGGGGTTTTGAAGCGATCTAAAGACCGGACTCCAGGCAGGAATCCGAAGTCTTGATCAGCCGATCGCCGGAGCGGTCAGCGCCACGGGGGTGGCGGTGGCAGCAGCCAGATCGAGCGGGAAGTTGTGAGCGTTGCGCTCGTGCATCACTTCCATGCCCAGACCAGCGCGGTTCAGCACATCAGCCCAGGTGTTGATCACACGGCCCTGGGAATCCAGGATCGACTGGTTGAAGTTGAAACCGTTCAGGTTGAAGGCCATCGTGCTCACGCCCAGGGCGGTGAACCAGATGCCGACCACGGGCCAGGCAGCCAGGAAGAAGTGGAGGCTGCGGCTGTTGTTGAAGGAGGCGTATTGGAAGATCAGGCGACCGAAGTAACCGTGGGCAGCCACGATGTTGTAGGTCTCTTCTTCTTGACCGAACTTGTAACCGTAGTTCTGGCTCTCAGCCTCGGTGGTTTCACGCACCAGGGAGGAGGTCACCAGGGAGCCGTGCATGGCGGAGAACAGGCTGCCGCCGAACACACCGGCCACACCCAGCATGTGGAAGGGGTGCATCAGGATGTTGTGCTCAGCCTGGAACACCAGCATGTAGTTGAAGGTGCCGCTGATGCCGAGGGGCATGCCGTCGGAGAAGGAACCCTGACCGAAGGGGTAGATCAGGAACACAGCCGTTGCAGCGGCCACAGGGGCGCTGTAGGCAACGCAGATCCAGGGGCGCATGCCGAGGCGGTAGGAGAGTTCCCACTCGCGGCCCATGTAGCAGAACACGCCGATCAGGAAGTGGAACACCACCAGCTGGTAGGGGCCACCGTTGTAGAGCCACTCGTCGAGCGATGCGGCTTCCCAGATCGGGTAGAAGTGAAGACCGATGGCGTTGCTGGAGGGGATCACAGCGCCGGAGATGATGTTGTTGCCGTACATCAGCGAACCGGCAACGGGCTCACGGATGCCGTCGATGTCGACGGGGGGAGCGGCGATGAAGGCAACGATGAAGCAGATGGTGGCGCTCAGCAGCGTCGGGATCATCAGCACACCGAACCAGCCCACATAGAGGCGGTTGTTGGTGGAGGTGACCCAATCGCAGAACTGATTCCACGCCGAAGCGCCGGAGCGCTGCTGGATAGTGGCGGTCATGAGATCGAGGGGGGTGTGTCAGGGCTCCTTGAGAGGAACCAGGACGGAAGGAAGGACGGAAAACCGGCCTGCAGACCCAAACCCAAAGGCCTGGGGCGGAGGACCGGAAAACCGGCAGCCGGCTCCGTCACTTCGAACTGTAACGGAACATTGCGACTTCTGTGAAGGGGATTTCATGAAGTCGCTGCTGCTTGGCGAAGCGGTGTGGGTTGCCGGCCCGACCGGGCCGGCTCATGGAGGCGCGGCGCCGTAGCGGTCTTGTTAGGGTCCGGGCCTTGCGTCGCCAGGGTTATGGAGAGCGGCAAGGAGCATGGATCCGGCCAGAAAAGCGGGCTTCCGGCCGATTCGGTGGCCGGAGGCGAACGGGTGCTGCTGGTGCGGCTGCCCTGCAACCCGATCTTTCCGCTGGGACCCGTCTACCTGGCAGACCATCTCCACAAGTGCTTTCCGGGCCTGCCCCAGCGCATCCTCGATCTGGCGGCCATTCCCCAGCTTGATGTGCAGCGGGCACTTCTCGCCACTGTGGCCGAGTTCCGCCCCACGCTGCTGGTGTTCTCCTGGCGCGATATCCAGATCTATGCGCCGGTGGATGGGCGCGGCGGCAACCCGCTGCAGCATTCCTTTGAGGTGTTTTATGCCCGCAATCCGCTGCGGCGACTGCGGGGTGCCCTGGGCGGCCTGCGCTTGATGCGCAGCCACTACGGCGAGCTTTGGCGCAACCTGCGCCTGGTGCGGCGTGGGCTGCGGCGGGCCCGGCGCTATGCGCCCGGGGCCCGGGCGGTGCTCGGCGGCGGGGCTGTGAGTGTGTTTTATGAGCAGCTGGGGCGGGGCCTGCCCGCCGGCACGGTGGTGGCGGTGGGGGAGGGGGAAGTGTTGCTGGAAAAACTGGTGCGGGGCGAATCGATCGCCGCCGAGCGCTGCTATCTGGCCGGCGAAGCTCCGCGGCGGGGCTTGATCCATGAGCAGCCGGCAGCGATTGAGAAAAGTGCCTGCGATTACGGCTACATCGAATCAATTTGGCCCCAGTTTGCCTGGTATCTTGAGGCTGGTGATTTTTATGTGGGCGTGCAAACGAAGCGCGGTTGCCCCCACAACTGCTGCTACTGCATCTATACGGTGATTGAGGGTAAGGCGGTACGGATCAATCCGGTGCAGGAGGTGGTGGCGGAGATGCGCCAGCTCTATGACCGAGGTGTGCGCGGCTTCTGGTTCACCGATGCCCAGTTTATCCCCGCCCGGCGCCAGATTGAGGATGCCAAGCAGTTGTTGCGCGCCATCTTGGCCGCCGGCATGACCGATATCCGCTGGGCCGCCTACATCCGCGCCGATAACCTTGATGCCGAGCTGGCCGAGCTGATGGTGGCAACGGGCATGAGCTATTTTGAGATTGGCATCACTTCCGGCTCCCAGGAGCTGGTGCGCAAGATGCGCATGGGTTATAACCTCCGCACCGTTTTAGACAACTGCCGGCTGCTGGTGTCGGCGGGCTTCCGCGAGCAGGTGTCGGTGAATTACTCGTTTAATGTGATTGACGAATCCCCCGAAACGATTAGGCAAACGGTGGCTTACCACCGCGAACTGGAGCGTATTTTTGGCGCCGATCGGGTCGAGCCCGCCATTTTCTTCATCGGTCTCCAGCCCCATACGCACCTGGAGCAGTATGGCTTCGATCAGGGCCTGATCCGCCCCGGCTACGACCCGATGAGCATGATGCCCTGGACGGCCCGCAAGTTGCTCTGGAACCCCGAGCCGCTGGGCAGCACCTTCGGCCGCATCTGCCTGGAGGCCTTCGAACGTAGCCCCGCTAACTTCAGCCGCACGGTGATCATGCTGTTGGAGCGGGATTTTGGCTGCGCTCCGCTTCAAGAGGCGCTGCGGGCTCCTGTGGAGGGGCGCCGGGCCCTGGCCACGGCGGTGCGCTGAGCTGAGCTGTTCAGCCCTGCAGCGGGGCGGGGCCAACGCCGAAGCGGCCTTGAGCGTCTCGACAGCTTGAACTCCCCCTGCGCCCCGATCACCGCCCATGGATTCCAGCCGCATCAAGGCGCTGGCTACCGCCAGGTTGATCGGTGAGGTTTTCTGGACATCATGGTGATGTGCAGAACGTTTGGTACGATTTTGCAGCTATCAGTAAATGCCTATGTACCTACACCCCGCATACACGCCACGTCACCTGTTTGTCCAGCACACAAAGCATATACCAAATTTTGTGATCCATGTTACGGCAGCAGGCGAAGCCCTTAACCATGCGCCCTCTGCTTGCGAAGTAGCCTTAGCTACATGAAGTCGAGGTTTGCTGACTGTGATGGCGGCAATTACTACTTGCCGAGCGTTTTCTAGAAAGCGGTTGCCGGGGTAACCTGATTTCCAGGTTAATCCCCTCTTAACCCCAACCACACCACCCACCCCACCCCACAGGAAAATTCCCATGCCATTCAATCCCAATCCCAGCAATGCAGAACAGCTAAGGGAATCCATCCAATTAGCTGGCGCAACAGATACCATATTCCTAGCCGATGGAGCAACGTATGACTCTGTAACAACTCTCGCAAAAATTGTCTGCGGGCTGACGACAGTTAGGGAATATGGCTACACGATAAGCGCATCCAATGCCACTGTACTTGATACGCGGCTATTCCAGCAGAATATTGATGGAGATTTGCCTGCTGACCAATATACAGGTGGAGCCGAAAATTTTACATTGAGCTACAGCAGTGGCGGCGCCTCCGATGGTGGAGCCTTGTTGAGGGCAAATTTTGCCGACTACACGATCGATGGTGTTACCTTCACTGGCGAGCATTCTGGCTGGACCGGAAATAGCGGTTTGTATATGTCCCTGACAACGTTCGATTATGCCGCCCCGATCGATGTTGATCTCACTTTTAAGAATTCCCTTATCAACATAACCGGTCAAGGGAATTTTGATCCCACTCTTTCCTCTGATGAAGGTGATGAAGGCGGTTCAGCTTTTCTTCATAGCTGGAACAATGCTGGAACCGTTACCTTAGAAAAAAATGTTTTTGACGAGTCGGGCTACCGCTCTTCGTTTAACTTTACTAATTTCAGCGCTCCAAATCCGGGCCCTCCAACCGTGGGTACCTATAACATAATCCGCAATACCTTTACGCGAACTGACCACATCGGCGTAGTGCGCAGTGAGGGCAATCGCCTGGGAAATGTTAAGGCAACATTGACAAACAATACTTTTAATAATGGCTCTTATCTCGATTTGTATAATGATGTTTCGGGAGTGTCGTTTGCGGGTGGCGAGAATTACTTCACTTCCGTTGCCGGTGGCTATGGCATTCGGGCAACTGGCCCTAATATTGGCAATGTCACATTACTAGGTAAATCATCTATTGCCTTTGATGGTGATGGTCTTGCTCTTAAGTACGTAAGCAATGATCCTGGAAGCTTTATGCTCAGTACTTCTGGAACTACTGCCGGTATGACAGTTAATGGTAAGGGGTTCGTTGTGGTTGCGGCCGGAGGCCAGGTGGCCGATACGATTATTACAACTGAATCTACATGGGCCTATGGCGATAATGGTAATGACACGATCACCAGCGGCAATGGTGATGATTTTCTTGATGGCGGCGACGACGATGATGTGTTAACATCAGGAACTGGCGCTGACACTTTAATTGGTGGGCTTGGAAATGATAACCTAAGTTCAGGCAATGATATTGACAGATTGGAGGGTGGCGCAGGCAACGATTATATCGATGGAGGCGCCGGAGCTGATCGCTTGCTGGGCGATGCTGGCATCGACACTTTGGTAGGTAGCACTGGGAACGACATCTTAACCGGAGGGGGTGGCTCTGATCAATTTAGATGGGCATCTGACGATGGTACTGATAACATTACAGACTTTACTGCCACTGGTGTCGATGCTGATCAAATGGCTTTGATTGATATCTTTGCCGGTACAAATACAAACAGCACTCTTAACAGTAATGATTTTACAACAGCAACCGGCATTGGCGCAATGACCAATGCTAATAATAACAATAAAGTGACCAAGATTACGGCTGGAATTACAAATATTTCCACTACTGCTTCTGGTATCAACGTTGCTGGCTATGTTCTTGCTTACAATAATACGACTGGGCGAGGGGAATTGTGGTATGACACTAACTGGAATAATTCTGGGAATCGCACTCGAGTAGCAACTTTCGACAATGTTCAAAGTTTCAATACCCTTAACACATTTACTAACGCCAATTTCTTCGCCTATTCGGCTTAACCCTTACCTCTGTCCTTAACAATTAGCCAGGTGCAAACCCAATGCACCTGGCTTTTTTTTGTTTGGCTCTGCCTCCGCCTCCGTTCGAGCGCCGCTCGGCTTGGAAGTCTTCGGGCTTATAGCCTTGCCGGTTGTTATTTGTAGCCAGGTTTGTCTTTCACCAGCTGGCTCCTAGTTCCCTTGGACCCGGGAAGGCGGCCCTGGTAGTTCCCTTTGGCTGCTCCACCAGGGCCGCAGCAGCAGCAACAACCCTGTCAGACCGATCCATCCCACCAGCCCACCGATCGGATTTGGATTGGTGCCGCCCGGCCCCGCCAACCAGCTCGGCGCCTGAGGTAGCAACTCCTGCAGCCTATATCGAAACGATCTGGCCCCAGCTCTCCTGGTATCTCGAGGCTGGCGATTTTTATGTGGGCGTTCAGACCAAACGCGGTTGCCCCCACAACTGCTGTTATTGCGTCTACACGGTGATTGAGGGTAAGGCGGTGCGCATCAATCCCGTGCAGGAGGTGGTGGCCGAGATGCGCCAGCTCTATGACCGGGGCGTGCGCGGCTTCTGGTTCACCGATGCCCAGTTCATCCCGGCCCGCCGCCAGATCGAGGCTGCCAAGGAGCTGCTGCGGGCCATCCTGGCGGCCGGCATGACCGATATCCGCTGGGCCGCCTACATCCGCGCCGATAATATCGATGCCGAGCTTGCCGAGCTGATGGTGGCCACCGGCATGAGCTACTTCGAAATCGGTATCACCTCAGGCTCCCAGGAGCTGGTGCGCAAGATGCGGATGGGTTACAACCTCCGCACCGTGCTGGAGAACTGCCGCCTGCTGGCGCGGGCCGGCTTCGGCGAGCAGGTGTCGGTGAATCATTCGTTCAATGTGATCGACGAACGGCCCGAAACGATCCGCCAGACCGTGGCCTACCACCGGGAGCTGGAGCGGATCTTCGGCGCCGACAAGCTGGAGCCGGCGATTTTCTTCATCGGCCTGCAACCCCACACCCACTTGGAGCAGTACGGCTTCGAGCAGGGTCTGATCAAGCCCGGTTACAACCCGATGAGCATGATGCCCTGGACGGCCCGGCAGCTGCTCTGGAATCCCGAACCCATGGGTCGGCAGTTTGGCCGCGTCTGCCTGGAGGCGTTCCAGAGCCATCCCACCGATTTCGGCCGGTCCGTTTTCGCCATTCTCGAGCGCGACTTCGGCTGTGCCCCCCTGGAGGACAGCCTCCACGCCGAGCTTCAGGGTCGCGGGGCGCTGGCCACAGCCCGCCGTTGATCCCGTAGGCGGCTTGTCAACTCTTTAGCAACCAGAGGCGAGCCAGCCGCGGACAGCCGGATTTTTGTGTGTCGATACCCACAAAACCCTCGTTGAAATCTGCGGTCTGCCTGCGTTTGGGCTTTTGGTTTAAAATAAGGAAATAAGCCCTATCTTAGCTTTCATGCCTACCGTCAACATCGGCACCGAACTCCGTTCAGCCATTCAGGCCATCGGCACCTCGGATCCGATCGAGCTCCAAGGAACCGGCAGTTTTTCCTCTGCGATCACCCTCGGCAAGCGATCGACTACCAATCCAGCACCATTTCCCTTCACCGGCTACACCGTGCAAGGGGCCGGCAGCTCGGCGGCCACGTCAGCCACCCTGCAAGACACCCAGATCTATCAGCAAAATACTGATAGTGCCTTCCTGCCAGGTACGGTTCAAAATCTCACCCTCAACTACTCTTCCAGCAGTAACGGCAAACCTCTGCTCAGTATCGAGCCAAAAGGAGCGCAGACCCCAGAGCAGACCCTCACCATTAAGAACGTTGATTTCACAGGCACCACCACCGGCTGGGATAGTAACGGCAATCTCTACATGTCGCTCCGCTCGTTTAGTAATACGAACCCATTGAAAACCACATTTACTCTAGACAACGTCAACATATCAATTAAAGGTCAAAACAACGGTTTTACCACTTCTCCAACGACCGGTGGTTCTGCATTTTTGTACAACTGGAACAATTCTGGTCTAGTCACTATCAAGGACAGCATATTTGATGAAGGAGGTTTTAGTAGTTCGTTTAATTTCTACAATTTTGGTACTCTCGCATCGACACCAACCAATGTAATCAGTGGTAATACTTTTAAACGCACCACTAACGCCAATGTTCGTGACCAAGGGAATCTCCTTGGCAATGTCAACGCCACCCTGACCAGCAATACCTTCCAAGATGGTGCCTACGTAGACCTCTACGGAACTATCTCGGGGATTACGTTCAACAACAACACGTTTGACACCATCGCTAATGGCTATGGCATCCGCGTCACCCCTCCCAACCCTGGTGGTACGCCCAGATTCGGTGGCACCAATACGTTCACGGGAACTGGAGCAGCATTGAAATATGAATCAGCAGCGGGAGGAACAGACGATTTTATTAATTATTCGGGTACCTTCTCTGTTGGAGGCAAATCCTTTACTCGCCTTCTTGCCAGTGGCGAGGGTGATGACAACCTTTCGTCGGCTGGTTTTATTGCTTCTTTAGCCGGTCAAAATTCTTGGATTTCAGCTGATGCTGGCAATGACATCATCACGTCGAACAACGGCAATGATTCTTTGAACGGTGGTGATGGCAACGACAGCCTTACTAGCAATGCTGGTTTAGACACTCTTGATGGTGGTGCTGGTGTCGACATTCTTAACGGTGGTGCCGACAATGATTCGTTGGTCGGTGCCTCCGGCAACGATACCCTCACCGGAGGTACTGGCGCTGATATCTTTCAGTGGAATACGGGCGATAATACTGATACCATCACTGATTTTAGCATTGCCGAAAATGATCAAATGCGGCTTGGCACTGCCCCCTTTGCAAACACAGCCCCAACCGATCCCGTCCTCAATCCCTTTGATTATAAAACAGTTTTAACACTTGCAGCACTTGCCGCAGCCAACTTGAACGGGAAGGTAACCGAAGTGGGATTTGCTTATACGACCACTCAAGCTAATAGTCTTACACGTCCTGCTGGCCAAAATGGATATTTATTGTTTTTTGATACAACTTCCAATACCAGTTGGCTGTATTTTGACAACAACTGGGCCACAGTTGGTGGCCGTACAGCCATCCATCTCCCAAACATCAACACCCTGGGCGCTCTCACTGCCTTCAACAATACCCAGTTCCGCGAGCTGTGAGGTGCTGTCACAGCCCTGATATCTTCTTCATCCTGATTGGCTCTGGTGGTCTTCATCCACCAGAGCTTTTTTATTGGTGCCTCCCTTTTTGTTGGTGCCTGCCAAAAAAACAGCCCTCCCAGCGATCGATCGCAGCGATCCATTGAATCCAGAGTCCGATTCCACAGCCCTCAACAGCCGCTCAGCCTGGCGGCCCACCAGCGGGTCCTGATCGATCTTGCCGGCAGGCCAACAACAGCCCCAGGGTCAGCCAGCCGATGGCGCCCCCGATCGGATTGGCCGCCTCGCCACCGGGACCGACCAGCCAGGCTGGAGCCGTGGCCGAAACCTGCAAGGCACCGCTCTGCAGGGCAAACCATCCGCCCACCAAACCGCCATGGAGCCCAACCGGCCCCCAGAGGCTGCCGCCATCCCGGTGCCGTTGCCGGGCCAGCACCAGCCCCAGCAGCCCCAGCCCGACCAGCAGGCCGATCGCCTCCAGGCCCGCCAGGCGGTACCAGGGATGCACCAAGGCAAAGAGGGCGGCCTGCAGCGCGTCGGCGCGCCGCGCGCCCAGCTGGAGCTCCAGTTCACCCCAGAGCCAGCCACGAAACAGCAGTTCTTCGGCAAAACCCACCCCGAGCACGAGCGCCAGGGCGTTCAGCAGCTGCGGCACGCCCGCCACCGCCGTCCAGCGCCCCTGGCCGCTCAGCATCACCACCACCACCAGCAGCAGCAATAGCAGCGCTGCCATGCCCACGCCGCCCAGGAAGGCCACCACTCCGGCCAGAGGCTTCACCCTCACACCAAGGCGGCTCCAGGGGGTGCTGCAGCCCCAGGCCCGCCGCAGCCTCCAGGGCAGGCTGAGCAGTAGCAACAGCAGGGCCAAGCCCGCGCCTGCCAAATCCACCTGGTCCGGCCGCCAGCCGGGAAACAGCAGGCCCAGGGGCCTCGAGGCCAGCCAGCCCAGCCCATAGAGCAAAGGCACGTAGAGCAGAGTGCCGAGCCAGTGCGGTGTTGCAGGCCGTGCTCCCGCAGGTCCGCAAGCTGCGGTCGGCGGGCCCATGCCGCTCAGCTCTCCGGTTCGATCGTGCTGGTGAGGCCCTTGGCCTTGAGGGTTTCGCAATAGAACTCGGCCGGTTCGATGTCACACACAATCACCAGGCCCACGCCGGTGTTATGGGTTTCGAGCATCACAGCGATCGCATCCTGCTCACTGAGGCTCGGCACCACCTGCCGCAGGGTGACCACCACGTATTCCATCGAGTTCACCGGATCGTTGTGCAGCAGCACCTTGTAGCGAGGCGAGGTTTTGCGCACCCGCTCCGGGGCCTTTTCGAGCACCGTGGCGCCGCCGGGGGCCTGGCCGGGGCTGACGCTGACCAGGGGTGCAACGGTGTTGCCACCCCGGGGCTGAGCGCCAATGGCCGGAGTTGATGCTGTTCGGTGGCTGGGATTCACGCAGGAGCCGTACACGGTGACAACGGGGGGTGAGGCGCGGATAGTGGCTGGCGCGGCTGACGCTGAGCCGACCAACCAACCTGCTAGCGGCAACCCTCTGAGCCGCTGGCACAGGCGTGGCTTATTCTAGGGCTGATCTCCGCTGAGGTTGATCTTCAGAGAGCCCGCAGCCGCCGCATCGCCTCCTCCACATTGGCGCGGCTGTTGAAGGCCGATAGGCGGAAGTAGCCCTCGCCGGCGGCACCGAAGCCGCTGCCGGGGGTGCCCACCACATGGGCCTGGCCGAGCAGGTGGTCGAAGAAGCCCCAGGAATCCAGCCCCTCGGGCGTTTTCAGCCACACATAGGGCGCCTGCTCACCGCCATACACCTGGATGCCGGCCGCCGTCAGCTCCCTTCGGATCAGGGCGGCATTGTCCATATAGAAATCGATCAGGGCCTTCACCTGGGCCTGGCCCTCGGGCGAATACACCGCTTCAGCGCCGCGCTGCACGATGTAGCTCACGCCGTTGAACTTGGTGCACTGGCGCCGGTTCCACAGGCCCCACAGCTCCACCTTCTCGCCATTGGCGGCCGTGCCGCTCAGGCCCTTGGGCACCACGGTGAGGGCGCAGCGGGTGCCGGTGAAGCCGGCGTTTTTGGAGAAGGAGCGCAATTCGATCGCGCACTGGCGGGCGCCCTCGATTTCATAGATCGAATGGGGCAGCTCCGGGTCGCGGATGAAGGCCTCGTAGGCGGCATCGAACAGGATCAGGGCGTCGTTGGCCAGGGCGTAGTCCACCCATTGCTTGAGCTGCGCCTTGCTGGCCACGGCGCCGGTGGGGTTGTTGGGAAAGCAGAGATAGATCAGATCCACCTTGCCCTGCGGCAGGGGCGCGATGAAGCCGTTCTCGGCCGTGATCGGCAGGTAGGTGAGTCCGCCGTATTGGCCGCTGCCATCGGCGTCGCCGGTGCGGCCGGCCATCACATTGCTGTCCACATACACCGGGTACACCGGATCGGTCACGGCGATGCGGTTGCCCTCGCCGAGGATGTCGAGGATGTTGCTGCTATCGCACTTGGAGCCATCGGAGATGAAGATCTCCTCGGCACTCACCTGGCAGCCGCGGGCCTGGAAATCGTGCTCGGCGATCGCTTCGCGCAGCCACGGGTAGCCCTGCTCCGGCCCATAGCCGCGGAAGCCCTCCAGGGTTCCCAGCTCATCCACCGCCGCCTTCATGGCGGTGCGGCAGGCCTCGGGCAAGGGTTCGGTTACATCGCCGATACCCAGGCGAATGACCTGAGCATCGGGGTTGGCCTCACTGAAGGCCTTCACCCGCCGGGCGATCTCCGGAAACAGATAGCCGGCCTTGAGCTTGAGGTAGTTGCTGTTGACCTGAACCATGGGGATTCGGACGCTGCCGCGCGGAAGCTGATCGCCGGATTGTCCTATGGCGGCGGGCGCACCCAGATGCCCGGCCGGGTTTCGAAGGCCTGCTCTGCTCCACCGGCGCGATCAGCTCGGCTCGCTCCTCCTTGAGCAGAAAGGGGGTGAGCTCCAGCTGAGCGATGCGGCCAGCCAGGCTTTCGTGGCTCTGGCGCAGCAGGGGGCAGGACGCCGAGCCCAGCAGCAGAAAACGGCCAGGCCGACGATCGCGGTCGATCTCGGCGCGCAGCAGGCTGAAGAATTCCGGCAGCAGCTGGATCTCATCGAGGCAGACCAGCTGGTGACGATGGGCTTCAAAGAACAGCTCCGGCTCCTGCAGGCGGGCGCGATCGGCCCGGTCCTGGAGATCGAGGATCACGGCATCGCCCCGCTGGGCCAGCAGTTGCCTGGCCAGGGTGGATTTGCCGCACTGACGCGGCCCCAGCAGCAGGGCCGCAGGCTGCCTGCCTAGGGCCTTTGCCAGCGCCCCGCCCGCTTCCCGGGAAAAAAACCATGCATTCCTGCAACCTAATCGCAAATTTGCATGGTTATTTGGCCTCCTGCCTGGCCTGAACCTGCCTGGCCTGCACTTGCCTGGCCTGCACCTGCTCGGCCTGCATACGGCCTGCATACGATCAGTACCGTGCCCTGCCGCGGTCCCCGTGCTCCTCGCAGCCAGCCAGTCCCGCGAGCCCATCGACTTCGCGGCCCTGATCAGCCCCAACATCACCAAACCCGGTCGCTACCTCGGCAATGAGCTCGGCGTCATCGATCGCGATTGGCAGCAGGCCTGGGATGCCGCCAGCGTGCGCTGGGCCCTCACCTACCCCGAGGTCTACGAGGTGGGGGCCAGCAACCTGGGCCACATCATTCTCTATTCGATTCTCAACAGCGTTCCCGGCCAGCTCTGCGACCGTTCCTACCTGCCGGCGCCCGACCTCAGTCAGCGCCTGCGCCAGCAAGGCCTGCCCCTTTTTGCGGTCGAAAGCCGCCGCCCCCTGCACGCCTTCGACATCCTCGGCTTCAGCCTCAGCTACGAATTAGGCGCCACCAACATCCTGGAGATGCTGGATCTGGCCAGCATTCCCCTAAGAGCCGCCGACCGGGGCGACCTGCCCTTGGCCGACCCGGCGGCGCCGCCGCTGATCTTCGCCGGTGGCCCCACCGCCACCAGCAACCCCGAACCCTTCGCCGCCTTCTTCGATTTCATCGCCCTCGGCGATGGCGAGGAGCTCCTGCCCGAGATCGGCCTGGTGGTGGCCGAAGCCCGCGCCGCCGGCCTCAGCCGCCGCGAGCTGCTGCGTGATCTGGCCCAGGTGCCGGGGGTCTACGTGCCCTCGCTCTATGCCCCCGGCGCCGATGGGGTGGCCGTGGAGCCGCTGGAGCCGGGTCTGCCCCGCCGCATCCTGCGCCGCACCGCCACGCCGATGCCCCACTACGCCAGGGGCCTGGTGCCCCACATCGAAACGGTGCACGACCGCCTCACCGTGGAGATCCGCCGCGGCTGCACCCGCGGCTGCCGCTTCTGCCAGCCCGGCATGCTCACCCGACCCGCCCGCGATGTGGAGCCCGAGGCGGTGATCGAGGCGATCGAAACCGGCATGGAGCGCACCGGCTACAGCGACTTCTCGCTGCTCTCGCTCAGCTGCAGCGATTACCTGGCCCTGCCAGCGGTGGGGGTGGAGCTGCGCAACCGCCTCGCCGACAAAAACGTGACCCTCACCCTGCCCAGCCAGCGGGTGGATCGCTTCGACGCCGACATCGCCCACGTGCTCGGCGGCGCCCGCCAGGCGGGGCTCACCTTCGCGCCGGAGGCCGGCAGCCAGCGCCTGCGCGACATCGTGAACAAGGGCCTCACCGACGCCGAACTGCTGCGCGGCATCCGCACCGCCATGGAGCACGGCTACCGGCGGGTGAAGCTCTATTTCATGATCGGCCTGCCCGGTGAAACCGACACCGACGTGATCGGCATTGCCGAAACCTGCCGCTCCCTGCAGCAGCAATGCCGCGATCTTGGCCGGCTGGAGCTCAACCTCACGATCAGCAACTTCACACCCAAGCCCCACACCCCTTTCCAGTGGCACAGCGTAAGCACCGCCGAATTCCGGCGCCGCCAGGAGCTGCTGCGCAGCGCCCTGCGAGGGCTGCGGGGGATCAAGGTCAACATGACCGATCCCCGCCTCTCGGCCGTGGAGGACTTCGTGGGACGCAGCGACCGGCGACTGGCCCCGGTGATCGAGGCCGCCTGGCGGGCCGGCGCCGGCCTGGATGCCTGGTTCGAATCGGCGCAGCGCACCCACGCCGCCTGGACCGGCGCCATCGAAGCGGCGGGATTAGGGGGCCGCTACCGCGCCTTGGAGATGGGCGGCTGGAGCGCCGCCGAGTCCATGCAGGCTGCGGATCTGGAGCACTTCTGCCGCCAGAGCCTGCCCTGGGACCACATCGACAGCGGGGTGGACAAGCGCTGGCTGGCCGAGGATCTGCAGTCGGGCACCACGG
>Ga0194055_10002368_pt1 | contig 15013 bp, 9 predicted proteins | sample SepL449m_MetaG_FD_155482 | JGI IMG/M metagenome (GOLD analysis project Ga0194055, IMG submission 155482) | Anoxic zone freshwater microbial communities from boreal shield lake in IISD Experimental Lakes Area, Ontario, Canada - Sep2016-L442-9m | ecosystem: Environmental > Aquatic > Freshwater >... | reverse complement strand
CTCTGGTACCTGCCGCTGATGCTGGTCGTCACATTCCGTCCACGGCTCAATCATCTGCCACTGCAGCAACAACCTGAAGAAACCCGGGTTGCCGCATCGGACGGAAACGGAAATCCCCGCAGCGATATTCCCCGCAGCTCGCCGCGAATTCAGTTGTTTTGATTAAGCGAGCACAACTCCATCGGGTATCAACTTGTCCGCGTTCTCAATCCCATCCCCCCAAAAGTCGGATGAACCGGAATAATGCAGGTTCTCTGCCAATTGAAACTGCCGTTGCTGGCGTTCGCGATGCTGACTCTGGTTACGGGTTGCGGACTGTCGAATCCGCACCCCATCAAACCCGACACCTCGGCAATTCAGAAAGTGACTCCCTCGCGATTTCAGTTTCAGGGGTACAACCTTGTCTTCGTCAGCTTTGATGCTCTTCAGGCATCGCATGTCGGATTGTTTGGATATCCTCGCAAAGTGACTCCAACGCTGGATGAGATTGCGAATGAGTCCTATTCCTTTAGCCGCGTGACGTCCGTAGCGTCGTGGACGGTCCCCGCATCAATGACCTGGTTTACGGGAGTCTATCCTTCTGAACATCGCATGACCAACAAGTTCTCGGTCTACAATGCCACGGAACAACATCCCGCGAATCTTCGCGAACTCTCCCCGGATTTGATGACGCTGGCAGAGGTCCTGAAACTCAACGGGTATGCGACCGGCGGTTTCACGGGCAATGCAGGAGTCAGTGGGGGATTCGGGTACGATCAAGGGTTTGACACCTACTTCTATGAGAAAGGGAAATTCGGAGGCTTCGACCGCAGCATTCCGAAGGCAATCGAGTGGTTAAAGTCCCATAAGGATCAAAAGTTTTTTCTGTTCCTGCACGGATATGACTGCCATGGCCAGAACACTCCGAGCGAAGGCTTTGACTACCGCTATGTCGATCCCGGGTATGACCAGCGATATACGGGGACGGAACAAGAACAGGAGTTGCTCCGCGAAGAAGGACTCGCTCGCGGGTTCGTGACTCTGCGTGACGAAGATGTCCGATTCTGGCGTGCGGTCTACGATGAGAAGATCAATCGGGCAGATGCACGGTTTCGCGACTTTCTCGCGGAATTCGACAAGCTGGGAATCAGTGACAAAACACTATTCGTGCTCACGTCTGACCATGGAACAGAACTTTACGAACACCGACGCCTTGATCACGGATTCACGCTCTATCAGGAGCAACTGCATGTCCCCTTGATTGTGAAGTTACCGGGTCATACGATAGGCAAGATGATTTCCGATCGAATCAGCAGCATCGACGTGATGCCCACCATTCTGGAACTGCTGCAGATCGATGCCAGTTCTGTCAAACAGTCGTTGCGAGGGATCAGCCTGGTAAATGCCATGAACGGGGACAAGTCATCACACGACTGCTTTTCGGAAACGGACTATCGCGAATATACGTTCAAGCGTTCCATTGTAACGACCGACGGAAAGAAGCTGATTCTGACATTGGAGTCAAAAACACGGGAGTTATTCGATCTGGAAATCGACCCGGGAGAAACGATCAATGTCGCAGACAGCCAGTCCTCCTTGGCTGACGACCTGGAACGCAGACTACGGGCACACTTCCAATCAATCGGATGCGACCTGTCGACTCGACAATGGCAGACCGGACTCAATCCGGTCTATCCGTCGCAGGCGACTCCGAAAACTCCGTAACGCCACGAAGCGTGCCGGTGTATTGAAGATGATTGACTCAATGTCGCTCTTCGAACGTGCTTCGAAGAAATCGGAAATCGATTCCGTGGTGGTAACTGGCTACGTGTTGGATGCGTTTTCTCGTAAATGACGAGCCTTGCGCAGAACCATCTGTCCTGCGTCACGAGAGATTGTTGTCGTGTACGATTCCATGTCGAGACAATTATCGTCAGTGTCGAATGGGTTCTCAATTTCTACGCTGGCCTCTTCCATTCCGCACAATCCCAACGAAACAATCGCCACCAGCGCTGGAGTCCACCAGCCGATTCGGTCGCAGACAACGATCGGCAACGTCGTCAGGTAGACAAGGATCAGTTGCTTGATCATCACGACGTACACAAACGCCAAGGGGGTCTTCAGGATTTTTTCACAGCCACCCTGTGAATCAACGATGCGCGAGAGTTCTCCTTCGAACAGACGCACCATCTGGGGGTCGAGTTGCCCATTCTTTCGGTACTTGTTGATCCATCCCGAGATTGCCGCTGCAACACCGACAGGAGGATTGCTGAACCGCTCGGCGTCGCGGCAGACATCTTCAGGCAGGAAGCGATCGGCTTCCTCGGTATCAGCATTCCCCTGCAGAGCCCGTCGCAAACAGATCACATACCCAGAGATCAATGAGGCCAATTCGTCGCCGCCATCAGTGTACTCGGTCCCGATTCTTACCAGGTTTCGACTCGAATTGATCAACTGCCCCCAGTGTGAGCGACCTTCCCAGTAACGATTATTGGAAGCGTTCATTCGGAAGACGATCAGAAATCCCAGGAGCGATCCGAGTACTGCGTGGCTGGTTGGATCCAGTCCTGAAAACGATTTAATCCAGCCCAGATGCGCACCAGCTTCATAGAGGGATTGAATCCCTGCCGCAAACAGCGTCAGCATGGCAATTCGCAACGATGCCTTCTGAAGTGCTGTCCCTCGGAACGAAAAAACGGTCTGCCGCCAGTTGTATCGATCGTAGTAAATCATCAATCACTCTGTTTAAGTCGCTGTGAAGTTCGCGAGCATTAACGCTCAAAAAAATGGCTACGTTCTGTACGGGGCTTCATGAACTTCGAATTCGAAGTTTCATCGGCTACCACGTTGCAAAACTTTGAACAGAACGCAAACACCGTGCCACCGTAAGATTACGAATCGAGAATGTCGATTCAGAGCTTTGAGGTCGTCGAATCTTCCCATGCAAAACAACCCGGAATCAGGTTGTGACGACACCTTCCTAATAATTAGCGTCGAGTACTCGACGCCATTCCTCAAGGCTTTTTGCTGCGGCAAATGCGTTTCGTACGACATCCGGCTGCGGGTGAAGACGGGCGAACTTCAGGCCGAACGCCCTCATCGTCGAACAGGTTTGAGCATCGGTTTTGAATTGCAGGCTCAGTTCGCACTGCATCAGAAGTACGCGCCGCTGCTCCAGCAGATCGGGGATCATGGCGGGAAGGCCGTTTGCCAGATCACGTACCTGCTGAAAGATCCATGGATTTCCGATGGCTCCGCGGGCCACTGAAACCCCATCCACTCCCGTGCGCCGGAGCATGTCCAGACAGGACTGAGCCGTGAACAGATCGCCACTTCCGAGGATTGTCCGATCCCCGGCATACAATTTCACGTCGCGGAGGAATTCCCAATTGCTGGGACCGACGTATTTTTGCTCGACAGTCCGACCGTGGACGGTAATTGCGGCAACTCCGCGGCTGAACGCGCCATCCATAATCTGAAAGAATCGGGCACGACTTTCCTGAGAATCATCGATGCCACGACGCATTTTCAGCGTGACGGGGATTTGCGGTGGGACTGCCTCGCGAACGCGATCAACGATTTCCAGCGCCACGGACGGCTGGCTCAGGTGATATCCACCGCGGCACCCTCCGACAGCCGATTTGACGGGACATCCGAAATTGATGTCGATGATGTCAAAGCCCGCCTCGACCAGTCGCGTGGCTGCGGGGCCAAATTCTTTGGGGTCGGAACCCATCAATTGTCCCCCGACCGGGTGCTCTTCGTCAGTTAACTGCAGGTGGTGCTGAGTGCGTCGGCGATTCTTTAACTCCAGCACAAACCGGTCGATCATGACTTCGGCCAGGGTGTACGGTGCTCCCAACCGCCTGGCCACGATTCGCATCGCGCCATCGCTGTAGCCGCTGAGGGCTGCCTGTACGGCAGGAAATCCGATTTCGACGTTTCCAATCCTGAGCGGGCGAACGCGAAACATTTGCGGATCAGGTTCGGGGAGATTCCACAGAGGGGTTGGAAGCAGGTCCGGGTTTGAGGTGGCATTTGTCATGCGAACGATTCTGGCGAAAATTGGTGCCCATGAAAATGCCGATTGACTGCAGATTGGAAACATCCTGCTTGACCCGCGTTCTCTGACAGTCCTATATTCATGGTAAGGAACAATCGTTTCCAGTCGAAGCGATTGTAGGGGTTGTCCGGGAAAGATTGGGGACGCAAGTCTCAATTCGACGGAATCTTCGACCAACATTGATGTTGGTGCCAGACTTCAGGTCGATTCGCCTGTGGTGGGGCGAGTTGTCGGTCGATAAAAACGCCAGGTGTTCCAACTTATGCGATCGAGGTACGTGTCATGCACGTGATGGGAAAAGTCGCCGTCTGGCTAGTGGTCATTGCGGCCGCCGCATCGACCGTATTGACAGCCAAACTGGTTCAAGTCCGAAACAGTTGGACAAAGAAGTCTCGCGCCTATCAGCAGCAGTATCAGGAACTGCAGCCCAAGATCGCAGAATTGACCGACCAGGTTGCGGTCCTGGAAGCGGACTATTTCCGCTCCAAGCAAATGTGGGGTGTGTACTGGAACAATGTTCCGACGACCATTTCGCGACCTGGCGACGGGATCGTCGATATTTCGATCGGAACCAACGAAGGGCTGGCCCCCAAACAGTACCTGTACGGATTTGAAATCCTGCCTGAGGGCGTGGTCTACCGAGGCGACTTTACGGTGGAATCGGCGAACGCCCAGCAATCTCGCTTGAAACCAAATTGGAAAGTGAATCTGGAAGACGTCCAGAAATGGGCTCCGAATGGAACTTGGCGCTGGCGAGCCATGCTTCCAACAGCCTACCAACCGAATTTCGATCAACAGACATATGCGATTGGAGTTGCGGAAGACAAACTGGTCGAACGTCGTGCAAAATTGGCGACCGAAACAAAGCTCGAGACCGAAGCGCAGGCACAGCTTGCAGTGCGTGAGGCGGAACTTATCGGCGGCGATCAACTCTCGAAAGACCCGCAAGTGGACGCCGAATATCGCGAAGGCCTGGTGGCTGCAGTCGAACAGACCGAAGAACTGAGGAATCAGATTCTGCGAGCCAACGATGATCTGCGTCGCCGGTTGCGAAAAGCTCAGAATGGTGTTGAAAAGTTGAAAACGGACAATTTGGAAATCACACGTAAGCTGCCTCAGCCACCCACCACCGTCGGATCTGCCAAGGACTGAGTTTCCTGGATCAGGCCGAATTTGTTCGCTCGCATCGCGTAGTGTTTTCGCCATGTCGAGATTGTCGCCGTGCCAATGCGGTCCCCTCCGCATCGTACGGCGTTTCCATTGGAATTCCTCAATCACCTGGATGTGAATGATGGGCTTCGACGACCGTGATTACTCCCAGGAAGAGAGTTGGGCTGCCTCAGCTCAACCGGACAACGTTGTCACCAAATGGTTTGTGATCCTGACAGTGATCGTGTTTGCGATGGGGGCCCTGACGGTTTCTGGTGCCGCTGGGTCATCGATCGTCTTTGAATCTCTCGCGCTCAAAGCGATCGATGTGATGCACGGACAGGTCTGGCGGCTGTTCACGTTTGCCATCAGCCATCACCCCAATGATATTTTCGGAATTGTCTTCAGCCTGTTGATCATCTGGCAGATCGGATCTCAACTGGAGCGGATGTATGGTTCGAACGAAATGCTCGTCTTCTATCCGGCGATGGCTTTATTCGTCGGGGCGGTCTTTACCGCATGGGGATTCATCGTTCCCTTGGCCATGCCACTGGGAGGTTCCGCATTCATCGCGCTTGGTGTATTGACGCTCTACGCGACTCATTATCCCAGGATGGAAGTCTACATTCTTCCGTTGATTTCTGTTCAGCTCCGTTTTCTCGTGGCAATTTATGCGCTATTTGGGCTCTACCCTGCGTTGAGGATCGTTCAAGCCGGAGGCGGCGTGATCGGACTGGCCTACGCTTCACCAGTTCTAAGCGTAGTGTTTTCTCTGGCATATCGACACTTTCACTGGCATCTGGCTGCAATCACTGGCATCTTCAATCTCTCCCGTTGGAAGCGAGCGTGGCGCAATCGCGTTGCCCGAAGTCGACTGCGTGTGTACAACCCGACGATGGAGGTCGACAAACTGGATACGAAAGTCGATGCAATTCTGATCAAGATCCATGAACAGGGTTCAGAGAGCTTGACCGAGGAGGAACGTGCGATCCTGGTCAAAGCGAGCGAACGCGCCAAAAACCGCATTTCGTAAGACGACTACTTGGGATTCGATTTGAATTCGACGCGATAGGTTTTGCCCGGATCACAGATTCGCGGATTGGGAATCAGCACGAAGTTGTCGGTGATCAGCGGCCCCAGTTCTTTCCCGTGGGTGATTTCCACGTTCTGAATACGCTTCGGCAGGAACTGCACAAACGGCCGCCAACCTCGTTGCGACCCATTCTTGTTGATTGGCTCGAACGACTTTTCTCCGTCCAGCGGCTTGATCTCGAGAGCGAAACTTCCCGGCGCAACTTCAGTCAAAGTTTGCTCATACGCCAACTTTCCAGGTGCCATCTTCGCGTTCCAGGCCGGATCGCCGTACAGCGCGACGACGTCCCGGTCATGCAGCAATCCGATCCCATCTTGAATTGTCAGTCCGGCCTTCTTCGCGGCATCCGATAACTCGAACTTCAGGCGGGCCGTTGTCCCCGGCGGCGTATCCAGCCTGGCGATGTCTGGAAAGTTGGTCTCCAACCGCTCAATAAGGGCCTGCTGATTGGCAAAAAAGGCCTCTGCAAACGTGTACCTTCCAGGCTGTTCGACAAAGTAATCCAGGCAGCCCCAGCCACCATATCCGTACCACGTCAGGACGGTATATCCAATCATCTGACGTACGCCTGCACTCTTCATGAATGCCAGGGCCATCGCATCGGGGCCATCAATGTGCCCCATCAGGCAGTTTCCAATTGGCAAAAAGACCTTTGGATTCGGAGAGACGATCGGGAATTTCCGCCCTTTCGTGTCGACACCGAACAAGTCGCCTCCCTTGGACTGAAAATATCCGTTGCGGTAGCGAAAACCAATCTGCCAGTCGCGTTCGGTCGCGTGTCCGGAAGTCACAAACAGGTCTGCTTTATACTCTGAGAGCGACTCAGCCAGAGCCGCAGTTGTGTCACTTGGACCACGTGATTGCGTCGCTTCGCCACCGGGTACCTTCTTGACCATGCGATTCTGTTCGAGTTCGCAGTACCAGACACCTTCAGTGACGCGGTCCATCGCCAGTTCCGTCCCTGAAGCAACTCGCTTGATCACCAGTGGTTCACGCTCCCTGGCGATTTCCAGAGCGTTGGCGGCATCGTAGCCCGTCAGAATCCCCCACAGGACGTCGGTATAAGGATCGTCATCCAGTTTGCGAGTCAAACGATGAACGTCAGCGACCATCTGACGCGTCGCTTCTTTGCTCGTGGCAACAAAGCAGGCGTACTTGGGAAACGCTGCTCGCAAACCGGGTAGTGCCTCGGCAACCTGCTTCTCATAGACCAACACCTGCGCGTGGTGCTTTTTGACCAGTTCGCCAATGACTTGATTCCAATCTGGATCGGCTTTGGTCGCCTGCGAAACGACAACCACGTAATCCACTGCCATCGCCTCAACGGCAAAAGCTGCGCAAGCACAGAACAGAGCCAGTCGAGTGGCGATTTTCGAAAAAAACATCGGCACATCCCAGATAAGGGGGGGAGTTTGGCAGGAAATGGCCGCAGTCTACGACAGCCATCACATCGTATCAATCGGGGCAGATATACAACGTGCTTGCCCGTGAATCGAGCGTTTGGTGTCTCGACGTATTTCTGGAATCCAGCCTTACGGAAACTCTATGGGACTATCCTCATGGGCTTACACCGTATGGCATTGTTGCACGCCAATTGCGTTACGCCACAATCCCCAAGTTGGGCTGACTTTTCGGGTCAGGATGAATCACCGCGTCGACCCGGCTTAGACTGTTGTAGCAGTGACCGGATTTCCGACAAAAGTGTCAGATCTTCGAAAGCTGTCCTCCTGAACGGATGTAACTGACATGCGGCGCATTCGAGACAATGTAGGCCGATCCTTAACAGATCCGGTGCTCAACGGCACTCCGGTGGCAATTCCTGCCGAATACCCCCGAAGAGGTCGTAAAGTCAGGTGATTGCCATTCCCAACCGTCATCTTGAGTGATCGCAGCGATCTGTTCGAAAGTTGCTCAACCAGAATGACGGACGTGAATGGTTGATAGTGGTGTTTAAGAATTGGTTGAGACCGCGCTGGCTCTCATTGATCTGCAACTCGAAGACTGCCATTCGAAAGCTTCGTGGAGGAATTGTGCGTCGAACCACAAGACTGCTCCGGTTGAGCTCGGGAATTTTCTCAACCGCCGCGGCAATTGTCTGCTGGTCATCAGCGACTATTGCGCAACAGCCTGCTCTACCAACTCCGCCACGTGTAACGGCTGTTGGCACTACGCCAGCATCGCCGGTAGCAACGCCGTCCTTGCCAAGTCTGCCGAAAGCCGGTTCGCCTACGCTGGGTGGTGCTGCAAACGCAATCCCCTCACCTGTCGTATCAAACGCATCCACTCCAGGCGCAGCACCCGCGAAAGGTGTTACAGCAACCCCGGTTACAACAACCGTTACCGCCCCAGCGACTGTAGATCCGTTTCTCGCGCAGTTAGACCTGGCAATTGAGGTTAGCAGTCGCCGTTACCTGACGGCCAATGCACACTCTCCCTGGCAGATCTTCCACGGGTTGCTGGCACTCAAACAAAGCTTTCAACTGAATCTGAATGGTCAAAAGGTGAATGCGATCGAATGGATCGCTTCCAGCGAGCCGAGATTCGATAACCAACCACTGCTGATGAAGACGCCGCACGGTGGGAAGTTCCACCCTTTCACGCGACCCTACGCGTTTGAAGGTCATCCTGCTCAGTTTCTGGCCTTGCTGTCACAGTCGGACTTGCCAGTGACGTATGCCTTCAAGGTCGGAACTGAACAGATCACCATTGGTGGGATTATCAACAACACCATGAAAGAGGTGAACAATAAAGAGGAAGTCACCTGGGTCCTGTGGGCACTTCAACATTACCTAAAGCCTGATGCCCAGTGGTTGAATCAGCACAACGAGCAGTGGAGTATCGAACGACTGGTTCAGATCGAAACGGCCGCAGCAGTTGTCGGGGCACCCTGCGGAGGAAATCACCGCCTCTTTGCACTGACTCGGACTCGCGATAAACATCTGAAACAAGGCGGAAAGCTCGTTGGCGTCTGGGCACAGGCCGACTACAAGATTCGTCAGCATATTGAAATCGCCCGCTCAATGCAGAACTACGACGGCACCTTCTCTGCCAAGTTCTACGAAACGTCGGGGCATACGACCGATTTGAATTCGCGATTCAACACCACTGGCCATACGATGGAGTTTCTGTCGATTGGTCTGCCAAACGAGCGATTGAATGAGCAGTGGGTCCGCAACGCGGTCTTTGCGCTGAGCAATGATCTGGTCGCCAATCGTCAACGCGTTATTGATTGCGGTCCGCTCTATCACACTTTGAATTCGCTGATCATTTATCGGGATCGCCTGCGGCAATTGCAAAAGCCGGTCGAGCCAACGCCGACTGTTCCGCCACAGATTGCTGATGCAGGTGTGAAGCCAATGACGCCGCCCAATCCTGTGCCAGCCTCAGTCGACCCGAGCATCGCCTCCAATCCATCAGCGGCGAAGTTGCCGATGCCAGAAAAGCCGGCGGCCTCTCCGATCCCGGAAACCGTTGTTGAAGCCAAGCCTGTAGATGCCACCAAGCCGTCAACCAAGGATCAACCCAGCGAAGAAGCGTTGAATGAGTTGAAGCTTGATGGAGAATCACGCGAACGACTAAATGCTCTCACCGCCAAGCGAACTGCCCCCGCACAGGTACCACAAGACCAGTCCGCTCGTCCGCTTGAAACAACCGGTCAACCCGTATTGCAAGAATCCGATGAACCGGTTTCGGCGCTGACACCTGAAAACGGCGACTGATAAGGCGTGCCAGATTGGATTCGAATCGGGGTGATTTGAGTATTTGATCGAGACGCTGAACGGCCCCCCTTGGGGCCGTTCTTCATTGAGTGAACTCCCGTTTTTCACGAACCAAATTGTGATGCCAGTGAATTGAATATTTTCTCGCGTCACATGTCGCAGAAGACATGGAATTTGATAACGTATTGAGTGGCACGGTGGGGCTTATTTTGGGGGTTGATGACGGAGCCCAGGCGAGAATCGCTGCAACTTTGCACCGAAGTCCACAAAGATTAGAAACGCAGAGGACGCTGAGCATAGGCAGCAGATGGCGATCACCACTTGCCTGACCTCTGTGTCCTCCACGATCTGTGCGTTTCTAAAACAAATCGGTGCAGAGGTCGTAGAGATCGCGACTCAACCCAAGACTGGTCGCGGCGACGGACTCCTTCTGTCAAATAGCAGGCTTCGCAGGTAATGACATGCAAGATTACGAAAAGCTCGGTCAGTTCTACCTCGGCAAGCGATTCGATCCCGAGACTCGGCGTCCCACGGATGACTTGCTCCTGTACGACGCCAAAGATCTGACGACCCATGCAGTCTGCGTCGGGATGACGGGCAGCGGCAAGACGGGGCTTTGCCTTGCTTTGTTGGAAGAAGCGGCCATTGATGGAATTCCGTCGATCTGTATTGATCCCAAGGGGGATTTGGGAAACCTTCTGCTGGCATTCCCAGAGCTAAAACCTGCGGACTTTCGGCCCTGGATCGAACCGTCCGATGCGGCGCGGGCCGGAATGACTCCGGATGAATACTCCGCAAAGATGGCTACTGTCTGGAAGGATGGCCTGGCTGCCTGGGGGCAACCTCCCGAGCGAATCGCCCGTTATCGGGATGCTGTTGACCTCTCGATTTATACACCCGCGAGCAATGCAGGATTACCGCTGACGGTGATGCGATCCTTCGCCCCCCCCGGAGCAGCGACGATCAACAATTCGGAAGCGATGCGAGAGCGGGTCACTGCCGCCGCTTCGGGACTGCTGGCATTGCTTGGAATCGAAAGCGATTCACTGCAAAGTCGCGAGCATATTCTGCTGGCGACGATTTTTGACCGCAACTGGCGTGACGGCAAGGAAGTCGAACTTGGAACCTTGATTCGACTCATTCAAAAGCCGGGATTCGATAAAGTTGGCTTCATGGATCTGGAGAGCTTTTTCCCCTCTAAAGATCGATTTGCATTTGCGATGTCATTGAACAACCTGGTTGCCTCTCCCGGCTTTCAGGCGTGGATGGAAGGAGAATCGCTCGATATCCAGCGATTGCTGTATACGCCGGAAGGAAAGCCGCGGCTGACCATCATTTCGATTGCACATTTGTCCGACAGCGAGCGAATGTTTTTTGTGACAATTCTGCTGAATGAGATGATCTCGTGGATGCGGAATCAGTCGGGGACATCCAGCCTGCGGGCATTACTCTACATGGATGAAGTCTTCGGGTATTTTCCGCCGACAGCCAACCCGCCGTCAAAAACACCAATGCTGACCCTGATGAAGCAGGCGCGTGCGTTTGGTCTCGGTGTCGTGCTGGCCACGCAGAATCCCGTCGACATCGACTACAAAGGCCTGTCGAACGCGGGGACATGGTTCCTGGGCCGATTGCAGACGGAACGTGACAAGGCTCGGGTTCTGGATGGTCTGGAAGGTGCTTCCACGGCGGCCGGGACCAGTTTCGACCGTCCGAAAATGGAAAAGATCCTCGCTGGTCTGGGGAACCGTGTGTTCCTGATGAACAATGTTCATGAAGATGCACCCGTGGTTTTTCAATCTCGCTGGGCATTGTCCTTTCTGCGTGGCCCGATCAGCCGCGACCAGATCGGGCTGTTGATGCGAGAGAAAAAGCTGCTGCAGCCGGTGTCGAGTCCCACGATAGCCCGCGTGAATGACTCCGATGCAGGTCTGCATCCGGTTCTTCCCCCTGGAATCAATGAGACCTTTGTCGTTCGCCGTGGCTCTTTAATCGAAAATTCGAAGCTGCTGTATCGGCCTGGCCTGCTCGCTTCCGTTCGTGTCCGATTCACCCAGTCGAGCCAGGGAATAGACGACATCCGCGATCTCGTAGTCTTCGTCTCCGCCGCATCGACGATTAACGCAACGGTCTGGGATGACGCCGAGATTTCGACAGAGATCTCGCTCGATCAGGAAATTCACGGAGAAGACGATGCAGGATTCTCAACTCTGCCTGCAGAATTGAGTCGCGCGAAGACCTACACCGAATTGCAGTCGGCATTGAAAGACCATTTGTATCGAACGCAGAAACTGCAATTGTGGAAGTGTTCGGAGTTGAAAGAAGTTTCCAGGCCGGGTGAGACCGAAGGGGATTTCCGGGCTCGAATCACTCACGGCGTTCGCGAAGGCCGCGACCTGCAGGTGGAAAAATTGCGAGCCAGGTTCGCTCCCAAATTGACGGTCCTTCAGGAGCGGCTGCGGAAAGCCTACCAGACGGTAGAAAAGCAGAAAGCGCAGGCCAGCCAGCAGACGATGACTGCGGCAGTCAATTTGGGAACAACGATTCTGGGTGCAATCCTCGGCCGAAAGCTGACCACGACGTCAAATATCAGCAAAGCCGCTACGACCATTCGAAGTGCTGGACGGGTCTCCAGCGAGCGACAGGACGTCGCTCAGGCGGAAGAGACTGTCGAAGCGATTCAGCAACGAATTGATGAGCTCAACGCTCAATTCCAGACGGAAGCCGACGCATTGATTGCCGGGGCAGAACCTGAAAGTGTCGTGCTTGAAGAAGTCAGTGTTGTTCCCAAGAAAACTGACGTGACTGTGATTCAATTGGCGCTGTGCTGGACACCATGGACAGTTGACGCGCAGGGAACTGCCGCACAAGCCTGGTAACATCTGTTTGCCGAATTATCCATTTGTCGCAGGCAGGGGCTTTGCTGTTTCGATGGCATTAAAGATTTCTGCGTGAACACGATCTTGTTCGCGATCAATCTGGTCGGGCGTTGCTCCAAGGTCGCGTAACATGGCCAACGCCATCGCCAGAGCAACCTCTCCTTCGCCTGAGAAGACGCGGGAAGCCCCTGCACTGAGCAATGGAGCGACGTCGCGTAGATAGTTCGATCGAACCAGAATTTGAATGCCGGGGTTGAGTTCACGAGCATTGCGGATCAATTCTTCGGTCCCGGCAATCCCTGCGGTACTCAGGATCAGGGTCCCAGCGCGATCCACTCCTGCATTTCGCAATGTCTCCGAATGTATGATATCTCCGTAAACAGCCTCGATCCCTTCTTTACGAAGCAAACGGACGGTCGCCAGATTCAATTCAATCACACAGGGTTCGATTTCAAACTGGCGTAACAGTCGGCAGATCGTCCGTCCGACGGGGCCATATCCCGCGACGATGGCACGATGACGCGGTGTTGCGGTTGGTTCAGCAGGGGAAATCGGACTGGCCGATTCCGGTAGCACCACGACTCTGCTGTTCAGCCAGCGCCACAGGCGAGGCCACTTCATCACATAGGCTTCCAGTGGCCCAACGAATTTATACAACAGCGGATTCAGCGAGATGGTCGCAATGGCCGTGGCCACCAACGCGTTCATCGCCTGCTGGTTAAAGATTTTGAGTTCCATTCCGACCGCCCCCAGAATGAAAGAAAACTCACCGATTTGCGCGAGGGCAAATGCCACGGCAAATGCCACCCGGACCGGATACCCCAGGAACAAGACAATCCCGACCGCAGCCAGCGGCTTTCCAATGATCACGATGGCGAGTGTCACCAGTGCAATCCATGGGGACGCCAGGATTGCTGCCGGATCGAACAACATTCCTATGGAAACGAAAAACAGCACCGCAAACGCATCTCGCATCGGCAACGCATCTGTGGCGGCTCGCAGGCTGAATTCGGATCGCCCGACGATCATGCCCGCCAGAAATGCACCCAAGGCCATCGAGACTCCAAACAGTCTTGCAGAACCGACGGCAATTCCCAAAGCCATCACGAGGACGCTCAGCGTAAAAAGTTCGCGCGAACGAGTGGCGGCAATTTTTCCAAGAATGGTTGGGATGAGACGATCACCGACGACAAAGGTCATCGCAATTAAAACGCTGATCTTGATGGCCGCAAATAGCAGACCGAGTAACACAGCGGATGTTCCACCGGCGTTTTCTCCATAGATCGCAGGCAGCATCACCAGTACAACGACGGTGAACAAGTCTTCGACGATCAGCCACCCGACAGCAATGTGCCCCACGCGTGTATGCATCTCGTTGTTGTCTGCGAGAACACGCATCAGAACGACAGTGCTGGCCACAGAAATTGCCAGGCCGAAAACGATCCCTGTCCCGAGACTGAATCCCAGCCAGAGGCTGGCAAGCAGCCCAAGCAATGTTGCAACGATGCTTTGCCCGATCGCGCCGGGAATGGCGATTCGCCGAACCGCCAGCAGGTCACTCAAATGGAAATGAAGACCGACGCCGAACATCAACAGAATGACCCCAATTTCAGCCAGTTGTTCAGCCAGTTCTGAGTTGGCAACAAAGCCTGGAGTATTGGGTCCAACCAGGAATCCCGCCAACAGATATCCGACAATTGGTGACAAGCCAATTCGATGAGTCACGTACCCCATCATCAAGGCTGCCGCCAGTCCGCCAGTCAACGTCGAGATCAGGTCGAGACTGTTATGCACCGTTCCTCCATGAACGAAAACAGGCTCGCCAAAGGCGAGCCTGTCATAATTCGATGAGTTCTAAAATTATCGCTATTTTGTGGCCGCAGCTCGCAATGTTCGTGGCTCTTCGACCACTGGGTCTTTCTTGCGGGTTTCTGCTCGCTCGACAGCAGTAGCCAGCAACTGTTGCGCCCCCATCAATTGGTCTTGAGTGAAGTAAGGGGTCGGTTCCTGCCCACCACCGAGGTGATTCACCGATTTTGCCGCCAATTGCTGCCATGTCATTTTGTCGGAAATCGTCCAAGCTGCCGCCTGAGCCGCTTGGGAATCTACTTTTCCACTGCTGATGTTGGAG